>Ga0193751_1000592_pt1 | contig 26904 bp, 24 predicted proteins | sample L1c2metaG_FD_143050 | JGI IMG/M metagenome (GOLD analysis project Ga0193751, IMG submission 143050) | Soil microbial communities from a riparian zone of the East river system, Colorado, United States - L1c2 | ecosystem: Environmental > Terrestrial > Soil > Riparian zone | place: USA: East River... | reverse complement strand
GCTCGCGGCGCCGCACATGTCGAATTTCATCTGATCCATGTCCAGCCCGGGCTTGAGCGAAATGCCGCCGCTGTCGAACGTGATTCCCTTGCCGACGAGCACGAAAGGCCTCTGTTTCTTGCCCGCCCCTGAATATTCGAGGACGATAAACTTCGGCGCCTGGTCGCTGCCGTTGGTCACCGAGAGGAACGAGCCCATCTTGAGCTCCTCGAGCTGATTTCGCTCGAGCACCTCGCATTTGAAGCCGAGTTCCTGGGCGAGCGCCTGTGCCCGCTCGGCCAGGTGCGCGGGAGTGCAGATGTTGCCCGGAAGATTGCCCAGGTCGCGCGCAAGGTCCATGCCGTGCGAGATTGCAAGCCCGCGGGCCGCGGCGGCTTCGCCGTCGCCGAGATCGCTACGCTGCGGGACGGAAAGGGTAAGCTTGCGCAGCGGCCTCCGCACTTCCGCCGGTTGACTTTTCATCTGGTCGAACCTGTAGACCGCTTCCATCGCAACCACGACCGCGTGCTCGACCCGCCACGCGACCTCGCGCCGCTTGACCTTTTCCTCGGTGAGATAGACCACCGCCTCATATGAGCCGGTTTCGTTGAGCAGGCGCACGGCGGCGCGCACTGCGCTGCGAAACTCACTTTCCCGAAAATCGCGTTCCTTGCCCAAGCCGACGAGCAGGACGCGGTCAGCCAGCGTTCCACGAACGTTGTGCAGCAGCAGGGTGCTGCCTAACTTCCCCTCCATGTCGCCTCGGCGGATGATCTCGCTTATGTATCCGCCCGAGGCACGGTCTATCAGGTCGGCCGACAGGCTCGGCTTGCGGTTGTCAAAGACGCCGACGACAACGCAAGCGCTGCGCTGCTTCTCTGGACTGCCGCTTTTTATGGTAAATTCCATCGCCCTTCCCCGAACGAAAATTTGCCTTTAGGCGCTGCCTTTCGCATTATCGGCAAATCAGCCCGAAAAAGTCAAAATATTTCCGTCGTCATGGTGTTCCGCCGCAGCCTCGTACGAGAACTGACTGCGACCGCGATCGCGCTGTTTTTGGTCCTGCTGGGAATCCTCTTCACTAACCTCGTGCTGCGGTTATTGGCACGGGCAGCGGGAGGAACTGTCGCCGCGGAGGGCATTCTGGCCCTTTTGGGCTTCAACGCGCTGTTCTACTTCAACATCCTGCTTTCGGTCGCGCTGTTTCTGACGGTGCTGTTGACCCTGTCCAGGTGGTATCGCGATAGCGAGATGATTGTCTGGTTCACCTCGGGACAAGCGTTGACGGCTTGGCTCAAGCCGATCCTGCTCTTTGCCAGCCCATTCCTGCTCGCGATCGTCGCTCTTTCACTGTGGCTTTCGCCGTGGGCGGAACAGCGAAGGCTGGAGTATGAACGTCAACTCGAGTCGCGCGAGGAGCTTTCGTTGCTGACGCCGGGCCTTTTCAAGGAATTTCGACAGGCGAAGCTGGTGGTTTTCATCGAAAGCTTCAATACGTTCGACGGCACCATCAAGAACATCTTTCTGCATTCGATCGACGGCGAAAAAGACGTCACCACGGTAGCCCGCTCGGGCCATCTCGAAGACGCGCCCAACGGCGACCGTTTCATTGTTTTGCAGGAGGGTCGGCGCTACGAGGGCCAGCCGGGAAGCGCAGAGTTCCGCTCGGCGGAATTCGAGCGCCTGGGCCGACGCATCGAGCCGGCGGAAGCGCGATCGCTGCCCTTCTCGCTCAAAGCAGTGCCCACCGCGCCGCTCGCGGCGAGCGACGGCGGACCCGAGCGAGCGGAGCTCTTCTGGCGCATTTCCGTGCCGATCAGCGCATTGATACTGGTGCTGCTGGCGATTCCGCTCTCGCACGTCAATCCGCGTATCGGCCGGTCGTTCAACCTCTTCGCCGCACTCTTCATGTACATGCTCTACAGCAACTGTCTCAATATCGTGCAGAGCTTCATCGCGCAAGGCCGGCTTTCGCTGGCGACAGGGCTCATCTTGGTGCACACCATCGCCGCAAGCGTCGTGATCCTGCTCTTCAGCAAGCGTCTGGCGGTCGTTGGCTGGCTGCCCCGAAGGCGGCGAGGTTCCCCGGCGTGAAAACGCTCAATCGGTATATCGGCCGCGAAGTATTTTTTGCGACGCTGCTGATCTTCATTGCCTTGCTGATGCTGTTCGCGTTTTTCGATCTCATCCATGAGCTCGCCAACGTCGGCAGGGACGGCTATCCGCTCGGGCGCGCGCTGCTTTTCGTCGGCTTGAGCCTTCCCGGGCACGTGTACGAACTGATGCCGACGGCGGTGTTGATCGGCACGCTGTTTGCAATCTCCCAGCTGGTGGGAAATTCCGAATACACCGTGATGCGGACGTCGGGTGCATCGCTTACGCAAATTACCGTCGCCATACTGCGCATTGGCGTCCCGCTTGCGATCAGTACCTTCCTTGCGGGTGAATTCCTCGCGCCGCCAGCGGAGCGTCTCGCGCAACAAGTACGCGTCCAGACGCAAGGGCAGGCGACCCGCATTGTCGCGCAGCAATTTCAGTCGGGGTTCTGGTTCAAGCAGGACCTTACCTTCGCCAACATTCGCAGCGTGCTCGCAGACATGTCTCTGCTGGGTGTTCGCATTTACGAGTTCGATCGGGATTTGCGCCTTCGGATCTTGCGCACCGCGGATTCCGGTACGTTTGTCGCCGACGGGCAGTGGAAGCTGCGCAACGTTCAGACGACCGAGCTATTCGCCGACGGCGCCAAGGTCACCCGCGACGAAAGTCTCGCCTGGGACACCGTTCTCAAGCCGTCGATCCTGACCGTGTATCAGGTTGCGCCGGAAAAGCTGGAAATGACCTCGCTTTACGACAACATCCGCGTGCTGGGGAGCAATCAGCAAAAAACGTCGCGGTTCGAGATCGCGCTCTGGAACAAGATCTTCTACCCGGCGGCGGTGCTGGTGATGATGGTGCTCGCGCTGCCGTTCGCCTATTTCCAGCGCCGAGCAGGGGGAATCGGATTCCGAATCTTCGCCGGTACGATGCTGGGGCTGGTGTTTTTTCTGCTGGGACGGCTGTTTTCGTATCTTGGGATCATCAACGACTGGCCGCCGCTTTTTTCCGCCGCATTTCCGGTCGCCGCATTTGTCGTCGTCGCAGGAGGGATGCTGTGGTGGCTGGAGCGACGCTAGACCTTAGCAAAAAAATCCCGCCGAAGCGGGAGATTTTTTTGATGCCGACGAACGTCGCCGGGACGATGGCGCCCGCCGCGGCTACTCGGCGGGAACGACGCTGACGGTCTTGCGCTTGTCGGCGCCCTTGGTGGCGAAGACGATCTTGCCGTTGACCAGCGCAAACAAGGTGTGATCCTTGCCGATGCCGACGTTGCTGCCTGGATGCACTTTTGTGCCCCTTTGCCTCACGATGATTCCGCCGGCGGTGATGACCTCGCCTCCATATGCTTTCACGCCGAGGCGCTTGGAATGCGAATCACGACCGTTGCGGGAACTGCCGCCTGCTTTTTTATGTGCCATAAGTTATCTGCCTTGAGCCAGTCCGGCCGGGGTCCGATCAGCCGACGATGCCGTCGATCTTGAGCTCGGTATAGCCCTGCCTGTGACCTTGATGTTTCTGATAGTGTTTCCGACGCCGCATTTTGAATATCTGGATTTTTTCGCCGCGCCCGTGAGCGAGAACCGTCGCCTTGACGCTCGCGCCTGCGACAACCGGTTGACCCACGCGGACGCTTTCGCCGTCTCCGACCATCAGAACTTGATCGAGAACGACCTCTGCGCCGACATCCGCCGGAATCTGTTCTACCTTGAGTTTTTCACCGGGGGCAACGCGGTATTGTTTGCCGCCGGTTTTTATGACCGCGTACATAGGTGCTCCAATGCGCACTGCCGCAAAAAGGTAGCTATTTTAAGACCTTACACGCGACATGTCAAAGTGATTCATCGCCGCCGCCTGCCTGCCTCGTCGGTTAGAATGCCTTTCGCCGGCCCGGCGCGCGAAAATCCGTGTTACTTATGACCGATTCGCCCGCCTTCGTGACGATCCCTCTGCTTCAAGCGGTGCTGCGCGACGACCTGTGCGAAGTCGACGCCGTATTGCGCAAGGCGCTTCACTCCGAAGTCGTCCTGATCCGCGAGGTTGCCGAGCACATCATCGGCGGAGGCGGAAAAAGATTTCGCCCCGCGCTGCTGCTCCTTACGGCTCAAGCCTGCGGCTATCGAGGCAGCGAGCATCACAAACTTGCCGCGGTCATCGAGATGATTCATACCGCGACGCTGCTGCACGACGACGTGGTCGACGAATCGTCGCTCCGTCGAGGCCACGCGACCGCCAACGCGTTGTTCGGCAACGCAGCCAGCGTGCTCGTCGGCGATTTTCTGTATTCGCGCTCGTTTCAACTCATGGTAACCGCCGAAAACATTCGAGTGTTCCGGATCCTCGCGGACGCAACCAATGTGATTGCCGAGGGCGAGGTCCTGCAGCTGCTCAACTCCGGGAATCCCGACGTCGACGAGCGTCGTTATCTCGAAGTCATTCAGCGCAAGACCGCCAAGCTCTTCGAGGCTGCGGCGCAGATTGGCTCGGTACTTTCCAACGCGGCACCTCCGCTGGAAGCGGCGCTGGCGCGTTACGGCATGCACCTGGGGACCGCATTCCAGCTCATCGACGATGTGCTCGACTACACCGGAGACCATTCCGCGATCGGCAAGAACCTCGGCGACGATCTGGCGGAAGGCAAGCCGACGCTGCCGCTGATTCGCGCGCTTGCAGTGGGTTCGCCTGACGAGGTAGCGCTCATTCGCGGCGCCATCGAGGGACGCCGCGTGGCCGATTTCCAGCCTGTCCTCGCGGCGCTTCAACGCACCGGCTCGCTCGACTACACGCGTCGCTACGCCGAACAGGAAAGCAGACGCGCGGCAGAGTGTCTGGCGACGCTCCCACCGTCGACTTACCACGAAACTCTGCTAGAATTGTGCGCTTTCGCAGTGACGCGGACTTTTTGAAAGCTTGTCCTTCCCGTGGCCGCATACGGCCGCACTGCGATAAGTCGGGGTGTAGCTTAGCCTGGTAGAGCGCTACGTTCGGGACGTAGAGGTCGAAGGTTCAAATCCTTTCACCCCGACCAATCCGCCGCATCCGCACTTACAATCCCACCGATTCCTCTCCTTTTCGCGGCCTGGCGTTGACTTGCACTGACAGTCGCGGTGCCGCACGCAATGCCGGATGGCTCATCGCGAGCGATATTGGACGCCTTTGCAAAGTAACTGAATGTTTCAAGCCCTGATCAAACAGCCTGCTTCGTCGACAGATCGGGACACAAAGCGCTAGAATCCGCCTCTCGAAACATGCCCTGAAGAAGTCCGCAATCCCGGCAACGGCTTCGCACAATTCTGGAGTACTCATGCGTATCCACCGTATCCTGCTCGCCGCGTTGTGTCTCGTTTGTGTTGCGCTGACCGGCTGCGGCAAATCGAGCAGCAGCACCAGCGCGCAGATGCGCATCCTCAATGCTTTCGCCGAGGCGCCCGCGCTCAACGTAACCGTCAATGCGAAGGCGGTAGCGACCGGGTTGACGTTTCCAGGCCTGACGCAATACGTGGGCATCGACGGTGGGACTCCCCCGTTCGTCGTAAGCGTGACCGGCGCGCCCACGACGCTGGTGAACACGATGGTCAACGTCGCGAGCGGCAACTACACCTATGTCGTGTTCGGCCCGCTAACCGGGGTCGCAACGCTGCTGGTCAACGACTCCTTTTCCGATCCGGGAAGCGGCTTTTTCGCGGTCCGCGTGCTCAACGCCGCGGCGGGGTCGGGTGCGCTCGACGTCTACCTTACCGCGCCCGGCGCGGATCTCACCGCCACATCCCCGGCCATCGCCGGCGTCGCGTACGGAGCCATCACTAATTTCACGCCTGTGACGATCGGCACCAATTTCGAAATCCGCGTCACGCCGAACGGCTCCAAGGAGGTGATTTACGATACGGCGCCGCGGACCTTCGCGGAGCATTCCGGGACCAACATCGTTCTTTTCGGCAAGGGCAGCGGGAAGCTTGTCGATGTGGCAGTGCTCAATAACGACTCCGTTGGATCGGGCGCGATCGCCGAAAACCTGCTCGCCCAATACAAGATAGTCAACGCATCGCAAGTGCCCTCCGCGCTGAACATTTTCGTCGACTCCACCCTGCAGCTTTCCAACGTTCCCTACACCGGCGCGTCCAACTATCAACGAACGAGCGCGGGCGCCCACAATCTCCGTGTCGAGGCGACAAGCACGCCCGGCGCGACCCTGCTCGCCCTATCGACGTCTTTCGCAGCGGCCACCGACACGTCGATTGCGTTGACCGGCCCTGCGGGCGCGCTCAACGCGCTCCTGCTCAACGACGACAATCTTCCGCCTCCGAGCGGCACCGCAGGCGTGCGTGTGGTCAACACTTCGGTCGATGTGCCGTCTTTCGATGTTTTCGTGAACTTCGGCAAGCAGATTTCCGCGCTGGCTGCGAACACCGCATCCGGCTACGTGAGCCTGACCGCGGCGGCCACTACCGGCACCACATACCAGTTCGATTTCAATACCTCCGGCGCCAACCAGGCCATATTGACGCTGCCGGGTGTGCTGCTGACCGCGGGCCATAAATACACGATTTATGTCGCGGGCCCGGCCGGCGCGCTAAAAGCCATCGTGACTCAGGACAACTGACTCGTGCCTGCGCTGGCGGGGTGCGGCTTGCGCCCGCGGATCGGGCCGCGCTCACTTTCGACTGCGTGTGGCCGCCGACTTTCCGCGCGTGACGAGGCTGTACCTCCGCGACAATGCCCGCGTTGCGGGCGAATCCACGACTCAAAGAGCTACAAGAGGAAACACAAGTGCGAGTGAGTAGTGCGACTGGAATCTTTACGCGCTTGCAGCGCGCGCTTGTCGTTGCGTTCGCCTGTTTGTGCGCGATGATCCTGACCAGCTGCAACACCGGCAAGGGCGTGACCGACGAGACGAGTCAGCACGCGGCGCTGCGCATTGTCAACCTCGTCTTCAATGCGGGCGGCCCGATCACCGTCTTTCTTGACAGCGACACGGTCGTTTCCGGGCTCGCATTCGAAGGACAGACGTCGTACCAGCAGATCGGGATCGGCATCAAGACCATCCAGCCGACGGTTCCCAGCACCGCCAGCAATGTCGCTAGCAGCACCGTCTTCAATTTCCTCGGGGCAACGAATTACACTTACGTCGCGTTCGGTCCCGCCGGCAATGCCGCAAGCATTCTTCTCGACGATTCCACGGTCGACCCCGGTGCGGGCAATTTCGGCTTTCGTTTGCTCAACGCCGCCATCGGTAGCGGACCACTCGACCTATACATAACGCCTCCCGGGGCGAGCCTGGATGTGGCCACTCCGGTCATTGCGGCTGTAGCGCCCGGCACCAACAGCGCGTTCGTTCTCATTCCCGCCGGTAACGTACAGATCCGCGTTACGCCGGCCAATTCGAAGGAAGTCATTTTCGATTCGCTCCCCCAGACCATCGCCGAGCGGGCATCGATCGAGGGCGTCATTTACGCGCGCGGCAGCGGCAGACTCGTCAATCTCGCGCTTCTGAATCTCGACAACGTCGGGACGGGGAGCCTCGCCAACAACCTCCTCGCGCAGTTCAAGGTAGTCAACGGGTCGTCGGTCGCGTCACCCCTCAACGTGTTCGTCAACCAAGAGCTCGTCCTCTCCAACCTTCCTTTTACGGGTGCGTCGGGCTATCGGAAGACCGCTGCAGGCGCGCCGACGCTGGCTGTGGAAGCCACCGCGACGCCCGGGGCGACGCTGCTTGCGCTGACACCGAATCTCGTGGCGGGCACCGATTCGTCGATTGTCCTGACCGGGCCCGCCGGCGCGCTGCAGTCGCTGGTGCTCACGGACAATAACCTGCCGCCCGCCGCGGCCCGTGCGCGTGTGCGCTTCGTCAACAGCTCTACCGATGTCGCGGCAGTCGATGTGTTCGTCAATTTCAGCAGGCAAGTCGCTTCGCTCGCGATGAACACGGCGTCGCCCGGCGTCGAATTCGACGCCGATCCCACGCTGGGCACGAGCTACGAAATCGATTTCAATGTCTCCGGAAGCACACTGACGAGCTTGAGCCTCCCCACGGTGACCTTGACCGGGGGCCACAGTTACTCGATCTACCTCGTCGGCCCGCGAACCGCCTTGGCGGCAGTCGTCACACAGGACAACTAGGCATTCGCGCGGCGGCGTATGTCGCGCCCGGCCGCTCGCAGCCTTCCGTCAGGCGCCCGTTTCGGCGAAGCCTATAATTGCGCCGATGAATGCGCGCACGCCCCCTGCAGGAGCGCCGCTATCCGCGCATACGCCGATGATGCAGCAGTTCCTTCGCGTCAAGGCAGAGCATCCGGACAAGCTCGTGTTCTACCGCATGGGGGATTTTTACGAGCTTTTCTACGACGACGCCGCGCGCGCTGCGCCGCTCCTTGATATCACGCTGACGTCGCGCGGGCATTCGGCGGGTGCGCCGATCCCCATGGCCGGCGTTCCGTACCACGCGGTCGAGCAGTATCTCGCCAAGCTGATCCGACACGGCGAGTCGGTCGCGATTTGCGAGCAGATCGGCGACCCCGCGACGTCCAAGGGTCCGGTGGAGCGCAAGGTCACGCGCATCGTGACGCCCGGCACCGTCACCGATGCCGGACTGCTCGATGCGAAGCGCGATTGTATTCTGGTGTCGATCCACGCCGCGGGCGCCCGAGCCGGTGTCGCGTCCCTCAATCTCGCCGGCGGACAGCTGCGGATCTGCGATTTGCCGCTCGCCGAGCTCGGCGCGCTTCTCGAAAGACTGGATCCCAGCGAGATTCTGCATGCCGAGGGGCAAGCTCCTCCACATCGCAGCGATGTCGCCGCAAGTCCGTTGCAGCCATGGCAGTTCGACGTCGACGCCGCAAAACGAAGGCTGTGCGCACATTTCGGCACGCACGATCTTGTAGGGTTTGGCGCCGACGATGCGCCGCTGGGCGTCGCCGCCGCCGGCGCGCTGCTGCAATACGCCCAAGCTACGCAACAGGCAGGCCTCGCGCACGTGGCCACCCTTGTCGTCGAGCACATCGGAGATCATCTTGCGCTGGACTCAGCGACTCGCCGCAATCTGGAGGTCACGGAGACCTTGCGTGGCGAGCGCTCGCCCACTCTGCTATCGCTGCTCGACGACTGCGGGACGCCGGCGGGATCCCGGATGTTGCGATACTGGCTCACGTACCCGCTGCGAGCGCGTGATAACGCGCTTGCGAGACATGCGGCGCTCGCGGAACTTGCGGCGGCACCTCAAATCTGCCGCCGGCTGGCGGAAGCCCTGCGGCACACCGTCGATGTCGAGCGCATCGCTTCGAGGATCGCGCTGGGAACGGCGCGCCCTCGCGACCTTTCCGGGTTGCGCGATACGCTTGCCCGAATAGACGTGGTCGCCGGGACGGTCGCGGACGGCGAGGCCGGCCTGCTCCGCGACTGCGCGGGTGCGCTCGACATCGAGCCGCGATGGCTCGATTTGCTCGCACGAGCGATTCGGGCGGAGCCTGCGGCCGCGATCCGCGACGGTAACGTAATCGCCGACGGCTACGACGCCGAGCTCGACGAGTTACGGACGATCCACGACAACGGCGGCGCTTTCCTGGTCACGCTCGAAGCGCGCGAGCGCGCCCGCACCGGTATCGCCAATCTGAAGGTTGAATACAACCGTGTGCACGGTTTTTACATCGAAGTCGGCAACGCGCACGTGGAAAAGATTCCGGCGGATTTCCGACGCCGTCAGACGCTGAAGAACGCTGAACGATACATCACACCGGAGCTCAAGGCATTCGAGGACAAGGCGCTGTCGGCGCAGGAGCGGGCACTGGCGCGTGAGAGGAAGCTCTTCGACGACCTGTTATCGAGCCTCGCGCCGGCGATACCCGAGTTGCAGCGCGCAGCGAAAGCGATGGCGAACCTCGATGTGCTCGCGTCCCACGCCGTGATGGCCGGTGCCCGGCGATGGACGCAACCGACGTTCACCGATGCGCCCGGATTACGGATACGTGAAGGGCGCCATCCCGTCGTCGAAACGCAGGTCGAGCACTTCATCCCGAACGATCTGGAGCTCGCGCCTGAGCGAAGACTGCTGATCGTCACCGGTCCGAACATGGGAGGGAAGTCCACTTACATGCGGCAAGCCGCCGTGATCGCGCTGCTTGCGCACTGCGGCCTGTTCGTTCCCGCGGCTGAAGCGCGCATCGGGCCCCTCGACGCGATCTATACCCGTATCGGCGCCGCCGACGATCTTGCAGGCGGTCGCTCCACGTTCATGGTTGAAATGACCGAGGCGGCGTACATCCTGAATCGGGCGACGCCGCAGAGCCTGGTCTTGATCGATGAGATCGGCCGGGGCACATCGACTTTCGACGGCCTCGCGCTGGCCTGGGCAATCGCACGCGAGCTCGCCTCCCATAATCGCAGCCTTGCCTTGTTCGCCACTCACTATTTCGAACTTACCGCGCTTGCATCCGAATTGGAGGGCTGCGCCAACGCGCACTTCGACGCGGTTCAGCACAAGGATGGAATCGTGTTTCTCCATGCCGTCGAGGACGGGCCCGCCAACCAGAGCTACGGCCTTGACGTTGCCAAGCTTGCCGGTGTGCCCGCGGAGGCGATCCGAAAGGCGCGGGCTTATTTGGCGCGGCTCGATCAGTTCAGCATCCGCCGCGACACCCAAGGCGACCTCTTCGTAGGCAGCCCGCCGCGCGAAGACGCGCCGCGCGCCGACTCGGCTGTGCTCGATCGCCTCGCATCGCTGGATCCCGACGCTCTATCGCCACGCGAGGCGCACGCTGCCCTCTACGAACTCAAGCGTTTGGCCGATACTCCTGCATCGGAGGCCTGACAGGGCGCAAAGCGTAGGCTCGAGCAGCGCTACGCCTCGGTCAGTGGTGGTGAGAGCCTTCGCCGTGCACGTGCCCGTGCGCCATTTCCTCGGCGGTTGCAGGCCGGATGTCGAGCACCGTGCAATCGAAGCGCAATCGCTGCCCTGCCAGCGGATGATTACCGTCAACCACGACTTTGCCGTCGGCGACGTCGGTAACGGTGTAGACGATTCCCTCGTCCTGGCCGTCCTCCTTGGCGCCGTAGCCTTCGAACTGCATGCCGACCTTGACCTCCGCCGGGAAACGGTCCTGCGCCTCAACGCGGACCAGCTCCGCATCGTATTCGCCGAATGCATCCTCGGGTTCGAGCGTGACCGAACAGCTATCGCCGACTTTCTTCTGCGCGAGCTCGGCCTCGATCTTTGGAAAGATGCCGTGATGCCCGCCGTGAAGATACGTGATGGGCTCCGCCGATTCTTCGAGCAGCTCGCCGGCCGATGAAAAGAGCTTGTAAGACAACGTGACAACCGTGTTCGAGAAAATGTTCAAGTTACGATCCGGTCGTGGAATAAGCGCGGGGCGTTTGATCCGCCCGAGGCAAGTGCGATCATGCTCATTTTACCGCAACCGCGGCGTCGACCTCGCGAGCGCGGTCGTTATAATCTCGCGATGCTCGACACCGCACAGCGCGCCCCGCTCGGCGGTCTTACCGCTGCGTCGTTTCTGCGTCGATACTGGCAAAGGAAGGCGCTGCTCGTGCGCCAGGCGATTCCGGATTTCCGGGGCTTGGTCAGTCGAACCGAGCTTTTCGACCTTGCCTTGCGCGACGATGTTGAGTCGCGCCTGGTCGTTCGCGATCGCAGCCGATGGTCGCTCTCGACGGGACCGTTTCGCCGCTCGGAGCTCGATGCATTACCGCCACGGCGATGGACGCTGCTGGTGCAAGGTGTAAATCTGCACCTCGATGCCGCCGATGCGCTAATGCGCCGCTTTGCGTTCATTCCCTACGCGCGGATGGATGACCTGATGGTGAGCTACGCTGCGCCCGGCGGCGGTGTTGGTCCGCATTTCGATTCGTACGACGTCTTTCTGCTGCAGGCCGAGGGCCGGCGCCGCTGGCGCATCAGCAATCAGCGCGACCTGGCGCTCGTGCCGTCGCTGCCGCTCAAGATCCTGAAGCGGTTCAAGCCACAAGAGGAATGGGTCCTGGAACCGGGAGACATGCTCTACCTGCCGCCCGCCAACGCGCACGACGGCCTTGCGATCGACGCGTGCATCACCTATTCGATCGGCTTCCGGGCGCCGGCGGCGCAGGAGCTGGGGGTCGCTTTTCTCGATTGGCTTCGCGACCGCGTCGCACTCGAGGGGCGCTATTCCGACGCCGGTCGCCGGCCCACCGCCCAACCAGGCCGCGTCGACGAGACGATGCAGGCTCGATGCGGGGAGATGCTCGCGCGCATACGATGGGACCGCGACGTGGTAGCGCAATTCCTCGGCTGCTATCTCACCGAGCCCAAACCGCACATATTTTTTTCCAGGCCCCCGCGCCCGCTTACCCGGCGCGATTTTGCGTCCGCAGCCGCGAGGCGAGGCGTGCGTCTGGACGCGCGCTCGCAGTTGCTCTACGACGACCGCAACGCGTACATCAACGGCGAGACAATCGCCTTGCCGGCCGACGGTGCATGCGAGATCATGCAGCTTGCCAACGAGCGGCGTATTGCCGCCGGAACCAAGCTCGGCGGATCGTCGCCGCTGATGTACCAATGGTATTGCAATGGATTCATCCAACTCGACTGAGAATTCCGAGCAGGCCCGCGTCGTCGAAATCGCCACGGTGCGCGAGCAAGCCGTCGCGATCGACGAACTCATCGCGCTCGCGCGTCACCACATACGAGTGTTCGATCAGGACCTGTCGCAGACAGGCTGGAGCTCTGCTGCGCGCGCCGACCGTCTTGCGTCGTTTCTGCGCGAAGTTCGCGGCCGCCGTCTCGATATCATCGTCCACGACACGCGCTATCTGCAAAGCGCGTGTCCGCGGATGATCAGCCTGCTGCGGACCTATGCGCACGTGATGACGATCTACCAAACCGGTGCAGAAGCGAAGATCGCAACCGATCCGCTGTTGATCGTCGATGGGCGTCACTACCTCCACCGTTTCCATTTCGAGCAGCCGCGGGCCACCATGGGCGTTGATCAACCGGAGCAGACGCAGCTGCTCGCCACCCGTTTTGACCAGATTTGGGCAACGGGCGAATCAGGCGTCAGCGGCACTGTGCTCGGTCTCTGATCTTCACTCGCGGCGCGTTGTAGGCCGATGTCCTACCGGGAGCTTTTCGGCGTCCTTGCCAAAAGTTGAACACGCGTCCCATTGTTGCTAAAATTTCCAGTATCGGTGGTGCCGTCCGTTTGTGGACTCCGCATCGAGACGGCCACCCAGCCGATTTCGCGCGCAATGTTTGTGACCCCAACCCAACCAAGGGAACGATAATGAACAAGTCCATATTCGCTGCTGCTGCGCTGGCGGTAGTGTTAGTCGGCTGTGACAAGCCGGCACCTGTCGTCGTCACACCGCCACCCTCCCCCCCGCCGGTGGTAGTTTCGCCTCCGCCTTCTTCGGGTGCGATGGACGCCAAATCGTCTGCGGACAAGGCTGCCGATGCAGCAAAGGATGCGAGCAAAGCCGCCGACACCAGCAAGGGCTCCGCCATGGACGCCAAGGACGCCGCGAAGGACGCCAAGGACACGTCGAAGGATATGGAAGAAGTAAAGTTCTTTCGGCCCCAGAAAAAAGCTGGCTCTCGGGCCGGCTTTTTTGCGCATCGCGGGAGATGCCGGAGCTGAAAGGTCCGACCGCGCCGGCTTTTCCGCCTCCGGGGCCGCGTTCCCACGCTTCGCGTGGGTAGACGGGCGACGCCCGGTGGCTCGGGCCGCGCCTCGCAATTCCCCGTGCCGGCTCCGGACGTCAATCGCTAGCTCTCTTCACCGAGTGTCGCCGGCTTTTCACGTCCGCGGTCGCATCCCCAGCCTCTCGCGCGTGCCCCCCGCCGGGAGGCTCGCGCGGCTACTTACAGTGGTGCGCCGATCCGCTGCGCCACCTCGCGGTACTTGCCGATGACATTGCCGAGATCGCGGCGAAAACGGTCCTTGTCCATTTTTTCGTGCGTCTCGATGTCCCAAAGACGGCAGCCGTCCGGCGTGAACTCGTCGCCCAGCAAGAGCGGTCCGCCGGGGTCGGCCAGCGCGTGTCCAAACTCCAGCTTGTAATCGACGAGGTCCATTCCCGCTTTCGCGAACAGGGGCTTGAGCACCGAGTTGACCTTGAGCGTCAACGCTTTCATCTCGGCGATCTCGTGTTCGCTGGCCCAGCCCAGAACGCGGATGTGATCGTCGTTGATCAGCGGATCGTGCAGCGCATCGCTTTTGTAGAAAAATTCGAAGATCGGTTCCTTCAGGCGTGTGCCCTCGGCGATGCCGTAGCGCTTGGCCATCGAGCCGGCGCACACGTTGCGCACGACGCATTCGACCGGGATCATCTTGAGTGCCTTGACCAGCGAATCGTGCGCATCGAGCATGCGGATGAAGTGCGTGCGCACACCAGCGTCGGCGAGCTTGCTCATGATGAATGCGTTGATCTTGTTGTTCGTCTCGCCCTTCTGCTCCAGCTGCGCCACCTTTACGCCGTCGAACGCGCTGGTGTCATCGCGGAAATGCATCACAAGAAGATTGGGATCCTCAGTGGCATAGACCGTCTTCGCCTTGCCTCGATAGAGCTCCTGTCGCTTTTCCATGTTCGCTCGGTTTAGACGAATTCGCGCCACGCGAATCCGGTGTGCTGGTCTGCGATGCCGACCCAGTCGGGAGCGCAGTTGACCGCCTGCGCCAGTGCGGCGCGGGCGAGCTCGGGGCGGTTGTTATGCTGCGAAAGGTGAGCGGCGAATAAATGCCGCAGCTTGGAATTGTCCAGCTTGGCAAGCAGAGCCGCCGCCGCTTCGTTGTCGAGGTGTCCGAATTTCCCCGCGATGCGGAGCTTCAGCGAATAGGGGTAATCGCCGTTGGCGAGCATGTCCGGATCGTGGTTGCACTCGAGCACGAGCGCGTGGCATCCGGAGAGGCTCGCCTCCACGTGCGCGGTGCTGGCGCCGAGATCGGTCAGCACACCCAGCCGCCACTCGCCATCGCTGCACACGAACTGCACCGGCTCGCGCGCGTCGTGCGGCACCGGAAATGGGCGTACTTCGACGGCGTCGATGGCAAAAACGTCGTATGCGTCGAAGCCCCTCACCTGCGGCAGGTCCGCGAACCGCTCCGCGACGGTTGCAAGTGTGCCGAAGGTGAGCCACACCGGCGTTCCGTAGCGCATCGCGAAAGCAGCAACACCGCCGATGTGGTCGGTGTGCTCATGGGTGACGATGATCGCTGTGACGCTCTCGGGCGCGACTCCGATGCGGCCAAGGCGCGCGACAGCGTCGCGGACGCCGAACCCGCAGTCGATGAGCAGGCGCGTCGTCCCGGCCTCAACGACTAGACCGTTGCCTTCGCTGCCGCTGCCCAGACAGGCGAAGCGCACCGTCGCTTACCGCGTCGTCACTTCAGTTGGTCCTTGAGCAGCGCGAGTATCTTGTCGCCGCTTGCGGATCGGTCGGGAGCGCCAGCCGGATCCTGTACGGTCACCAGGCTGCTCGGATCGGCCTGCGTCACGACCACGCGGTACTGCTCTGGCTTGTCCGGCGAGTCGCCCTTCCAGAACTGCAGCTTCGAGACCACGCCCGACAGCCACCCTTCCTCCTTGAACTTGGTGATCTCCGGATTCGCATAGCGTACGAAATACAACCCCTTGGAGCGATCGCGATCGACGACGGTAAAGCCGGTTCGATCCAGCGCCAGCCCCACTCGGCGCCACGCACGATCGAAGGCGTCGTCGACGACGAGCCGCGTCATGCCGTCGCTTCCTTTTTCGATGCGCGCGCGGTCGGGTGCGCCAGCGACCGCAGCGATCGACTGTTCGGCCTTGGCTGCCGGTGTTCCAAAAGCGAGCATGAGACGCCCGAGCATTTCGGCTTCCAGCTCGGGGTTCGGTGGCGTAGCCGCCCAGACCCAATCTTCTCCGGCGCCTTGCGTGTATTTGGTGGGAATCTGCTGCGCCCCGCGATGGCTGACGTAGATTTCGACCGTTCCGGACTCGCTTCCACGCTCGATGCGGCTGCGGAATTTGTCGCGCTTGTAGGTGTCGTTGAGGAAGCTCAGGTATTTGCTTGTAAAGCGCTGAATGAAATCTTGAGGCACGGCAGTGCGGCTCTCGGCCCAATCGGTTTCCATGATGCCGAGCGCAGGCTGCTCGATCGCGACCACGAAGCCGTTCTTGGTCCAGAACTCTCGCAGTGTGTTCCACGCGGCCTCCTGCGGCGCCTTGACGACCAGCCAGCGCTCGCTTCCCGCGCGCATCAGCCGCGCGTCGGGATTTGGCGGGAGGATCTCGGTCGGACGTCCCGCCGCGCGTGCGGCCGCAGCGCCCGATGCCGTAGTCACCTCGTAGCGGTCGTCATACGTCGGCGTGGTCAGATCCGGCGGGATTTCGAGAGCAGGCGCGGAGCCTGCGGACTTGTACTCGATCTTCTTGCCCATCGATACGGTCATCGTCTCGCAGCCCGCGACGAGCGCCGTCACGGCAGCCAGGCCGAGTGCAGCGCGCAAGGCGCGGCACGACAACGAAAAGAGCATGCGTTTTCTCCAGAAATTCATGACAGACAGCCCGCCTCGCGCAACGCTGAACGCACGACATCGTGATACTGCGTCGCGAGCGGCGTCAGCGGCAGCCGCAACTCGGGAGCGATCAGCCCCATTTCGGCGAGCGCCCACTTGACCGGAATCGGGTTGGCCTCGACGAACAGTTTGATATGCAGCGGCATGAGCCGCGCGTTTATCGCGCGCGCCTCCTCGATCCGCCCGCCCAGCGCCGCGGCACACATGTCCGCCATGGCGCGCGGCGCAACGTTGGCCGTCACCGATATCACGCCGTGCCCGCCGAGCAGGATGTACGCGAGCGCGGTATCGTCGTTGCCGGACAGCAGCGCGAACTTCTTGTCCTTCGGCAGACGACGGATCAAATCGACGTGGCGCACCAGATCCGATGTCGCGTCCTTGATGCCGACGACGCCGGGAAGCTGCGCCAGCCGAAGCACAGTGTCGTTGCCGAGGTCGGCAACGGTTCGCCCGGGCACGTTGTACAGGATAAGCGGCAGGTCGACCTTCTCGGCGATCGTCCGAAAATGCCGATACAACCCTTCCTGCGAGGGCTTGTTGTAGTAGGGGACGACCGATAGCCCGAAGTTCGCACCGATCTGCCGTGCATATTCGCTAAGCTCGATGGCTTCGGCAGTCGAGTTGGCGCCCGTGCCTGCGATCACCGGTATGCGGCCGTTGGTGTACTCCACCGCGGACCTGATGAGAAGGCGATGCTCCTCGACATCGACCGTCGGCGACTCCCCCGTTGTGCCGACGATGACGACACCCGCGGTGCCGTTGGCGACATGCAGATCGATCAGCTTGCGAAGCGCGGGGAGATCGAGCGCGCCGCCTGATTGCATCGGCGTCGCGATTGCCACAAAACTTCCGGTGAGCATCGACGGTAGATCCGGGAAAAGCGGCATTTTACCCGATTTGACGCTCTGGCCGCGCGCTCGAAGCCGGCGCAAGCAAACCAACTGACGGCCCCATCACTCGACGCCCCGGCCCTTCGACTTCGCTCAGAGCCAGCACTGAGCTTGGCCAAGCGATGAACTCCGGCCGGGGCCCAATCTCGTTCAACCTTGGATCCGGCCTCGGCCGGGATGCCCTCAGGGCGGGAGCGGCGGCGGCCACGCTCTGGCGCGGCCGACCGCGGCGATGCGCTGTACCACCGATGGCGTGGCGCCTGCGGACACGCCCTGCTCGAACGCGACCACGGTCAGCGTCGCGCCGATTTGCGCGAGCAATTCGCCGGGCGCCAGGAGGTAGTCCGGGTTGGAGGGTTTGCCGTATCGCTCGTTACCGCGTGCGAACGTTTCATAGATGAGGATGCCATCGTCGGCCAGCGCGGCAAGGATGTTCGCAAACAGCGCGCGGTGAAGATAATTCGTTACCACGATCGCATCGAACGTGCCGATGGTTGTCGGCCAGGGAGCGAGTTCGAGATCGGCAACGATAGGCGTGACGCCTTCGACACCGCGGATCGCCGCAAGCGCCGCCGCATCGCGATCGATCGCCACGACATGACAGCCGCGCGCAGCGAAAAGGCGCGCGTGCCGGCCGCGGCCGCACGCGAGGTCGAGCACGCGCCCCCCCGCGGTCACCAGCGAAGCGAAACGCACCACCCAGGCCGACGCCGCAGCATCGTGGTCATGCGCCGTGCGCGGTGCGCTCACCGCGTGCGGGCTCGCGGCGACGGCTTGGGGCGGCTCTTGCCCGCCGCCGGCCCTTCGATCTCCGCTCGCGCCTCCTCGCACAGCCATTCGACAAACGCCCGCGCGGCGGGCCGCATCGAGGCCTGATTCGTCGTTACGACAAAGTAGGCGCGGCTCGTGGCGTATTTGTCGCGAAACGGCGCGACCAGCCTGCGCTCGCGCAGGAGACTGTCGATCAAGGGTACGCGTCCGAGCGCAACGCCCTGGCCGCCCAGCGCGGCCTGCATGACCTGATCGAAGTGATTGAAGCGCAGCGATCCGGCGGGCTTCAGATCGCGTATGCCGATCGCCGCCAGCCACACCGACCAGTTGAGCCACGGAAATCGCCCGCGCTCGTCGTCGATGTGCAGCAGAGTGTGACGCGCGAGATCCTCCGGGCGTTTCAGGGGCCGCTCGCGGTCCGCAGCGAGCGACGGGCTGCACACGGGCACCAGACGCTCGCCGAAGAGGCGCGGCGAGCCGGGCGGCGCCATCGCCTCGGTGCAGTATCGCACCGCAAGATCGATGCGCTCGCGTTCGAGATCGACGATTCGATTGTCGGCCGAGATGAAAACGTCCACATCCGGATACAGCTCGCGAAACTGCGAAAGGCGCGGAATCAGCCACATCGCCGCGAAGGGCTGATTGGTCGACACGGTGAGCGGCTGCGTCGATTGCTCGCGCCTGATTTTGGCGACGGCGTGGGCGAGCTCGTCGAGCACATTCTTGGCGGAGATGTGCAGGATCTGCCCGGCGTCGGTCAGTCGCAGCTCGCGGTGCCTGCGCTCGAACAGCGCCACGCCGAGCTGCTCTTCCAGCGTCTGAATCTGGCGCGAGAGCGCCGATTGCGTCAGAAAAAGATCCTCGGCGCCGCGCGTGAAGCTCAAGTGTCGCGCTGCCGCGTCGAAACCCTTCAGCAAGTCGAGCGACGGCAGCCGGCTTACCGGCGCGCCCAGCTTACGCATTCCGTTTACTCATGCCACTGATGCATGGATTTCGTTTGTCCCGCAGGCGTTCCCGCAAGATAATTTGCCCTCATGCAGCCGGATTTGCAAGTGACTTTTGGGCCGGCACATGCATGCATTGTACGCATTACCAGGAGAAACACCATGACGTGCGAAACACTTGGAATGAAACTCGCAGTCGCCTCACCGGCGGCCACCCCTCGCCACCGCGACAAGGCTGTCGCGATGCCGCCTGGAGCAAAGCGCGCTTATCTTCCACGGCGGGGAACGCTCGTCCTCGACAACCGCGAAGGCACGGTCATCGTGGTCGAAAGCGGCTGCCTCTGGATAACGTTGGAGCGCGATCCGCGCGACATCGTCCTCGTCAAGGACATGCGCTTCGAGATCGACCGTACCGGGCGGACGGTCATCGTCGCCGAGGAAGATTCGCGGTTCCGCCTGCTCGCTTCCGAAACCGCACTCGAGCGCGCCGGGGTCTGGCTCGAGCGTCTCGCGGCCCGCGCTCGCGCGCGCTGGCGGTCAGGCAGGGCGCGTCGCGCCGTCCCGTATTACTGAGGCATCGGACCACGGCGCCGCGCGAGCCGTGCGGCGCCAAACAATGCCACGACGGGCATCGCCGGGACGCAACGATCCAGCGTTGGAATCCGATTGGCCATTGCTCGGCATCGCGTAGCGGCGGTAACGGAACCGGTCCGCCGCGCGAAGAGTCGATCCGACTATCGCTTGGAAAACGTCATCTTGCGGTTTTTCTCGGCGACATGGACCGTTTCGCCGGCGGCGAAATTGCCCGCAAGAATCTCCCGCGCCAGCGGATTCTCGATCTCCTGCTGTATTGCGCGCTTGAGCGGCCGCGCACCATAGATCGGATCGAACCCGACCTTGGCGATGGCGTCCAGCGCCTCGGGCGAAACGTCGAGGCTGATGTCGAGCTTGGCAAGCCGCGCCTCCAGGCCGCGCAGCTGGATTCTCGCGATCTGCGAGATTTCCTTTTCCGAGAGCGCGTGAAACACCACGATCTCGTCGATGCGATTGACGAACTCGGGACGGAAATGCGTCTTGACCTCGGCCATCACCGCGAGCTTGATCACGCCGTAGTCGTCGCCCGACATCTGCTGGATCATCTGCGATCCCAGATTCGAGGTCATCACGATCACGGTGTTCTTGAAGTCGACGGTGCGTCCCTGGCCGTCGGTCATCCGGCCATCGTCGAGCACCTGCAACAGCACGTTGAACACGTCGGGATGGGCCTTTTCCACCTCGTCGAGCAGGATGACGCTATACGGCTTGCGTCGTACCGCCTCGGTGAGATGACCGCCCTCCTCGTAGCCCACGTAACCCGGCGGCGCGCCGATGAGCCGCGCCACGGAATGCTTTTCCATGAACTCCGACATGTCGACGCGGATCAAGTGCTGCTCCGAATCGAACAGGAAATCCGCGAGCGCCTTGCATAGCTCGGTCTTGCCGACGCCGGTGGGTCCCAGGAACAGGAAGGAGCCGTAGGGGCGATTGGGGTCGCCGAGGCCCGATCGGGAGCGGCGGATCGCGTCCGACACCAGCCGGACGGCCTCGTCCTGCCCGACGACGCGCTGGTGCAGCGCGTCCTCCATGTGCAGGAGCTTGTCGCGCTCGCCCTGCATCATCTTGGACACGGGGATGCCCGTCGCCCGCGAGACGACTTCGGCGATTTCCTCCGCACCCACCTGCGTGCGCAGGAGCTTCAGCTTCTTGCCCTCCTTGGCGATCTTCGTGTCGGCTTTCTTGAGCTGCGCCTCGAGCTGCGGCAACTTGCCGTATTGCAGCTCCGACATCGTCTGCCAGTCGCCCTTGCGCCTGGCCTCTTCCATCTGCAGCTTGATCTTGTCGATCTCCTCCTTGATGTGCTGCGTGCCCGCGAGCTGCGCCTTTTCCGCCTGCCAGATCTCGTCCAGATCGGCGTATTCGCGCTCCAGGCGGGTGATTTCCTGCTCGATGAGCTCCAGGCGTTTTTTCGACGCGGCGTCCTTTTCCTTTTTTACCGCCTCGCGCTCGATCTTGAGCTGGATCAGCCGGCGCTCGAGCCGGTCCATCGCCTCCGGCTTGGAGTCGATTTCCATCTTGATGCGCGCCGCGGCTTCGTCGATCAGGTCGATCGCCTTGTCCGGGAGAAACCGATCGGTAATGTAGCGGTGCGAAAGCTCCGCGGCAGCAACGATTGCCGGATCGGTGATCTCCACCCCGTGATGGATTTCGTAGCGCTCCTGCAGGCCGCGCAGGATCGCAATCGTCGACTCCACCGACGGCTCGTCGACCAGCACCTTCTGGAAGCGCCGCTCGAGCGCGGCGTCCTTTTCGATGTACTTGCGATACTCGTCGAGGGTCGTCGCGCCGACGCAGTGCAGCTCGCCACGGGCGAGCGCTGGCTTGAGCATGTTGCCGGCGTCGATCGCGCCCTCGGCCTTGCCGGCGCCGACCATGGTGTGAAGCTCGTCGATGAAAACGATGGTGCGGCCTTCGTCGGCAGCGATGTCCTTGAGCACGGCCTTGAGGCGCTCCTCGAACTCACCGCGATACTTGGCGCCGGCGAGCAGCATCGCCATGTCGAGCGACAGCACGCGTTTGTTCTTGAGCGTCTCGGGGACTTCGCCGTCGACGATGCGCTGCGCGAGTCCTTCGACGATCGCGGTCTTGCCCACGCCGGGCTCGCCGATAAGCACCGGATTGTTCTTGGTGCGGCGCTGCAGGATCTGGATGGTGCGGCGGATCTCGTCGTCGCGGCCGATCACCGGATCGAGCTTGCCCTGCCGCGCGCGCTCGGTCAGGTCGATGGTGTATTTCTTCAGCGCCTCGCGCTGGCCTTCGGCTTCCTGAGAGTCGACTGCCGCACCCCCGCGCACTGCATCGATTGCGGATTCGAGCGCCTTTTTGGCGAGCCCGAATTCCTTGAGCATCCTGCCCGTGTCGCCCTTGTCGTCGGCAAGCGCGAGAAGGAAGAGCTCGCTGGCGATGAACTGGTCGCCGCGCTTGGTGGCGATCTTGTCGGTCAGGTTGAGGAGGCTGTTGAGCTCGCGTGAGATCGTGATCTCGCCGCCCTGCCCTTCGACCTTGGGCAGTCGCGCGATCGCCTTCTCCAGCGACGCCTTGAGCGGAGGCACGTTGACGCCCGCGCGGGAAAGGAGCGATGCGGTTCCCCCGTCGTCCTGGTTGAGCAGCGCGAGCAGCAGGTGTTGCGGCTCGATGTAGCCGTTGTCGGCCGCGAGCGCCATGCTTTGCGCGTCGGCGAGCGCTTGCTGGAACTTGGTGGTGAGCTTGTCTAGGCGCATGGATTCCCCTGGGTGATCTTCTTACAAACTGGGGACGCCGGTAGGGCTTTCAAGCCGAAAAAGCATCGGCGGCGCGTCATTGTGCGCCGAAAACAGAAGCCCCGAGAAGGCACGACCGTCGCGGGGCGCAGAATTTGAGAAAAAGACGCTATTGACCGACGATGGACGGCTTCATCGAGCCCGGAATGCCGAGCAGCTCGCTTTTTTCCTTGCCGGAACGCGCTCGCCCGCGTGCTATGCTTTTCCGGCGTTCCAGGCCTCCGGTGTCCTCCTCTCGTCCCCCCGATCCGCAATCCGAGCCGGCGCGTCCCGCCGGTTTTCTCCGGGTGATGGGCGCGGTTTTCTGGAGCTTTCTCGGGATCCGCCGCAAGGCGTCGGGAGATCGGGATGCGGGAACGATCAAGCCGGTCCACGTCATCATTGCGGGGGTTCTCGGCGCAGCGATCTTCGTCGCCGTTCTCGTAACGCTGGTGCATTTCATCACCCGCGCCCACTGACGCGGCCTTGGGTCGATCGCGACTCCCTACCGGCCAATCAGCGCGGCGATCCAGAAGCCCTCTTACCGGCGCGACATGCAACACCGGTTCGGGAGCGTCCTTCAAGCGCGCATGATCTCCGCAAGCGTTTCGGCGGCGCGCTCGATCTCAGCAGTGCTGGTCAAGGCGTCCGGGCATAGGCGAAGCCACGGACCGCGAGCGTCGCATATGACGCCACGGGATCCCAGCGACCGGGCACAGCGGGTCGCCGCGTCGTTCGCGTGGCCTTCGAAGCTCACGACCACGAATGCGCCGCGATCGTCGGTTCCACCACTGGCCGCAATACCGTGCTTCTCCAGCAGCGACACCAGCAGCCGCTGCTGCGAAAGAGAGTATTCGCGCAGACGTTCCACGCCGATCGCGAGCGTGAACAGCTGCCCGGCGCGCGCCTGGTAGTACGTGAGCACCGGCGGGGTCGATTCGAGAAACGCGTCGCCTCCGGCGCCGAATTCGGGGGGATCGGGACGACGGTATTGGAACACGTCTCTTTTTGCGAACCAGCCGATGTCGAGCGGCTTCATGCTCCCATCGAGATGGCGCGGGTGGAGATACAGATAGGCCGCTCCCGGTCCGCCGCGGAGGTATTTGTAGCTTCCACCCACCGCGAAGTCGGCATCGAGCAATGCGATATCGACCGGACAAACGCCCAGCGAATGGTAGACGTCGACAAGCACGCGCGCACCCGCCTGATGCGCTGCGGCGATCGTTTCGGCAAGACGCGGCAGCACCTGTCCGGTATTGAACAGGACGTGCGAAACGACGACCAGGTCCGCCCCGGCGCCGATCGCATCGAACAGATCGCCGGATTCGAAAAGACCGTGTGCGCGAGCTTCGATCAGTCGCAAGCTGATGCGCCCGCGAAGCGCGTACTGGCGGAGGATCAAATCGATCGAGTCGAACTCGCCGCGCGTCGCGACAACGCGGGGCACGCCGTCGTAGCTGTTCAGGATCGTTCGCAATCCCTGCCCCGCGCTGGTCTTCGGTACGACGCAGTCGGCGCGCGGCGCGTTGAGCAGCCGCGCAAGACGTCCGCGATACGCTGCAATTTCCGCCGACCACGCGTCCCACGCGTCGCCCAGCCGGGCCTGCCAGAGCGCAACTGCCTCCGCGACGTCGTGCGCCGTCGCGTCGAGCGGACGCCCGAGCGAATGGTTGGCGAAATAGGCGTTGCGACGATATTCGTCGAGCACCCGCGAAAACAGCGGCGCGACGTGCCGCGCGACCGATTCCTCGCGCAGCGCTCCGGGCCCCAGCGCGGCGACGGCAAGCGATATCGCGCTGGCGGTGTCGGCGCCGATGTTCATTTCGCTCCGATGACGGTGCGCACGTCGATGAGCTCCGGAAAAAACGTATGCTCGAGCACTCGCTTGAGAAACGCCACGCCGCTGGACCCTCCCGTCCCCGTCTTGTGGCCGATGATGCGCTCGACCGTTTTGAGGTGGCGGAAGCGCCAAAGCTGAAAGCTCTCGTCGACGTCGACCAGCTTTTCGCACATCTCGTAGGCATCCCAGTAGCGCTTGGGGTCGTCGTAGACGAGCTTGAAAACGTCGACCAGTCGCGGATTGCGCCGATGCGGCTGCGACCAGTCGCGGTCGATGCATTCGCGCGGCACCGGCAGACCGCGCCGGGCCAGATGGCGCAGGAATTCATCGTAGAGACTAGGCGCGCCGAGCAGCGCGAGAAGCTCGGCGTGCATTGCGGGATCGTAGCTGAAAACCTCGATCGCCTCGGCATGCTTGTTGCCCAGAAGAAACTCGATCGCGCGATACTGCGCCGACTGAAAGCCGGAAGAAGTGCCGAGTGCCGACCGGAACGCCTCGTACTCGGAAGGAGTCAGGGTCTCGAGCACGGCCCATTGCTCGAACAACTGCTTCTGGATGAGCTTGACGCGCGCAAGAATCTTGAAGCAGGCGTCGAGCTCATCGCGCTGCACGTAGCCAATCGCGGCCTTGAGCTCGTGCAGCATGAGCTTCATCCACAGCTCCGAGGTCTGGTGCTGGATGATGAACAGCATCTCGTCGTGCCGCGGTTCTCGCGCGGCCGAGCCCGACAAAGGCTTTTGCGCCGACAGCAGCGTGTCGAGACAAAGATAGCCCGCATACGTCAGCCGATCGTGAAGATCGGTGACGATGCCTGGCTCGAGACGGTCGTGCGCCATGGATGAAGTCGAACTGAATGCCGCAGTATAGGAATCGAAGCCTAAGGATGTCCACCGCCAGCGTCGCTGTACGTGGTCGGTCTGCTAACATCCGCGCATGCTTGCATCTCACACCCGCGCGGCCCGCGGCTTGTTCGGCCGCGCGAAAGTCCTCGCCGTGCTCGCATGTCTCCTCGCTGCGTGCGGCGACAAGCAAGGTGTGCGCCGAATCGAGCTGGCCGAATGCCGCGTGCCCAAGCTCGTCCATGCTGCGCAGTGCGGCAAGGTCGACGTGCTCGAGGACCGGTCCAAGCCGGAGGGACGCAAGCTTTCGATCGCAGTGACTCTGCTTCCGGCGAACACGCTCAATCCCTTACCCGACCCCCTGTTCATGCTTGCCGGCGGCCCGGGCCAATCGTCGGATGCCATCGCCCCGCTGGCGGAACAGCTTTCCGGCGTTCGTCGTACCCGCGACATCGTCCTTATCGATCCGCGCGGAAGCGGCCGTTCCGCGCCGCTCACCTGCGCCGCGCTCAAGCCCAGAGATTCCTTCGACGAGCTGCTCGATGCGGACACCACAGCGCAGGCCGCGCACCGCTGCATCGCGGAGCTGCTCGCCCGGGGAGACGTCGATGTCGCGCAGTACTCGACGAGCGCCTACGTCGCGGACATCGACGAGGTGCGCGCTGCCCTGGGCTACGAGCGCGTCAACCTGTGGGGAGGCTCGTACGGAACGCGCGCGGCGCAGGAGTATGTGCGCCGCTATCCGGCGCGCGTGCGCAGCGTGGTCCTCGACGGTGTCGCACCGCCGGAGCTGAAACTCAGTCTCGACGTCTGGGCTTCACGCGACGCCGCGATCGACCGCGTGATCTCCGACTGCGCAGAGGACGTCCAGTGCAGACAGGCGTATCCCGATCTGAACGCGACGCTCGAGCGCATCCGCGCGAAGCTCGAGTCGCCGCGACGCTTCGCCGTCAACGACCCCCGCACCGGCGCGCCACACAAGGTGCCGCTGTCTTTTGACGCGATCGTCGGCGCGCTGCACGGGCTTGTGTACGCACCCGAGCTGGCGAGCCTCATTCCGCCGTTGCTCGCGAGCGCCGAAACAGGCGATTTTTCGCCGCTTGCGGCGGCGGCGATGATGCTTACCGCCGACTTCAATCGCACCATGAATCTCGCGCTGCATTACGCAGTCACCTGCGCCGAGGATGCTTCCCGGACGGCGCCCTCGGATGTGCAGAAGATCATTCCGAATCTGCGCGCGCCGGTGCTGGCGGAACGCAATCTCGAAGCGTGCCTGGGCTGGCCGCGTGCACCTGTGCCGGCGGATTTCTTCTCTCCGCTGACGAGCGACAAGCCGGTGCTGATCCTTTCCGGCGGGCTCGATCCGGTGACGCCGCCGGCCAACGGTGAAAAGGTCGCGCAAACGCTGTCCAACAGCCGGCATGTCGTCGCCGCGGGATATGGGCACATCGTATCGCCGCATGCGTGCGCGCCGCGTCTGATCGCCAAGTTCATCGACGAGGCAGGCTTTGCAACGCTGCCGCAGTCGTGCCTCGATTACCTCGCGACCAGCAAGCCTCCGCCGCTTTTTGCGTCGCTGCTCGGACCTCGATGATCGTCGTCGACGCCCTGGCCAAGAGCTTCGGCAAGAAGCGCGAGATCAAGGCGGTCGACGAGGTGTCGTTTCGCGCCG
>Ga0193751_1000591_pt1 | contig 26910 bp, 28 predicted proteins | sample L1c2metaG_FD_143050 | JGI IMG/M metagenome (GOLD analysis project Ga0193751, IMG submission 143050) | Soil microbial communities from a riparian zone of the East river system, Colorado, United States - L1c2 | ecosystem: Environmental > Terrestrial > Soil > Riparian zone | place: USA: East River... | reverse complement strand
AGTGAGCTATCGGAGAGGCCGCGCCAGACTGCCTTGTCATACTAGCCGTAAACTCAACAAAGAAGTCAACGGCAGCGTGCGCATCACCGGCATGCAACATAAATTCTTCACGACAAGTTGACGCCTTCCTTCGCGGCTTGAGGCAATTCGAAAAATTAGTAGTTATCCACAGGTTGCCGCCGCATATGACGCATGCAGAGGCATATACTGCGCCGGGCGTGAAATCTGCGCCTAGGAGAACTCCCCCATGAAAAAGACAGCCGAGATTGTGCTAACCGCATTGGCGTTGGCCGGGATGTATTGTGCAATTCCAAAGGGTTTTGCCCCAGTCGAGAACCCTGGTATTGGAACAGAACAAATGGTATTGGTTGCCGATGGTAGCGACCCTATGCCCTTGTGTCGCGGAAAGATCTGCAGATAGAAATATAAATCGATAGTGGACGAATAGGGCGGCCACGATAAAAACCTTGCAGGGCTGCCGGGGGAGAAGTATGCTTCTGGGCTTCGGGGGGAAGAAGCCATGAACGGGATAATGTACGTGTGCTGGCTCGCGGGTCCGGTGCTGCAGATCACCCTTCTTATCTTCATGATACGGCGCAGGCTGCAGGTTGTTTTTCCACGATTCTTCTCTTATATCGTTCTTCAGACTGTTAAGTCCGGAATTCTGTTCTTGATATATCGCTACTATCACGAAAACTACTTCGATGCATACTGGAGTGGCAACGCCATCAGCGTGCTGCTGTCCGTCACGGTGATGGATGAAATATTGCACAATCTTCTCAAACAATATGGAGGAATTCAGAGCCTGACATCTATCATATTCAGATGGGCCTGTGGACTGCTGCTCTTGCTTTCAATCGTGAATGCTTTCTCGAACCAGCAGACCAGTGCCGACAGGGTAGTATCGGCGGTGCTGGCTTTCGATCGTAGTGTGCGCGTCATGCAGTGTGGGCTCTTCTTCCTTTTGATGATTCTTTGCCGGTTTCTCAGAAATTGCTGGAGGCAGCACGTATTCGGAATCGCGCTGGGATTCGGACTCTTTGCAAGCATCGAGCTAATGCTGGTGAGCCTCGTTATGCACTTCGGCGACAGTCCGGTTGCGATTCTCAGCTTGGTGAAGAGTGCAGCATACAACGGCGTTACTCTTCTCTGGATCATGTACCTCAGACGTCAAAGCGAACCGATACTGGAAATTGACGTGGTTCCGCAACTTAGCGCGTTGAATGTGTCCTTAGTCGCGTCGACTCAAGCGGGGGATAATGGCTTTCTTTCGATGGTGGAGCAAGCCGTGGATCGCGTCTTGTCTCGTGGCTCGTGGCCGAGACCGTCTGTAAAGGGATCGCAAATCATCGGCCGCAAACCCGAACGAGAAGAACGCAATTGAAGTAATTGCACCAGGTGTTACCAGATGGAATCCACGGCAAAGCAAGCCGGCACAGCTGCGAACTGGCCTCCGGAAGAGGGCCAAATCATCACGTTCAGGTCCCTCGATGGTGTGAGCAACGGTATCGTCAAAGAGGTGAGATGGGGCCTGGTGTGGCGAGATTTCATTCTTGACGACGGACGAGTGATACCGGAGCACAAGATTTTGGATCATCCTGAACCCTCAGTTTGGCGCAAGGCCGAGGAGGTTACTCAGGATGAACGAGAGGCTTGGGAGAGGCGGCTCGTTTCCATGGGCGAAGCCGGGTTGGATCCTCGAGATCAGGAGCAGTCTTTCTGGGCCGAGCTGAACCAGTATCTGGCGTACACGTATCTCAGGTTCAAGCAAGCTGGATCTAAACCGCCTGATTCTGAGTGACGAGTCGAGCCTAGGTTGGAGCACCAGTCAGCCCGCCGAGAACGGAGTATAGAGCCGTGAGCCGACCACATGAGGAGTCCGAGAAAGAACGAGTTTGGAGGGTGCTTTTGGAAGCTGGTCTCATAGACATACCCCCCGACGAGTTTGCAGAACGGATCAAAGAAGCCAAGCATGTTGTCATGGGACGGCTGAGTGAATTACTAGAACTGACAACTGATATTCAGGAGCGCGAATCCGCAGCATACTCCCTGGCCACGTTAAAGAAATTAGAGCGGACAATGTCGCGAGGCGGGAAAGGCAGTTCCGATTGAGGAGTCACAAAAACTGCATCCGGGCTGTCAATCCTGGACCTGGCGACGGCGGACATTAACGGGTTCGACACCGCCCGAATCCAGTAGCATGATCCGGGTGATCGCCTTTCAACGGCGAAGACCTCTAGCGATTGATGGCATTTGCTGCGCAACGACCTGACCTTGCTATGTTGGGTTCGCCTCCCAGTCGGGCGCTTTAAAGCTTCGGTTCCGGCAAGAAGACGGAGAACGGCCTTGCCATTTCTCTCTACGGGGGAACTCTTCTTTTAGTAAAGAGATATGCGATCAAAACCAAGAACATTTACTTGATAGGGCCCGCGACGGTAAGCCGTCCTCGTAGCTCACTCGCTATGGCAGTGGCGATCGCGCGAGCAGCCCGCGCGTTGGGATGTCGGTCCCAGGGCAGACGCCACGACGAATCAATTTCGACCAAGACGTAAGGTATGCTCGCATTGTCGAGAATGCGGCGACGCAACATTTGTTCAGGTTGCGCTTCATGCCCAAACTGCAGCACGACGAGAAGCGGCGTCGCCCCGTGCGCTCGTGCCAGTTCGTTGGTGGCGCGAATCACCTCCTGGGTCACCCTGACACCCCGTTCGACCGTCGTGTCGGCGCGGTACGGCACGAACAACTTCGCGAGCGATGAGAGTCGCGACCGCTGTTGTGCCGGCAGCCAGACAAGACCCGGACCGAGATGCGGTCGATCCTGATCGAGGTTCCGCCCGAAGAGCGCCGTCATGAACAGCGATACTACGGCCACCGGCCGGCGAAAATGAGGCAGTTCCGTCCGCAGCCTCATGTACGCCTGATCGTTACCAAAGCCGTGGACTGCGAGATTTGCAGTCTGTACTCCCATCATGGCACCGACTTGTGCAGGTATGCTCTCTTCATAGGTGAGCCCCTCACCAAACATGACAGACTCACCGGTAAACAAGATCGTCGGTTGCTCAGGATCCACCGGTTCGGGAGTGCGCCTGACGCGATATCCTGCGGGATCGATGGTGTAATCGATGACACGTCCACCGATGCTCTTATATCCAGTGCGTGCAGGTACCCAAGCCCAACCAAGTTGAGGGTCGGGCTGGCGGCGTGGTTCATCTCTGGCCGACAGCCACTCGGCTGGACGTAGATGAACGCGATTCAGCGCGAGTTCGCTCGCGCCAATCGCCAGAGCGAGAGCGATGACAATGTGGAGCGCTCCCGCAGGTGTTCGTGCTGCGAACTGCCCAGCGCGTCGACGAGTAACGAGCAATAGCCACACGCCCAGGATTGCCATTGCCAATCGTCCGGACGTTTGGAGCGTCATGTACCAATCGTGCGGCAGGAAAAAAGACGGCACGAAGTGCCTGTCGAGAAAGCGTTGATTCGCGATAAGCGCGCACGATAAGAGCGTGATTCCAACGGATGCGACCGCCGTCTCTGCTATTGCTCGTGCCCAGAAAGATTCCCGGCGCTGAGGCGCCGGAGACATGTTCTCCAAAGCTCACCTCGAGATTTCTTCAACTCATATGTAACACCTCGCCAGACGATCTTCGTCCTGGGCGGCGAGAAATTGGCGAATTTAACAAAATAGTGACAAATCGAGTCTGATTTCCTGCTTCAAATATGTTCGGAGACTGGGATGGATTCCGCTCGGCCCCATGAACGACCCACAGCATTTGATCGAATGCTGACCCCTGTACATCGCTGGATCTGGAGCGATACCGATCGGCGTGTGCAGAAACTGCTCCGCTTCGGCGAAACCGAAACTGACGGGGGGCGCGATATTTTGCGCGCCGCCGAGATTACTTCAGATCCTCTCTTACGACGCCTTTATCTAGAGCACGCGATTGACGAGTTCCGTCACGGCGTTCTGTTCCGTCATCGGGCAGCAGAACTTTTGAAAGTCTCCGCGTCCCGTTCCAGTCCCGGGTTCCACGGTGACTGGCTTGCGCCAGGTGGCCACGGTCTCGATGATCTACAGGTTGACGGTGAATCGGACAAAAATATGCTGGCTTTCCTTCATTTATCGGAAAAGGCTGCTGCCAGCCGCTTCACCGTTTACCGCGATGTGATGCAGCACGATCCGCCGACGCGCGCCGTTTTTGAGGAAATTCTGCACGACGAAACCTTTCACATGAACTACACACTCATGCAACTCGCCCGAGTTGAACCCAAGCGGCACAGGCGTCATTTGTGGTGGGCGCGCCTTAGTCGTCTCTTGAAAGCCTACTTGCGTCTAGCAACGGGCCTTGGAGGAATACTGGGTTCAATGCTGCTGACAATTCAGTACTTCATCTTATTGCCGCCATTCGCTTGGCTGGCCAAGCGTGCCGCGCACCGGGAACGTTCTGGATGGACGATGGTCTCGCACGGACACAGTGACTCACTCGACAGGCAATATTGAGATGAACATTCTCGGCATTTCGGCGCATTATCACGATTCCGCTGCGGCCCTCGTTGTTGACGGCGTGCCCGTCTACGCTATCCAGGAGGAGCGGCTATCACGGCACAAAGGCGATGCTGCCTTTCCGCTGTTGGCGATCGAATCGTGTCTTCAGCATGCAGGGATCGAGCCGGATGAACTAGACGCCGTAGTCTTCTACGAACGCCCGATGCTGAAGTTCGATCGGATACTCACATGCGCGTTACGCGCGTTCCCACGGTCGTGGCGGGCATTTCCCAAGGCAATGAAGAATTCGCTCGGCGAAAAAGTGTGGATGCGTGGGATTATCTCATCGCACTTAGGCGTACCCGGACGCAAGGTCCTGTTTACCGAGCACCATCAGTCTCACGCTGCAGCCGCGTTTCTCACCGCGCCAACCTGCCACGCCGCAATTATGACAGCAGACGCGGTGGGCGAGTGGACCACACTTTCAGTCGGCGAGGGCGAGCGAGTGGCAAACGGTCCGACAACAATCAGGCGTTTTCGTGAAATCAGGTTTCCGCATTCTCTGGGGATGCTGTATTCGACATTTACCGCATATCTCGGCTTCAAAGTGAATGAAGACGAATACAAGGTCATGGGCCTCGCTGGCTACGGCCAGCCCACGCTGGTCGAGCAAGTCCGTAAGCTGATACGCCGCACACCCGATGGGGCGTTCACGCTTGATCTGAATTACTTCGAATTTCACACTACTGCAGAACGTTCTTATTCATCGCGTTTCATCGAGCTCTTTGGTCCACCGCGAAATCCGTACGAACCAATTGCTCTGGATACTGCGGAAGGTCAGCGGTTCGCTAATTGTGCTGCCAGTGTCCAGCGGGTTCTGGAGAATACCCTCGTGGAGCTGACCCGAAATCTCCACCAGGAAACCGGTTTGCCGGATCTGTGCTTCGGAGGAGGTTTGGCCCTGAACGGCGTAGCCAATGCACGTATCCTTGCAGAATCAGGCTTTGAGCGCGTGTTCGTTCCGCCTGCGCCGGGCGATGCTGGATGCGCAATTGGCGCGGCACTTTATTGCGACCGCATTCACTTTGGAAATCCAGACCGCGAACTACCCGACCATCCTTTTTGGGGACCTTCAGTTGATGGATCTGAACTGGCACGGCTTGCACAAGAAGACGGTCACTTCGCCGCGGAATCCCAGGACGGCGCACTCATCGATCAGATTGCTGACGATTTAGCCGCCGGCCGCATCGTGGGGTGGATGGAGGGCGGTCTTGAATTCGGCCCGCGCGCGCTTGGCCATCGCAGCATCCTTGCCGCGCCTCATACGACTCAGATGCGCGATCGCCTCAACCGCGAAATCAAGTACCGCGAACCGTTTCGCCCTTTCGCACCTGTCGTCCCCATCGAAGTGGTAGAACGGTATTTCGATATTCCGCCTGGTGGCACACGGTTGGCACGTTTCATGTCGGGCGTCTTTCCCGTTCGGCGCGAATGGCGCTCGCGGCTACAGGCAATCACACATGTCGATGGAACCGCTCGAGTCCAGGTGCTGGAGCCAGCGATGTCGCCACGCCTGCATGCACTACTAGAGGCATACGGGCGGCGTACCGGGATACCGGTGCTGCTCAACACATCGTTCAATCTGGCGGGAGAACCGATTGTCAATCGGGCGGTTGAAGGGTATTCGACATTCCTGCGCTGCAAGATCGATGTTCTGGTCGCCGGAGGGACTCGAGTGATGAAGCGCACCTCGGCAACGGCAAAAACTCAAGTAGACAAAATAAAGCAGGAGGAGATTGCGTGATTAAAACGCGTGGCAGGACCCGACGCGGACTAATCGTGTTTGGCAGCACATTCGGATCGATGGCACAGCTGGCGCGCGGATTATGGCAAAGCGATTCTGACAAGCGCTGGCTCACGCCGCTGGCCATCTTTCTTTGTATAACGGGGCTGCTGCTCATAGTGGCAACAGCGGTTGAAGCACTAGCTCCGTTCATCTACTCAATCTGGTAATCCGTGGACGCTCTCCTGGAGTTATTAGCCTGCCCATCATGTGCCGGCCCGCTCAGAACCGATTGGACCTGTCTCGACTGCGGTATGCACTACGAAGCGCCCGATGGCATCCCTAACCTACGACTGCTGGGCGATACGCGAACCGAAATTGTGCGCCGCTTTTATGAGCAGGCACCTTTCCCCGACTATCCGCCACGCGCCACCCTGAGTTGGTTGCGAGCACGCGCCGAGCGGAGTGAATTCGCGCGCTTGATCGACCGAGCGATTCCCGGCGATGCGCGCGTCGTAGAGATTGGATGTGGAACTGGCCAGATGAGCTTGTATTTGGCGCGTGCTGATAGGGTTGTAATCGGAGCGGATCTCACACGCGAATCGCTCAGGCTAGGTGTTGAGGCGGCCCGACGTTTCGAACTCGATCAGATACAGTTCATCGAAACCGACTTGCACCACCCCGGCTTGCGAGCGGGTGCTTTCGATGTGGTCTACTCGTCAGGGGTTTTGCACCACACTCCAGACCCGAGTGCGGCATTCGCGTGCATAGTGCGGCTTGCACGGCCCGGCGGGATCATTGTTCTCGGGGTCTACAACGTATTCGCACGCATTCCTCTCCGGGCCCGGCGCTTCGTCGCTCGGCTGTTTGGATACCGATTCATCCCGTTTGATCCGGTGCTGCGCGACCGAGAGAGCGAGCCGGCACGGCGCAAGGCATGGATGCGGGACCAATATCAACATCCCGAGGAGCACCGTCACACCTTGGCCGAGGTCCAAGGTTGGTTTGCCGAAAATGGCGTCGAATACCTGCGCGCGTATCCAAGCGCAACGTTGTGCGAGGACTCGGAGGAGTTGTTCACTCCTGCCGAAGACAACTGGTACCTTGAGGGCTGGCTCGCACAGCTTGGATGGATTGGTGCGCTTGCGCACGAGGGTGGCCTTTTCGTTACCGTCGGTCGGCGCACTTGACCGGGGAGCGGTCCCGCGAGGGGCTAGGTCCTGGGACTCGCGCTCTTGCAGGTGCACCGTGATGATGTCGTGGCTTGCTCAACAGTAGCGACGATTGTCGGCGATGACCAGCTGCGCTGCTCTGAGGGCCGATGCCGCAGAGTCCGCTGTTTGTGCTTATCTTTTCCTTAATTGCCTTAGTGGGCATTGGATTGAACGCGATCCGGCGTATCGGATGGACTGAGGCGACCGCGGCGCTGATCGTCGTTCCTCTGGATCGTGCGCCAAGGCTTCCAGTCCATGCGGGGACGAGCGTGCCGCTGTTGCTGAGTGCACTAGAGTCTGAAGTCCAGAAAACTTTGGCTGACCGGCACGCGTTCTAGCCATCCGGAGTAAGCCCCTGCGATGTTGCTGCGCTTGTGCTGCGTTCCGTAAATAGCAAGTCAGATTTTTCCGCAGCTACTTCACTGGCTCGAGCGCTTCTCCGCCGACCCGATCCCGAACGTCCATCCCACGTTTCCACCCTCGAAATAGGTACACGCCACCCCCTTTTCGACTGCGCTCTACCAAAGTACATCTCATTATTTTTTAAAGAGTTACAACGTGAGGAGGTTGGTGATAAAGGCCTAATTTTGCGAGGATGTAACAGGTTAACGATGTCGAGCAAGTGATTGAAATCATTAAGCTGTGGTGGCCAGGGAGGGAGTTGAACCGCCGACGCCAGCCTTTTCAGGGCCGATATGAACAGTGATTGCAAGTACTTAGAGGTGCCTCCCGGCACTGTAAGTCACTGATGGTTACAGTGGGCAAGGCCGACTGCCGGTAAAACTGCCGGTAAGTTTTGTTCGCCTTGTGTTCTTCTTGGCAAGCAGTCCGCATACGCAGTGCCGATCGCGATCCGCCCCATGGCTACCGCCGTGAAAGGGTCGCAGTGTACGGTAACTTACTGAAACTACGCGACACGGATGGCTACCAAAAGCGCTTTCAGTAAGGGATAGAAACAGTTCGTGGATCATGAATGGATCAAGAAATTGTCGGCCTGACATCGCCTCATTAATTCCGCGAAAGGCCTGTCAGACCAAGAGAAGGCGGACGTGGTTGAATTCCTGAAGTCCCTGCATCAACCGAAAAAGGCAATTATGAGTTCATGCGCCTGTTGAACGACTGCTAGATCGGACATGCGAACGACAACTCGTAGCCGTCTGGATCGGGCATATGGAAATAGCGTTCTCCCCAGGACGCATCTCGCGGAATTTCTGGATCAAATCCACGATCCTTTAGATAATTCCAGAGAGCGTCCACATTGGTGACATAGAAGATAAGCCGCCCCCAGTGAGTCACAGCTTCACCCTGCTCCAGATTGAGGATCGCAGATTGAGCGTCTCTTGCACGCAGTGAAGAGAACCCCGTGCCTTCTCCACCGTAAAGAAGCTCCATGCCTAAAACGTCTCTGTAAAACCGCACAGACTCTGTCATGTTCACAACCCGAAAAGTGACGGCGGAAATTCTCTCAATCGTCGGTGTCATACGCCACGAGTTTACCTCGGCTCTCCTTGAATCGTCCGTCCGGTGGGCATACCCTAAGTTCTGGTAGGGGAAGTGGGCTATGGCCTATATCATTGCCGAACCCTGCGTCGGGACCAAAGACACCGCCTGCGTCGATGCCTGTCCGGTGGATTGCATCCATCCCAAGAAGAATACGACCTATGACGACGGCCGCCCCACATTCGACAACGTTCCACAGCTCTACATTGATCCGGTGGAATGCATCGATTGTGGCGCCTGCGTCCCGGTCTGTCCGGTGTCGGCGATTTTTGCACTGGACGACCTGCCAGAAAAGTGGAAGCAGTATACGGAACTGAACGAGAGCTACGTGAAGGCCGGCAAGTTCACACCTGAGGAGTTCGCCAAGCACCAAAGTAAGTAGTCGTTCTTTGGCTTTCTCAAGCGTCTCGATCGATAAGGCCTCCCCGCCGCGGCATGACGAGCGTCTAACGAGTCAGGGGTCCTCGCGTCATGCCACCGATCGCTCCTTCCTGCCGACTGCGCCTTTACACGATCAGAAATGAAGTGTCGGGAGGACCCCAAGTGCGACGTACACTAGCACCGGACTTTTTGGTTTGCCCCGTTACAAGGGGTTCCTGATCTACAAGCCAAAATAGGGATGCCAGTTGCCCGGCCGAACAGGCAAAACCGTTTTTAAACGACTGCTATTATCACGACTTGTGCTTCGGCGTCCTTGCGTTAAGCGTCGAAATCAGGCCCTCTGCTGCCGGAGGGACATGCGTCTCGTGAGCAATTACAATATCCTTCGCCGAGATTTTCTCGCCGTAGATTCTCTTGTTTGCGTCGTTGTCAGGTCGGATGGTCGAACCCTCCAGCGAAATGCCTGCAAACAGGCCGCGCGCGCGTGAATAGCTTAATATTTCAGCACGCATCGAGACGTCGGTTTCTGCCGACGCGTTACGACCGACCGGTCCTGCTGCTATTGACGCGTCTGCCCCGAGCTTCACTTTGCTGCTCAAGATTCCATTCGCGCCGCGGTCATTCATTACGAGAAGGACGAAGTCAGTCGCTTGCCCGCCGATCTGAAAGCCTACGCTGCCACCCTCAAGGGCCATCATTGAGGGGGCACCCCAGGAGCTGTTAAAATTTTCGCCTCTGCGGCACGTCATCGCACCACGGCCATAACTACCACCGACCACAAACGCGGCCTTGAGGACCGATGGAAAAACAACCACACAGTCGGCTTTATCGAGGAGATCTTGAGGAATGTCGTCCGGAATATTCAGAATTTCGGTCAGCACCGTGCTGGCATTCTTTAGACGATCCTCATCCTTTTCTTTGTCGTCTGCCCAACTGGTAATTGCAAGCAACAATGCGCTCATCGCGCAGACTAATATCTTCTTCTTCATCACAGTCTCCTACAACGGATATAGTTGCGGTAACCTCTGCTTTGGTTGGCGGGTGTCTTGTGACATCATCTCACTTGAAGATGCACTCTCGCCAAGAGGCGACGGATTCAGTAAAGCGGCCGTATTCAGAGATGATCGGTAACGGCTAAAGCGATGATCGGTCATTACGACTACCGCCTTGTTGCGCTCTCGGTCTTGATTGCGGTGCTTGCTTCCTACACCGCTCTTGACCTCGCGGGCCGCACAACCGCCGCACGCGGCAGAGTTCGTCTTACCTGGCTTGCGGGCGGGGCGACTGCCATGGGCGTGGGTATCTGGTCCATGCACTACATTGGAATGCTGGCTTTTAGCTTACCGGTGCTGGTGCTCTACGACTGGCCGACGGTGTTGCTGTCGCTCATGGCCGCGGTTTTCGCTGCTGCCGTGGCCCTATTTGTCGTAAGTCGGAAAAAAATGGGCTGGCCTCGGGCACTGGCTGGAAGTGCAATTATGGGCAGTGGCATCGCCACGATGCACTACACCGGGATGCGGTTACCCGCAGTGTGTTCCTACGACCTACGGCTCCTGATCTTGTCAGTTGTGCTCGCGATCGTAATTTCGTTGGTCGCGCTGTGGCTCTCCGCATCCCGACAGGCCTTCCTCGATTTTCGTCAGGATTAAGACCGGCAAAGAGCCTATCGTACCAATCCCAAAGATTGTCTCCAGCATTCGAGTTTGGAACGGAACCACGGAAGGTCATCTGCACAGCATAGGCAGTCAGCAGATCCATGTTAAGCGCCTCCCTCGCGAGGCGATCAAGCCTGGAAATGGAACAGAACGAATTGAGCATCTTCGCTCACGCGGTTTCTATGGTAGCTGAGCGAGAGAAACAACAGCACAATGCCGATTAGGAAAAGTGCTACGCGAACACGATACGTTCGTTGGACACGGACATCGGGTATCGGGATCATGCGCGTATACAAAATGGTCTCACACCAATTTCGCGGCTCTTTGCTTTGCCTCAAGAACCTCGCTCTTTGGCCAGATCTACAAATCTTTATGATTTCTTTATAACTTTTTCATCGGCATTCAGCTATAAGGCTTCCTTTTCTCCCAGAGCCCTCTCCATAATTCAGATTCGGAAAAACGTCGACCACAACAGTGCTGGACAGTGAATTGAGGGAACGTGAATGCTTAACAATTCTTCTGGACGAACCTCACCACGTGTCGTCATGAACGGGGCTCAACGCGTGCTAGTCGCTACGACCGCCATGCTGGCATTCATTTCTTTCTGGCGTGCAGCGGCCATCGTACTCAACGACATGGGTTCGTCCGCATTCTACGCTGGCGCGATTTCTGAGCACTTCGTCGGGAAAACAGCTCCTTGGTTCATTCTGGCCATTATGTTGCTGTCCTATGCCGTCCGAGCCGTTTACATCGAGAGCTGCAGCATGTTTGTGCGCGGCGGTGTCTATCGCGTCGTCAAGGAGGCCATGGGCGGAACCCTGGCAAAGTTCTCCGTTTCAGCCCTGATGTTCGACTACATCCTGACAGGACCGATTAGCGGCGTATCGGCTGGCCTATACCTGGTTGGTCTCTTGAACGAGCTTCTGCGCCATGCCCACTCCAGTTTCATCCTGAACGTGAATTGGACAGCTGCGCTCTTTGCCGGCGTAGTTACCGTCTACTTCTGGTGGCAGAACATTAAAGGTATCCCAGAGTCCAGCGAGAAGGCTCTGCGCATCATGTACGTGACCACGGTGATGGTGGTCATGATGATCATCTGGTGTGTCTATACGCTCTGGGTACGGGGAGCTCATCTTCCGCCCTGGCCGCATTTGTCGAACCTTGCGTATTCGAACGACGCGCTAGGTTGGCTGCGCCTCACGTCGCTGCCGTATACCGTCGGACTGATCGGCGTTTTGGTTGGGTTGGGCCATTCCGTCCTGGCCATGAGCGGCGAAGAGACGATGGCTCAGGTTTATCGGGAGATCGAGCATCCGAAGCTGAAAAACCTGGAAAAAGCAGGATTCGTCATCTTTGCTTACAGCCTCATCTTCACCGCAGGGGTGGCGTTCTTCGCGGTGATGATCATCCCTGATTCGGTGCGCAACAATTTCTTCGATAACCCAATCGGAGGACTGGCTATGTACCTCGTCGGACCTCTGTCGGTCCGGCTCGCTTTCCGGGCGTTCGTCGTAGTGGTCGGTGTTTTGATGCTGGCTGGGGCCGTCAACACCGCCATTGTAGGCTCTAACGGGGTCCTGAACAGGGTTTCCGAGGATGGAATTCTCCCGCATTGGTTTCGCCAACCCCACCTCCGCTTCGGCACCTCCCATCGCATCCTGAATCTGGTTGTGGCGCTCCAGCTCCTCACCATTGTCCTCAGCCGAGGAAACATCTTCGTACTGGGCGAGGCATACGCTTTCGGTGTGATGTGGAGCTTTGCCATGAAGGGCCTCGCCGTGCTTGTGCTTCGTTACAAGCAACCTGGCAAGCGGGAATTTCGCGTCCCCTTCAACCTGAAGGTGGGTAACTTGGAGGTCCCCCTGGGTCTGGGCTTAATAACTGTAACTCTATTTGCTTTGTGCCTTATTAATCTCTTCACGAAGCAAGTTGCCACGCTCTCAGGAGTGGCTTTTACCATCATCTTTTTCGGAATTTTCACTGCTTCCGAGCGAATGACCAGGAAGCGGGCTACGGCTCACGCGGAACTTGACCAGTTCAATTTAGAACCTGGCGAGGATCTCACTCCCGATACGCTTGGCGTTCGACCAGGAAACATCCTGGTTATGGTTCGGAACTACAACACACTTAATAACCTTGCCGTAGTCCTCGATCGGGCCGACCCTCGTAAGCAGGACGTGGTCGTGCTCCACCTTCGATTTCTGCAGGGTATAGGCGAGTATGAACTGGCACCGGAACAGCTTTTTAGCCTCGAAGAGCAGAAGCTTTTCACCCGCGCCCTGGGGCTCGCGGAGAAGAAAGGGAAAACCGTCCACCTGGCTGTCGCCGCAGCCACCGAAAAATGGGACGCCATTTTGCGGGCTGCCCAAAGCCTACAGTCATCCACCGTTGTCCTAGGCCCTTCCCCAACTAAGCCTGTCACTGAAGAGGCGCGCACGGCAGGTCTGGCCTGGGAGCGTCTACCCGATCCCAAACCGCAGTTGACGCTCGAAGTTCTTTTTCCGAGTGGCCAAGAGCATATCTCCTATCTTGGGCCTCATACCCCGCGTCTTACTCCCAAGGAGATTGATCTGCTGCACGGCATTTGGCTCGACCTTAGCAGCGACTTGGCCCCACAGGAGGTTCATCACCATGACATCGTCCACTTCGCGCTCAACGAACTTCGGCAAGAGCTCGGCAACAGCCAGCGGGAAGAGGTGCTCCGCAGGTTGCGTGAGCATCTCCGGGAGATCGAAGACAGACGGATGCGGCCCTCGTAAAGACTTGCAAGGAGCTTGTCAGCGGCAATGACGTCCCTTAGCGTAGGTTGCGCCCATGCGGAGCGGCGAGAGGCAATCCAAAGAAGAGATCTGAAGGCAACGTGAGTCTCACAACCTGCTTTAGGTTGTTCCCGTGAGGATCACATCATGACCGAACCGACGCAGTCGCCAAGCCAGAATCTTTTCTCTCATTGGCAACCATTTCTTGTCGGCGCCGATGACAACGATTGAACCCGGCTTCAATACGGCTCTCAATGTCACTAATCGATCACGACACAGATAATGTCGAACCGTCGTCTCCACTGGAATGTCGCTAGTGACTTCACCGAGTCGCTTCTGAATGAACTCAAGCACCACCTGTGGGTTCTCAAGTGGGAGGGGAAAAGGAACGACTTGAGGAACTACCAGGGTTATGCGTGCTCTCAGGCCGCTCGCAAGTGCGGCTGCCATTTTCAGCGCGGCAATCGTTGGCTCAAACGACGTAAAGATAACCGAGAGCTCGAACCTGGAGTCACCCTCGCCGCCACCGGGCCATCCAGGCACTCCGGTTGATGGGACAAGCCGTTCGACGTTGAGTGAGACTTCTCTTCGGTCCACCATCTGGGTATCTGCAACTCGACGGTAGGCGAAAAGACCTGAAGAAGTAATAGAACAACCATAAAGATTCTATAAAGGTTCGAGGGTTCCATTGAAGCGGTAGCCGACCCAAGGCTCTGTCTTGATGTATTCGGGACGTTCAGGATTGGTCTCGATCTTCTTACGTAAGTTCTTAATGAAAACTCGAAGGTAGTCGACCTGATCGCCGTAGTCAGGCCCCCAGACCGCCTGCAGCAGTTCGCGGTGTGAGATCGCTTCATTCGCATGCTGGGTCAGATAGCGGAGAAGATCGAGTTCCTTCGGGGTCAAATGCTCCGTCGTGGCCCCATTCGCGACGGTCCGCGCCGCAAAGTCCACTACCAGTTGGCCCACTCGAAACCTGACAGGAGATGATGGAGGAGACGGCACTCTCCTGAGTGCTGCCCTGATACGAGCTAGGAGTTCCGGTGTACTGAATGGCTTGGTAACAAAGTCGTCCGCACCGGCGTCTAGTGCTGCGACCTTGTCGCCTTCTGAGTTCCGAACCGTGAGCATAATGATGGCAACGTTCGCATCGCTTCTGATCGCTCTGCAGACAGCCAGTCCGCCCAAGCCGGGCATATTGACGTCGAGTAGAACCAGATCCGGACGAAACTCTCGCAGTTTCTCGAGTGCCTCTTCACCTGTCTTGGCATCGCCGACCTCGTATCCGGCACCGGCCAGTGTGGTCCGCATGAAACGCCGGATTTGGGCTTGGTCATCAACCACGAGAATACGGCCGGCCGTCATTTCTTATCTCCTGCATAAATAGTCGGCAAAGTGATTCGAAACGTCGTCTCGCCAGGGCGGCTCGTTAACGTCAGATCTCCCTTATGGGCCTGAGCGATGCTGCGCGCGATAGTCAAACCGAGACCAGATCCGGGTATCTGATCTTTTACGGAAGGGCTTCTGTAGAACCTCTGAAAGATCCGTGTTTGTTCCTCGACGGGTATGCCGGGCCCATGGTCGGTGATCTCAATCGTCAATTTGCCCTTGCTGGCAAGCACTCGGACCGCCACCGGTTTGTCAGCCGGCGAGTACTTCAGAGCATTATCAATGATTTGCTTGATAGCAAGCTTCATCAGACGTCTGTCAAACGCAATATCGGGTGGTTGCTTGTCGCACCCGATTTCGAGGAGCCGATCGTCGATCTCGCTCTCCATTGAAGCGACACACTCGCGAATGGTGTCCTGCACATCGGAAATTTGTGGATGAACGTCGATGTGCGTGGTATCCAGGCGAGCCATCTCCACGGCGTCGTCGATAAGTTTCCTCAAGTGCTCGGCCTCTTCGTCGGCGATCGTGAGTTGTTCCTGCCTGCTCTCCTTCGGCGCATCAGGGCTGGACAAGAGAGATGTCGTTGCTGCCTTGATCAAGGTCAGCGGAGTCTTGAATTCATGCGCCATAGCGTCGATGAGTGTGGTTCGTAGCTGCTCGCTCTGACGGGCGGCCTCGATCTGCTCGGCAAGATCTTGTGCTCTCGCCCGATCCAAACCGATGGCGACTAGATTCGCGATTCCCTGGAGAACAGACTCTGGCATGGTTCCGCCCTGCAATGCCAGACTTGCTATCGGCTCCGGGCCGAGCCGCACGGCCACTATCATTGCTTGCCGTTTCGGGTCGGAGGGCGAGATCCCATGGAGCGTTGCCCCTCGAAGCTGCCCGTCGAGGTCCTCAAAGCCAATATCTGGGGTCCCCGTTCGATAGAACACGCTCGCGTTATGCTCGAACAGTACTGCGGCACGAAGTTCGAAGATCTCGGCCAGCTTGTCAAGAAGTTGTTGTGGGAAGGGGGCAGCCCTATCAATTAGGAGCATGGCACGGCTAAACGCGTACAGATTCTCAAGGTCTCGTTGCCGCTCCATGGCTTCCAGGGCCCGGCGCTTGGCCATAGTCGACAGGCGACTGGCAATGAGCGAGGTCGCCAGAAAGCTGAACAAGGCGACCCAGTTCTGCGGGTCTGCGATCGTGAACTTGCCGACCGGTGGGAAGAAGAAGAAGTTGAAGAGAAGAGTCGCGAGGACTGAGGCCAAGGCAGCTTCAAGAAACCCCCACGCACTCGCAATTACCAGCACAAGCAGCAGATATGCAAACCCGACAGTTGTCGGATTGACCGGGATCAGGCGGTTCGCCACGAAAGTGACGATCGCGACTCCCGCAAAGGACACCAGCAACCGTAGTGGACGCTGACCCAAGACTCCGCATAGCCTCCCGCTGGTATTCTAGGCGACTGCCAATCGCCTTGCTGGCTTTCTCGCAGAGGTTCTTGCGTGTGCTTCAGGATGATTTCAGTTTTTCTGGTTTGTCCTGCGAATTATCTTGAATCCCATCCACCCGATTGAGGTACTAAAAGCCGGCAGGCGCGAAGCTCTGAATAGCGATCGAGCCGGAAGAGGTACTGTGCAACGACCCGTCTCGGAGTTTCGGATCGTAATGGCCGGAGCGACCGGACTCGAACCGGGACCTACTGCGTGACAGGCATCAACTGCAAGCGCGAGCGTGGGAGAATCATCTTAACAAACGGTCTGCTGAGAAGGAGTCGTTGCCACCGGTGGAGAAGGGTAACGCGTACGCGCGAAACCGATTGTCAACTGCGCGTGAGTCAGACCAACCGATTCTAATTAAATGACATTCGGTCGAGGAGTGGTTCAGAAAACCGAGTGTTTTAGAATCGACATCGCCGGCATCGGACCGGAGTAAACTGGGTTCTGCATGCGGACACGCCTTATAATCCCAACTCCGGAGACTGTTCCATCCCGCGCTGAACGCTGGCTGGATGTCGAAAGGGCGGCCGTTGTTGAGATCACCTCGGAGGAGAAAGGCTATCCGGTCGAGTCTGCCTTCGTTTCGCGAGAGATGCGGGGGTGGCGCGCCGCAGAACAGGGACCCCAAACGATTCGGCTGATTTTCGACCAGCCGCAAAAGCTGAAACTGATATCGGTTGTCTTTGAAGAAAAAGAAATCCCGCGGACGCAAGAGTTCGTCTTGCGCTGGTCTTCCGATGGCGGGAATTCGTTTCGGGAAATCGTCCGCCAGCAGTGGAACTTCAGCCCTCCTCAGTCAATACGCGAGGTCGAGGAATATCAAGTCGAGCTTTCAAACGTCACCGTACTCGAATTGGTCATCGTGCCGAATATGAGTGGCGGAGCCGCACGCGCGTCGCTCAAGAGTCTGCGCCTGTCTTGATGCGTGACACGTTTTTGTCGCACTTTGGCGAATAGCGAGGTCGAGGGCGAGCTGTTTGCCCCGAGACGAGAGAATGGGGTGGCGGTGACAGGGCAGCGTTCTAACCAACTGAACTACGTCCCCTCTGTGTTTTCTTACTGTTATTGGAAACCCTCGTGTTTACCGGCTTTCCTCACGTTCAATCATTTCGCTTGCGTCGCTCATTTCAACCCCATAGAACCAAATTCCGAGGTTAATGGACACCATGGACACCAAGCTAAATCGCCTTCCAAAATTGTCCTTCAGGCAAATACCAACCCAGAGCAGCTGTCCCTGCCCCGTGAATGAATCGTAGCAGAGGAAATTCAGATCAGTACAGCGCAGCACCCTTTGCTCAGAATCTCAAGCACGCAACTTCTCCGACAGTCACGATGAGCACGATGTTGTCGGCATCAAGGATCATTATTTATTCGGGCGTCTGGCTTGCCCAAAGGAGATCCCCAAATGGCGCACAGACATCAACGAGGTTGGTTAAAGAAAGAAAAACGCAGTCAAGGTGAAACATGGGTCTTGTTCTTTCGTACAGTTCGGAAATCCGACGGTAAGCGAGTCGAGAACAAAATTCCAATTGGCCTTGTCAAAGACTTCTCCAGCGAGAGCTGTGCATGGGCGGAGGTCGAAAGACAGCACCTCCACATCAACCAGTTGGATTTCCGCGGATGTGTAATTTTTGCGGATCTGGCACATCACTACGCGGAACATGAGCTCGTAGAACCCACCGAATCTATCCATCCAAAGGCACACACGACAATCAGAGGTTACGAGCGAGTGCTCCGCAATCGACTGCTGCCACAATGGGGGAACCGGGTCGCGCTGGGCCTCGAACCGCTGGAGGTCGAGGAATGGTTGAAAGCCTTGAAGCGCAAAGAGGGGCTTGCAAACCCAACGCTCGACAAAATGCGCCGTGTTATGTCGCTGGTCTACAGGCACAGCCAACGTTACGGGCTCATTCCTCGAAATCAGGAGTCGAACCCGATGCGCTTCGTTCGTTGCAAGACCACCAGCGAGTACGAAGCGATGATTCTCACCCCTGAACAAGCATACGCAGTATTGCTTAACCTACGGGAGCCCGAACGTACTCTAACGCTCTTGGCCGCTGGCACAGGTCTGCGAATCTCAGAGTGCCTCGGGCTGCAATGGCAAGACGTAAGTTTTGCTGAAGCCGTCATCCAGGTGCGCCGCACATGGACATGCGGCCAAGTGGGCTGGCCGAAAAGCAAAGCCTCGAAAGGCCCAGTGCCGCTGCATCCTTTGCTGGCGGAATTCATGTTTCGCTGGAAACGTAAGACGCCATATTCTCAGCCCGGGGATTGGGTGTTTCCCTCGTTCAAGCTCAAGGGCCAGCAACCGCGTGTGGCTAACATGCTTGTGGAAGATTATCTGCGGCCAGCGGCAGTGAAGGTGGGCATTCTTTCATCGCACCGAGACCACGATGGCAGACTGGTAGATGATGATCCACGACGATTTGGCTTCCACAATCTGCGTCACAGCCTGGCATCGTTTTTGGTCCGCATTAGAACTGATCCAAAAACGGTACAGACTTTGCTTCGCCACAGTGATGTTAAGTTGACCCTGCAGTGTTATACGCACAGTGTGAGCGAGGATCGCATGGCTGCGACCGGGGCGATGCTGACTGCGATTTTCAGCCACGCCTCAGACAGAAGCGGACTGAAAGCGGACTGAGCGAGAGGCAATTCGAGGTTAAGTCCTTCACCATCATCGTAGTCAGGAACCGAACGGGATCTCGCCGAAAAATAGCGGACTGAAAGCGGACTGGGAGGGCAAGATGCGATTCCGCTAAGTTATTTGAAATGTGGTGGCCAGGGACGGAGTTGAACCGCCGACGCCAGCCTTTTCAGGGCTGCGCTCTACCACCTGAGCTACCTGGCCACGCCTTGAAACCCGCTATCTGCGGGCTGCGAGCAACGGTTCGCTTCACGCTGATTGTGGCGGGATTCGCGACCGGACAAGACTGCTCCACTGCGGATGCCTGTGGAACGATTTCGATTATAACAATCCACCCCGATTTCCCTCAATTCGCTGTGGTCTTGGCGATGCAGCATTCCCGTGCCGTGCAGCATTCGTGGGAAAACAAATTCGAGCCACAAGCGTCTCGCAATCCACGACGATCTTTAACTCGACTGCTATCCCGCGAAGCTTTTCACGAACTCGACTAGACTGCGCAGGGCTATACCGGAAGGTCCTTTCGCGATCCAGGGTTTTTGATCCTCCATCCATGCAGTACCGGCGATGTCAAGGTGAATCCAAGGCGTGTCTTCGGCAAATTCTTTCAGAAACATGGCGGCGGTGATCGCGCCGCCCCAACGTCCACCTGAATTCACGATGTCCGCGATCGAGGAGCGGATTTGCTCCTTATATTCGTCGTCCAACGGCATGCGCCACATTTTTTCCCCAGCCTTCGCATTCGCCGTGTGAAAGCGTTCGTACATGTCGTCGTCGTTGGCAAAAATTCCAGCATTGTTGTAACCCAGTGCAACCACCACCGCGCCTGTGAGCGTCGCGGCATCCACCAGATGCGTGCAGCCGAGCTGGCGCGCGTAGTAAAGGCCGTCCGCCAAAACCAGCCGGCCTTCTGCATCGGTATTGATGATCTCGATTGACTTGCCCGACATGGCAATCTGCACGTCGCCGGGCTTCTGCGCTTTCCCCGAGGGCATGTTCTCGGTCGCGCACACAATGCCGATCACTTTGATTTTCGGCTTCAGTAAAGCGATGGCGCGCATGGCGCCGATCATGGTTGCGCCCCCCGCCATGTCGTATTTCATCTTCTCCATGCCATCCGCTGGCTTGATCGAAATGCCGCCGGTGTCGAAAGTAATTCCCTTCCCCACCAAACCCAAGACCGGCTTCTCGGGCGCGCCCGCAGGTTCATAGCGCATGACAATCAGCGCGGGCGGTTCGTCGGATCCTTGAGCAACGCTCCAGAACGCACCCATCTTCATCTCTTTGATTTTGTCAGCGCCGTAGACTTCACACTTCAAACCAACTTCCGCGCACATCTTCTTCGCGCGATCGGCAAGAATCGTAGGCGTCATGCGATTGGAAGGTTCATTCACCAGATCGCGCGTGAAATTCTGCGATTCGCCGATGACTTCCGCCTCGTTGGCCGCCCTTTCCAGCGCAGACTTGTCGCCGTTTGCCACTACGGTAAGCGCGTCAATCTTCTGGTCTTTGCGGTCGCTGCGATAGTAGTCAGGATCGAAATTTCCCACATGCGCGCCTTCCACAATCGCGCGCACTGCCTCTTCGGCAGGAATGCCGACCGGAGCGACGAAGGCAAAGCTCCGAATTCCGCGGGATTTGAGCGCACGCACCGCGACGCCCGCGATGCGGCGCAGATCGTAGCTCGAGAATTTTTTCGCGCTGCCTCCGCTGATCAGCAGCAGCCGCTTCGCCTTCAGGCCGGCAGGCTTGTGCATCAAGTTCGTTTCAAACGCTTTGCCGGCAACTTCGCCGCTCGCCAGCAGGTCGGCTGCTACGGACTGCACTGCGGAATCGGACGTGGCCACTTTGAGTTGCGGCTTCTTATCCTTCTCTTTTACGTTCGGCGCAGGCTCAGCGTGATCGAGCACCACGGCGACAAGCGATTCAGTTTCAAATTCAGCGGGCGTAGACAGAGAAATGGTCGTTTTCATAATTTTTGTGAACCTTCAGTATCGTCGGCGGAACGGGAAAAGTGCAAGCCGGGCGGCTTGGTGCTGAGGCACGAGAAGTGTTCTCGAGCGCCTTAGATTTCGGTACTCGTGCTTTAACTTAGCGGATGGCCGTGCAGTCCCCGGTTTGGTGGTCCGCGATCTGAAAGCGAAGGAAGTCATGAACAGCGTCCAAGACTTCCTTATTGTCGGCAGTGATAGTAATTCGAGCGCCGCGCGGGATCTCCTGCAGTTCCCAGTGCAGGTCAGTTTTACGGCGGGTCATGATGGCCGTGCCGGGAACGTTCTGACTGTGCACGAGCATGGGCGCGTTGAAGTTGCCCTCAGCGAACATGTGGACAATGTGCTGAAAGTGAGTGCGGATCTGTTCGAGGGCGGCCGTATCCCTGAGGTCGTTGGCGTGAACTTCGATCAGTCCACCGTCCTCGGTGAGAACGAAATGATGCGTGGTTTTCTCATGAGAGAATCCCATGATCTTGTCTCCGTGCTCGTTGACCATGGAGTGATTGTCGTGCGATTGATGATCCTGCTGGCCGTAAACGAAACAGACTCCGATAAGGATGACCAGGGCGACACGCATCGGAAGGATCTCCTATTCTTTCCTTGGACGAGACGGAGCGAAAACCGTTAGCGCATTCCGCGCGCCTAGAGGCGACACTTTATCGCCTGGAGTATGATTCAACTCCACACTGATTGCAGGAGAGGTTTTCATGCAGAATCGATGGAGAGTTGCGTGTCTCGGCGCTGTATTGTTCGTGGCGCTCGCCGGATTTATAGCTTGGAAGACGGCGATAGCGGCCGGTCCGCAGGCAGCCGCCCCCGCGCAAACCGCCAGCGCCAGCAATCCTACGTCCCGCGGCGTGGTGTCAATTCCAGACACCGTTCTGGCTATCAACTCATCGACGCCCATGTCGCAACGCGTGGTGCACTACGAAATCGATGCCAGGTATGACGCGAGAAAACACACGGTCGATGCGACCGAAGTGCTCACCTATCACAACCTGACCGGGCAGGCGCTCGACCACTTCCCTTTCCATCTTTATCAGAATGCATTTCAGCCAAAATCCACATGGGTGCGCGAAGCCAAACTCGAGGGTAGCCGCGACACCGCCTACGATAAGTGGGAAGAAAAAGAATATGGTTCGGAAGACATAAAAAGTCTGGAAGTCGTAGGGCAGGGCGACCTGACCGGGCAGCTGCAGTTCATCGCGCCTGACGATGGGAATAAGGATGACAAGACTGTCGTCGACGTCCACGTTCCAAAACCAATCGCCCCCCGCGCGTACGTGCAGTTCAAGATTGTATTTCAGACCAAATTTCCCGAGACCCAGGCGCGGTCAGGATGGAAGCGCGATTTCACGCTCGGCGGCCAATGGTTTCCAAAGGTCGGCGTCTGGTGGCACGGAGCCTGGAATTGCCACCAATATCACGCCACGACCGAGTTCTTCGCAGACTTCGGCGTTTACGACGTAAAACTGACGGTGCCGCAGAATGAAATCCTCGGCGCGAGCGGATTGCTCGTCGAGGAAAAGAACAATCCTGACAACACCAGGACGGCGACTTATCACGGCGACGACATCCACGACTTCGCCTGGACGGTGAGTCCGCGTTACAAGGTCAGAGAGAGCGTATATCAAGCGCAAATGGGTCCGATCAAGCTGCGCTACCTGATGCAGCCCGCGCACTGGAGCCAGGCGGAGCGCCACGATCGAATCACGAGACAAACTCTCGATCACTTTGAGCAGTGGTACGGTCCATACCCCTACAAAACCTTAACCGTGGTCGATCCCGAACCGGACTCGGCAGCCGGCGGAATGGAATACCCGACCTTCATCACCGGAGATACCAGCTGGTTTATGCCGGAGGGACTCTACCTGCCGGAGGTGGTAGTCGAACACGAATTCGGACATCAGTACTGGTATGGCATGGTCGCCACCAACGAATTCGAAGACGCCTGGATGGACGAAGGCATCAACAGCTACACCGAAGTCAAAGTTCTGGATTCTATCCTCGACAAAGATAATTCCATCTTGAACATTGCAGGCGCTACGATGGGCGAACGGGAAGAACAACGGTTGACTTACATCGGCGTGGCCGATCGCGATCCCATGGCGCAGAAGGCTTATGACTACTACAGCTTCGGCTCCTATGGTGGCATCACCTACGGCAAAACGGCGAGTGTGCTCCTGACGCTCGAAGGCATCATCGGCGAAGACACCATGGCGAAGGCGATGCACACTTATTTTATGAAGTATCGCTTCACCCATCCCACCAAAGAAGATTTCCTGAAGACGATAGAGGAAGTCTCTGGCAAAGACTTGCGCTGGTACTTCAACCAGGCAGTCTACGGATCGCAAGCCATGGACTATGAAGTGCTCAAGGTCGATTCCTTTCCGGTCAACTGGTTCGAGGAAAAGAAACAACGGAGGGCTGAGAAGAAGGACAAAGACAAAGACGACACGTTGTATCAGTCCTACGTCAGCGTCCATCGCAAGGACGACTTCGTAATGCCTGTCGAGGTAGAAATCAAGTTCGACAATGGGGAAAAGATTCGTGAGTACTGGGACGGACAAAGCCGCTGGACAAGGTTCAGCTATCAGAAAAAAGCGAAGGTGGTTTCTGCTGAGATCGATCCTGACCACACTGTGCAACTCGATCGCAATAATTTCAATAACAGCTACACAGCCGAACCCAATGGAAAGCCGGCGCACAAGGTAGCGAATTATTGGCTCTTTCTTACCCAGTGCCTCAGCCAGGTTCTGGCGTGGTGGGCGGTCTAAAAATCTGGAGCACGGTTTCGAAAGCTGCGCGCTATGTGCAGAAGCTTGAGGGTAACTAAGCATGAGTAAGAAGAATGGTCTCTTGGGCAGCAGCTTGGGCATGGTGCTGCGCAACAAGCGCTATATTGTCTGGTTCTATGTGCTGAATGTTTTTCTTGGCTTGTTCGGCACTGCCGCCTTCGTCAATCAGGTCGGGACGATTCTGGACCACAGCCTGCAGTCTGAGCGTTTGTTACACGGCTTTTCGTTAGCCGTGCTCTTCGAGATGTTTTTTCGCCCTGAGTTTGGGCCGACCATCGCTTCCAGAGCGCCAGCCACGTTTTTTGCCCTGCTCTTCCTGGTCGCGACCGCCCTGTTCCTCCCCGGAGTCTTTCAAGGATACGCATCGACCTACCGTCTGCCGCGTGAGGATTTTTTTCGCGCCTGCGGACGAAATTTGTGGCGTTACATCCGGCTGATGATTGTGGCCGGCATCGTGATGGGAATTGTGGCGGGCGTGCTGTTCGGCATTAACGGCGCCCTCGTAAAAAAGGCCGGAGAAAGCACCAACGAACTGCTGCCCTTCGAAGTCCAAATGACGGGGCTGGCGATAATTTTCCTGGTGATGACCACATTACGCATCTGGTTCGATCTGGCCCAGGTGGATATCGTATTGAATGATCAGCGGGCCGTGCGAAAATCCATTGCCGCGGGATTCCGCCACACGTTCCGACGCTTGGGCCAACTCCTCGCGAGCTACGTAATCGCCACGATCGTGGCCGCGCTCCTGCTCCTTGGTGGGCTTTTGATGTGGATGAAGCTGGTACGCCCGGAAAGTGTGTGGGGTGCGTTTGCCATCAGCCAACTCACGCTGCTCGTGTTATTGATCCCGCGCTTTTGGCAGCGCGGAGTCGCTGTGACGTATTGGCAGCAGCGAATGATGCTTCCGGTTGCCCCGATGCGGCCAATTGAGCCGCGCCCGGTTGAGCCACAGACCATCGAGCCGCAGCCAGTTCCCATCGCGGTCGTTTCCGACGGCGCTCCAGTACTTCCAAATCCCCCGTCGGCAATTCCCGAATCGTAGCTGCGCCATCGACAAAATCACAGCAACACAACCGTAATGCCCTGATTCCGGCGGCCCAAATCGGAGTCGCTTTTCAAATCGGACTGCGCCTGTAACAGCCGCCAGGTCACGTCATCGCTCTTCGACCAGTTCTCCCCGAAAATGCAGCCGCGAATTTGACCGCCCTCCGACAGCTCGTGCAAACGCCTCTGTACCGCAATACGGATGTCGCCGCCCGCGCCCGTCGAGCCGTACCCATGGACTATTTTCAAAAGCGAATGTTTCTGCCGGCGGGCCAGCGCGATCTCCCGCTCCAAGCGCTGCAGCGCCTCCTGCACCGATGGCGTATCGGACTTCAGGTTTACGGTTTTGACGGTGCGCTCCTCGGATTCCTGACCTTATGTTAGTCGCGGCTATGATAGTCACGGCTATGATAGTCGCGATAGGGCGGTTAGAATCTCGGCGAGCGTAGAACCACCGTAAATTTTTGGCCGGAGCGATTCATGATCAAGTTCAGGCTTCTGCAGTTAGCGCTTCTTCTTCTGGCATTGATTTCCCAAGGGCACGCCCAGTTCGCCCACACCGACCACAAACAAATCGTTGACGCCGCTGCTAAGCCGCTCCTCGTTCGCGCCACCAATCTGGGCAATTGGCTGGTGCCGGAAGGTTACATGTGGCTTTTCGAAGGTGGCCCGCAATCTCCCAGTGAGATCCGCGCCTTGGTGCTGGAGCTGCTTGGACCTGAAGGGTCAACCGCATTCTGGCAGAAGTACCGCGAGAACTACGTCACCCGTGACGACATCGCGCTCCTTCATCGGGCCGGTTTTAACGCCATTCGAGTTCCTTTGCATTACAGCCTCTTTGAGAGCAACGACGCGGAAGGTTTCAAGTTGCTGGACCGGTTGATCCTCTGGAGCCGCGCCGCAGGTCTATACGTGATTCTTGATCTGCATTGCGCACCAGGCGGACAGACAGGCGCGAACATCGACGACAGCGCCGGATATCCGTGGCTATATCAGAGTCCACAAGAACAAGAGCACCTCATCGCCATCTGGCGGCGGCTGGCGACGCACTATCACGACGAGCCGGCCGTGCTCGGTTATGACTTGCTGAACGAGCCGATCCCGCATTTTCCCAAGCTGGCGCCGTTGAATCCTTTGCTTGAACCCGTCTACAAGAAAGTGGCGGCGGAGATAAGAAAGGTGGATGCTCACCACATTCTCTTTCTCGGCGGTGCCCAGTGGGACAGTAACTTTTCCATCTTCGGCAAACCATTCGATGCGAACGTCGCATACACCTTCCACAAATATTGGACCGCGCCCGATGAAAGCGTGATACGAGACTACCTTGATTTTCGCGAACGTTATGATGTGCCCATCTGGATGGGTGAGTCCGGTGAGAATACGGACGACTGGATCGCGCAATTCGTGAAGACACTTGAAAAAAACAACATTGGATGGGCTTTCTGGCCATATAAGAAGATGGAGAAATCGTCGGCGGTCGTCAGCATTATCCCGCCTGCTGATTGGGGAAAGATCGTGGAGTTCGCAAAGCTTCCACGCGACACTGCGCACGTGGAAGAACGGCTCAAGGCCCGGCCGGAACAGGAGACGATCACCCGCGCTTTCGCCGGGTTGCTGGAGAGTATCCGCCTGCAAAAGTGTCGTGTGAATCAGGGATATCTGAAGGCGCTCGGGATGAAGTCAGATATTGCGCCGGTCAGCGCGGCACGATCGGCCAACTGAACAATTTGGCCAACTGAACAACTCTAATTCCCCTGGTACCGATCCTTCGCGGCA
>Ga0193751_1000590_pt1 | contig 26911 bp, 26 predicted proteins | sample L1c2metaG_FD_143050 | JGI IMG/M metagenome (GOLD analysis project Ga0193751, IMG submission 143050) | Soil microbial communities from a riparian zone of the East river system, Colorado, United States - L1c2 | ecosystem: Environmental > Terrestrial > Soil > Riparian zone | place: USA: East River... | reverse complement strand
AGCCGATGGGCGGTCCTGATCCTGTCCGCGCAAGAGTGGAATCAGCTGTTCATTCCCAAGGGGTTCGCGCACGGTTTCGTTACGCTCGAGGACGATACGGAGGTCATGTACAAGGCCAGCGCCGTTTATGCGCCGGACCTCGACCGGACGGTCCGGTTCGACGATCCGGCGATCGGCATCGATTGGCCGATGGACCTGGGCAGCGTCACATTGTCCGACAAGGATCGCTCGGCACCGCTCCTGTCCGAGATCGATACGGGCTTTTAAATGGCCGCGATCGAGCGAGTCCTGGTTACCGGAGGTGCCGGCTTCATCGGTAGCGCAGTAGTTCGGCTATTGGTCGGGAAGGGCTATCATGTCGTCAATCTCGACAAGCTCACCTATTCCGGGAACCTGCAGTCGCTGCGCAATGTCGCCGACGCGCCCAACTATCACTTTATCCAAGGTGACATCTGCGACCAGGCGTTGATTACCGAGCTGCTCGCACGCGAAAGACCCGATGCGATCGTTCATCTTGCCGCCGAAAGTCATGTCGACCGATCGATCGACGGCCCCGGCGAATTTGTCGAGACCAATGTCGTCGGCACGTTTCTATTGCTCAACGCTGCGCTCGGTTATTGGCGATCGCGTAGGGATGAACACCGCGCCGCCTTTCGCTTCCATCATATCTCGACGGACGAGGTGTTCGGCGAGCTTGACTTGGACGAAGGCGTTTTCACCGAAGCGACGGCCTATGCGCCGTCTTCTCCTTATTCCGCGTCAAAGGCCGCGGCTGACCACTTCGTTCGCGCGTGGCACACGACTTACGGGTTGCCCGTCGTGCTTTCGAACTGTTCGAACAATTATGGGCCCTATCACTTTCCCGAAAAGCTGATCCCGCTGACGATCTTGAACGCAATCGAAGGCAAGCCGCTGCCGGTTTATGGCCGGGGGGAGAACGTCCGCGACTGGCTGCACGTCGAGGACCATGCGCGCGCGCTCGAGCTGGTCGTGACGCTAGGCAGGATCGGTGAGAGCTATAATGTCGGCGGGCGCTCCGAGCGGAGCAACCTGGCGGTCGTTGAGACGATTTGCGACCTGCTCGACGCAAAGCAGCCGCTGGCCGACGGCCGCCGCCGCCGCGAGCTGATCGAGTTCGTGCCGGACCGGCCGGGCCACGACCTGCGCTATGCGATCGAGCCCTCGAAGATCGAACGCGAGCTCGGCTGGCGCGCCGAGGAGACGTTCGAAAGCGGCCTGGCCCGGACCATCGATTGGTATCTCGACAATGAATGGTGGTGGCGGCCGATCCGCGAGGGCGGGTACCGCGGCGAGCGGCTCGGCATTCCTTCGTGAGGATTTTGGTGACCGGCCGTGAAGGCCAGCTCGCACGAAGCCTGAAAGAGCGCGCGCGCGGCCATTCCGGAATCGAGCTCGAGTTCGTCGGCCGCCCGGAAGCGGATCTGGCGGTGGCCGGTGCGACGGCGATCGCGATCGAATCGGCCAGGCCGGACATGGTGATAAATGCAGCGGCCTATACCGCGGTCGATCAGGCGGAACAGGAGCCCGAGCGTGCATTCCGGATCAATGCCGATGCGGCGGGAGAAATCGCGGCGGCCGCTCGAGCGGTGGGAGCGCCTATCATCCAGCTTTCGAGTGACTATGTATTCGATGGCCGCTCGAGCGAGCCGTACGGCGAGGATGCGCCGACCAATCCGCTGGGTGCGTATGGCCGCGCGAAACTGGCCGGCGAGGAGCAAGTGCGCGCCGGGAATCCCGACCATCTGATCGTCCGCACCTCGTGGGTGTACAGCCCCTTCGGGCGAAATTTCGTGAAGACCATGCTGAGCCTTGGCGCGGCCCGCGACGAGGTCCGGGTCGTCGCCGATCAGATCGGGTGCCCGACCAGCGCGCTTGACCTCGCCGACGCGCTGCTTTTGGTCACGGAGCGCCGGCACGGCGGCGCTGCGATCGGCGGCACCTATCATCTCGCCGGCCGCTGCGCGTGCAGCTGGGCCGAGCTCGCGACGGAGATTTTCCGAGTGAGCGCGGGGCTGGGCGGCCCGTCGGCACGGGTCGTGCCGATCGCGACGTCCGACTATTCGACCGCCGCCGCCCGGCCGGCCAACAGCGTGCTGGACAGCGGCCGCTTCGAGCGCGACTTCGCCTGCGCGATGCCGCCGTGGCGGGACAGCCTCGCGGTCGTGGTCCGCCGGCTGGTGGAAGAGTGATGGGCAGAGGTATCCTCTACATCAGCTACGACGGGATGCTCGAGCCGCTCGGCCAAAGCCAGGTCCTCGCTTATCTCGAAAAGCTGGCTCCTGGCCGCTCGATCCAATTGATCAGCTTCGAGAAGCCGAATGACTGGGCGGACCGGGAGCGCCGCAAGGCGGTGGCGCGGCGGATCGCGGGGGCCGGAATCAGTTGGCACCCGATGCGCTATCATAAGAGCCCGTCGGCTCCGGCAACGGCCTATGACATCGCGGCGGGCACGGTCCGGGCCGTGGCGATCGCGAAAGCGAACCGGATCGGCATCGTCCATGCGCGCAGCTATGTGGCGGGCGTGATGGCCCTGGCGGTCAAGCGGATGACGGGCGCCCCATTCCTGTTCGACATGCGTGGCCTGTGGGCCGATGAGCGCGTGGAGGGTGGAGTTTGGCCGGCCGGAAGCGCTCTCTACCGGGGGGCGAAGGCGGTCGAGCGACGGCTGTTCGCCGCCGCCGATCACATTGTCACTCTGACCCATGCATCGGAAGCGGAACTTCAGCGCATCTTTGGCAATGGGACGTGCGCCCTGCCGATCTCGGTCATTCCGACCTGCGCCGACCTTGAGCGATTTACAATTGCGACCGAGCCCCAGCGCGATCCCTTCGTGCTCGGCTATGTTGGTTCCGTTGAGAACTGGTATCTGCTGGACGAGATGCTCCAGGCATATCGGATCGTCCGTGATTTCACGCCCAGCGCGCAGCTACTGATTATCAATCACTCGGAACATGAGGTGATTCGGGCACGCCTCCGTGCGCTGGAGATCGATGAAAGTCGTGTGGAGGTGCTTGCGGCCGAACATCGAGATGTGCCCGCGCAGATCACCCGCATGAGCGCCGGCATGGCCTTCTACAAGCCGACCTACTCCCGGATCGCGTGCGCCCCGACCAAGCTCGCCGAGTATCTTAGCTGCGGGATTTTTCGCAGGACGGACTAGCGGACGGAGTGGACCACCTGATCCAGTTGACCAAGGAAGACGGAATCCAGCAGCGCTGCCGCGATGTGGCGACGGAATTATTCTCGCTCGATCGTGGAGTGGCCCAATACGACGCCATTTATCGCAACCTGACGGCAGCGCCGCGCGATGAAGCGCATCAAACGTGAGCGCCCAACGCCGCCTCGACAACGTCGACCCGGAGACCGTCGCTGGGTTCGGCGAAGAATGGGCGGCTTTCGACCAGTCCGAGCTTTCGGCTGAAGACCTGCGCGAGCAGTTCAACCGCTATTTCCAGATCTTCCCGTTCGACGAGCTTCCCCCGGACGCGGAAGGATTCGACCTCGGCTGCGGATCCGGACGCTGGGCGGGCGAAGTGGCGAAGCGAGTCGGCCTGCTGCGCTGCATCGACCCGTCGTCCAAGGCGCTCGACGTCGCGCGCCGAAGGCTTGCCGCCTGCCCGAACGTCAAATTCCACCTTGCGCCGGTCGACCGCATTCCGCTCGAGGACTCGAGCCAGGACTTCGGCTACTCCCTCGGCGTCCTGCATCATGTTCCCGACACGGCGGGCGGCCTTCGCGATTGTGTTCGAAAGCTGAAACCTGGAGCTCCGTTCCTGCTCTATCTTTACTATGCACTCGACGGCCGGCCAGCCTGGTTCCGCGCTTTATGGAATGTCGCCGATGCGGCCCGCCGGCGGATCTCAATGCTGCCCTTTCGGCAGAAGAAGCGCGTTTCGGAATTGATCGCGGCCACGGTCTACTGGCCGCTGGCGCGCGCCGCCGGCCTGTTCGAGAACCTCGGAGCCGATGTGTTCCACTGGCCGCTTTCCTCCTATCGTCACGGCAGCTTCTACCGGATGCGGACCGACGCGCTCGACCGGTTCGGAACGCGCCTGGAGCGGCGCTTCACGCGCGAGCAGGTCGAGCGCATGATGAGGGACGCCGGGCTCAACGACGTGCGGTTCAGCGAGCGCGAGCCGTTCTGGGTCGCATTCGGGCGTCGCGCGCGATGAGAGCCAAACGGATGCTCGTGCTCTGTCCCTACCCGCTGGGAGTGGCGGCCGGCCAGCGTCTCAAGTTCGAGCAATATTATGACGACTGGCGGGCAAACGGCTGGGAGGTGGTGCCGACGCCGTTCATGGACCTTGAGCTGTGGAACGTGCTGTTCGAGCCAGGACGTTATCGGGCGAAGTTCGTCGGTGTGTTGAAGGGCTATGCCCGTCGAATCCGCGACCTGTTGCGGATCCGCAGCTACGATCTCGTCTACTGCTTCATGTACGTGACACCCGTCGGGACTTCCATGTTCGAGCGGCTGACGCGCGCCCTCGCACGCAAGCTGATCTATGACGTCGAAGACAATGTCATCGCCCACGTGGGACGCGCTACGGAGGATCATCCCACCCCGCTGCTGAGGTTTGTGCGCGGCAGCGGCAAGTACCGCTATCTAATCCGCGAGGCGGACCATGTCGTGACCAGCTCTCCGGCGCTCAACGACCTCTGCCGGGTGATTAACCGGAACGGCGCGTGTACCTATGTCTCCTCGTCGGTCGACGCGGAGCGTTTCGTTCCCGCCAACCGGTATAGCAACGAGGGCCGGGTCACGATCGGCTGGACTGGCACGTTCAGCTCGAGGCCCTATCTCGACCTGCTTCGCCCGCTATTCCAGCAGCTTGCGCGGGAACGCGATTTCCGGCTGCTGGTCATCGGCAATTTCGAATATGAATTGCCCGGCGTCGATCTAGAAGTGGTTCGGTGGACGGCCGAGCGCGAGGTCGAGGACCTCCAGCGCATCGACATCGGGGTCTATCCACTGCCGATGGACGACTGGGTCAGCGGAAAAAGCGGGCTAAAAGCGATCCAGTATATGATGATGGGCATCCCGTGCGTTGCCACTGACGTGGGCACGACGCCGATGATTGTCGGCGATGGGGAGACGGGTCTGCTGGTTCGAACCAACAACGATTGGCGCGAAGCGTTGAATCGTCTGCTCAATGATCCGGATCTGCGGCGCCGGCTGGGAACCAATGCCCGCCAGGAGGCCGTCGCGCGTTTTTCGAGCCGGGCGATCGCCGGCGAATATCGGGGGGTCATCGACCAGGCCTGCGCTCGACCGTCCGATATGTGGCTTTCGGGAGCGACCCAATGCTGAGCTACAAGCATGCCCGCCGCCGCCTTGCAGGAATGATCAACGAACAGTTGATGCCGCGCTTCGGAGTGAAGGTGGTGAGGAGCCGGCCGCAAAGCGTGCGCTATCGGCGGCTTGGCGAGCGCGACGGTCTGTCGCAGCTCCGGGTTAGCGCCTTCGGCCAGTCACGGGACGTTGCGCTTCGCTCCGGCACGTCGGACTGGATGACGTTCGACCAGATTTTCATCGACGAGGATTACGATCTTCGGCCGCTGGCGCGCTACGGCGAGCTCCACGGTATGTATGAATCGATGGTGCGCGAGGGGAAGACGCCCTTGATCGTCGATCTCGGCGCGAACGTCGGATTTTCGGCGCTCTACTTCAGCCTGGTATGGCCCAAGGCCCAAGTGGTCGCCGTCGAGCCCGACCCGGAGAATTTCGATTTGCTGCAACGGAACGTTGCTTCGGTGGCAACGATCAATGCGCTCTGGGGAGCGGCCGCCAGCTCGTCGGGAACTGTGTCGATCAAGGATCCCAAGGCGGACAAGAACGCGATCCGCACGACCTCGGCGCCCACCGGAATTGGGATCGACGTGGCCGCGGTGACAATGCCGCAACTCCTCGCCGAACAGGCTGGCCCGGCGGCTGTTCCGTTCATCGTGAAGATCGATATCGAAGGCGGGGAAGGCGAGCTGTTTGCCGGTAACCTGGATTGGGTGGACGCATTTCCGCTGATCATCATCGAGCTTCACGACTGGCTGTATCCGGGCGAGCGGACCTCACGGAATTTCTTGCGCGCGATCAGCGAGCGTGATCGGGACTTCGTCTATCTTGACGAAAACGTCTTCTCGATCTGCAATTCGCGCTCGGCAGCGTTAGTGGAAGGCTGATCATGGCGAGCAGGATCTACATCGCCGGAGCGGGCGGGATGCTCGGCGACGCCTTCCATCAGGTGTTCGGAGCCGCGCATGACCTCAAGTGCAGCGATATCGACGTCAATGCGTCGTGGCTGTCCCATCTCGATTTCCGCGATTTCGCCGCCTACCGCGCGGACGTCGCCGACTTCCGCCCGGACTTTCTGTTCCACCTTGGCGCCCACACCAGCCTCGAATATTGCGAAGAGCATCCCGACGACGCCTATGCGACCAACACGCTCGCGGTCGAACATGCAGTGCACATCGCCAACGAGCTCGAAATCCCGCTGCTCTACATCAGCACGGCCGGAATCTTCGATGGACGTCAAAAAGCCTACGACGATTGGGACGAGCCCAACCCGCTCGGCCATTACGCGCGCAGCAAGTTCATGGGCGAAAGGTTCGTCGCGGCGAACTGCCGCCGGCATCTGGTCTGCCGCGCCGGCTGGATGATGGGTGGGGGCCCCGCCAAGGACAAGAAGTTCATCCAGAAGCTGATGAAGCAGCTCAAGGATGGTTCGCGCGAGCTGTTCGTGGTCGACGACAAGCTCGGCACCCCGACCTACACGATCGACTTCGCTCGCAATGTCGAGCTGTTGCTTGGGACCGGCCTATGGGGAATCTATAACGTAGTCTGCCCGGGCGTTACCAGCCGGCTCGAAGTCGCGCGCTATCTCGTGCAGGTCCTGCGCCTCAACGAGGAGGTAAAAGTCACGCCGGTCAGTTCCGAATATTTCGCCAAGGAATATTTCGCCGCGCGGCCGCCCTCGGAGCGGCTGATCACCAAAAAACTCGACTTGCGCGGCCTCAACATCATGCGCGACTGGCGCGTCTGTCTCGATGAATATCTCGCGGACGCCTATGGCGGCTATCTCCTTGGCGGCTGATCCAGGCCCGCGCGCGCCGATCTCCGTCGTCGTCACTTGCTATAATCTTGAGCGGTTCATCGGCGAGGCCATTGAGTCCGTGCTTGCGCAGCGAGATGCGCCGCCATTCGAGGTGGTCGTGGTCGATGACTGTTCGACCGACCGAAGCGCGGAGATCATCCGCGGCTTCGGCGAAGCGCGATATGTGCGGACGCCAAGCAATGGCGGAGTGCTGCTGGCGTCGCTCGCCGGAGTCGAACAGGCGAAGCATGATGTCGTCTGTCTGCTCGATGGCGACGACCTGTGGGAGCCGGGCAAGCTCGCCGCCACGGGCGCGGTGTTCGACACCGATCAAACCGCGGCGCTGGTCACGCACGACCTTTGCTACATCGACGAGAGTGGACGGCCGATCAACCGGCGGTCGCGCCCGGGCGAGGAACTGACACCACTCGACCCTGCGAACGCGGCGGATCGGGTCCGGCAGGGAATCCTCGAGCTGGACGATTATGTCTGGCTAGGCAGCGCGCTGAGCTTCCGCCGCAGCCTCGCGCGGTGGGATGAGTTCGCGCAATTCGCGGCCGGCCTGCCGGACCCGCGCAACTGCTACCAGGACTGGCCGCTCGCCTATTGGATCGCCGCTCTTCCCGATGTTCGAATGACTTACGTAGCTGAGCCACTGTTTCGATACCGTCTGCACGGGCACAATTACAGCGGCGACGCGCGCACGATCGAACGGGCGGTGCGGAACTTCACGCGCGCCCGCAACACGCGTGCAGCCATGGCGGCAATCGCGGAGCGACGGTCGTTGCCCACGCATCTCAAGCGGATCGTCCGCCAGAGCGTCGGGCTCGCCGATGCGCAAGCCGATCTCTACGCCGGGCGAAGACTGCGCGCGCTTGCCGGCTTCACCCGATCGCTGCCGCTGGCCTGGCGCGACGGAATCCTTGCCAGGGAGGCGGTGCGATTCGGAATCGGCGCATTGATTAGTCCTTCGGCCCTCATGCGGCTGGGTGCGCGGCCGGAATCTCTCGCGCCAGGAAGGTAGTGCCGAGACCCAGCCGTCTTCGCGCAAAGCGCCCGGACAGGACCGCCACGGTCCCCGTCGACAGCACTTGCGCGGCGGCCGCGCCGAGCGCACCAAAACCGGGGATGAGAAGCGCGGCGGCCACCATCCCGGCGCTCACTGCCACGAGATAGATCAACGTGAGGTGCCGTTCGCTGTCGGCCATCGCCAACAGGATCGGCCCCATACCGAAGAAGCCCAGCACGACCTGCGCTGCGCACAGGACCGTGAGCGGCAGCCATGCGTCCGCATAGACATTGCCGAAGACCAGCAGGACAAGCGGCCGGCCAAACAGGACGAGGACGACCAACATCGGCACGAGGACGGCGCACATGCTTGCGCTGGCGGTTCGTAGCAGCCGCTGGAGCTCGGCGTGCTCGCCGAAACGGTAATGACGCGACACCGTCGGCGCGAGGATGACGTGGAGGATGGTCACCGGCATGCTGACGAGCACGGTCGAGGCGACGGCGACGCGGTAGATGCCGAGGTCGGGCGCAGTTGCAAGCAGTCCGACCAGGATGATCCCGTAAGTGCCATCGAACTGGCGCAGGACGTCGACCACGCCCAACGGCAAGGCGGCCTTCAGCCACCGCCATCCGGCACTCGGCGCTTCCGCATCCTTGCCGCGATTCATTGCGCGGCTGATCCAACCGAGACTCACGGCCGCCGCGACGACCGAGACCACGAGCTGGATCCACAGCGCGCCGGCCGACGTCAACCGGATCCCGGCGACGAGCACCGCCCCCGTCAGGAGCAGGGCCGCGGCCGGCCTGCCGACGATGTCCATGAACTGGCCCTTGAACAGCTGGCCAAGGCCGCGCAGCTCGGCGGCGGCCAGCGCGGTCACGCTCATCGCGGCCGCTAGGACGGCTCCAATCGCGGAAAGACCCGGCGCTCGTGGGTCGCTTCCACCGAACAAATAGGCGCCCGTCACAGCGACGATCCCGAGGGCAAGCGAAGCGAGGCTTGTCGCCGTGAGGAAGTTTCGCGCCAGCGCCCAGGCTCCCGGCCAGTCGGCGCGGGCGGAACGAACCGCCATCTCCCGCACTGCGAGCTGTGGAGTGCCGAGCAGCGCGGCGTTCATCGCCAGGGCTGCAAGCGAGGTCACCAACCCGTAGATTCCGTAACTGGCCGGACCGAGCGCGCGGGCGAGGACGACGCCGAGCAGGAAAGTACTCGCGAGGCCGGCGATGCGCAGCGCCAGGCTGCTCAGGCTCGACAGCAGCACATTTCTCTGTTCGGCGAGGAAGGCGCGAAGCGGCGCCGTTGCGGGAAATCTCATTGCCTGCTCATGACAGGACGCATACCTGTTCTCCGCGCCGCGCTGGCAGGTGGGGGCGGGCCGCTTGGGCCGTTTCGCCCAATGGTGGGGAGCATCGCTTGTTTGCAAGACTAAAGCGATATTGGCTCGCCGCAAAGGCACGGCGCCTGTTCGGCCGCGACATGGCGGTCTTCGGCGATTTCACTGTGATCCTCCCAAAAATGTCAGGATCGGAACCAATTGCGCGATCAACCATGAAGTATTCAGCCTCGGCCGCTACGGAATCGACATCGGCGACGATGTGGTTCCTGTCCGCGCGAGTGATGCTGATCGACGCCGGCCTGGTCCCAGCGACCTTTGCCGACGCGTCGGCACGCACTTACGTCGATCGCCCGATCCGGATCGGAAGAGGCGCATGGATCGGCGCCGGATCGATCATCCTTCCTGGAGTGACCATCGGCGAGCGCAGAGTCGTCGGGGCGGGATCGGTCGTGACTCGCGATGTCCCGCAGCTCTCAGTCGTGGCGGGCAATCCGGCGCCCTTCATCCGCCAGATCGAGAGATGAGCAGCCTGCTTGGTATTGCGCGACATCGGCGCCTGCAGCCGATGTGGACGCAGCTGCATCGGCTGTCGCTCATCGGAATGAATTACTGGTCGTCGGAATTTGCCGTTACCGGCGAACGCGAAGCTCTGCGTTTCATCGCCTCCAACCTGGCCGACATCGGCAATCCTGTGGTGTTCGACGTCGGAGCCAATGTCGGTGACTTCTCCCTCGCGTGCCTGGATACATTCGGCGGGCGCTGTCGGCTGCACGCGTTCGAGCCCTCGGCGGCGACATTCGCCATGCTCAGTGACAAGCTCAACAGCACCGGGGCTGAGCTTCATCAGCTGGCCTTTTCCGACCGTGAAGGGGAGGCCGTTCTGCATTCGTCAGAGCCCGGTTCCTCGATCGCCTCGCTCGTAGAGCTCGATCGGCCGGTGAGGTCGCTCGACCGCGCGCTCGACGAATCCGTGCGGATCGCCACGATCGATCACTTTTGCGAAATGAACGGCGTCGAGCGGATCGACTTCCTCAAGCTCGACATTGAAGGCCATGAATACGCCGCTCTTAGCGGAGCGGCGGACATGCTCGAACGCGGACGGATCGGTGCGCTGCAATTCGAGTTTGGCGAGAATGATCTCAGCGCGCGGACATTCCTCGGAGATATCATCGAAATGCTCGACGGTTTCGACCATTATCGCATCGTGCCCGGCGGGCCGGTTCGCTGGAGCTATGCGGGCGCCAAGTCGGAGATCTTCGCGACGATGAACTATCTCGCCGTGCGGCGGCCGGAGCGTGTACAGGCCTAGCATGTGCGGAATAGCCGGCTATTGGAGCGAGGGACGGGTCGACCCGACCCTGCTCGCCCGAATGGCCGGATCTCTCGTCCATCGTGGGCCCGACGACGAGGGCATCTGGTGCGATCCGCAAGCCGGCGTCGGCTTCGCCCACCGCCGCCTGGCGATCGTCGATCTCTCGCCCGCCGGTCACCAACCGATGCATTCGGCGAGCGGGCGGTTCGTGATCAGCTTCAATGGCGAGATCTACAATCATGCCGTGATCCGCCAGGAGCTGGAGCAGGCCGGGGGCGCGCCCTCGGGCGGCTGGCGAGGGCATTCCGATACGGAGACCCTGATCGAGGCGATCGCGCAATGGGGTGTTGAACGGGCGCTCGCGAAATGCGTCGGGATGTTCGCTTTCGCCCTGTGGGACAGCCGTGAGCGCAAGATGTTCCTGGTCCGCGACCGCTTCGGAGAGAAGCCGCTATATTATGGATGGGTCGGCGGAGACTTCGTCTTCACCTCCGAGCTGAAGGCGCTGCGCGTCCACCCGAGGTTCGACAATGCAGTGGACCGCAGGGCGCTGGCCGCATTCGCTTCGCGGGCCTACGTTCCGGCGCCGCTGTCGATCTACCGGCGTATCTTCAAGCTGGAGCCGGGCTGTGTGCTCGAGGTGGAATCGGCCGCGATTCGCTCGCCGCGCGACGAAGCGCCAGTCGAGGGCCAGGCCGGAGCGGGGCTGATCCTTATGCGGTACTGGTCATACGCTGACGTGATGCGAAACGGGTTGGCGGATCCGATCGACGACGAAAACGAGGCCCTTGAGTGTCTGGAACAGGCGCTTGCGGCGGCAATCCTCGGCCAGTCGGTTGCCGATGTGCCGGTCGGGGCCTTCCTCTCGGGCGGGATCGACAGCTCCACCATCGTCGCGCTTTACCAGCAATATTCGCCGCAACCGGTGCGCAGCTTCACCATCGGCTTTCACGAGTCCGGTTTCGACGAGGCCCGCCATGCGAAAGCGGTGGCGAGACATTTGGGGACCGTTCACCATGAGCGATACGTCACCGTCGAAGAAGCACGTGACGTGATCCCCCTGCTGCCGCGAATCTATGATGAGCCGTTTGCCGATTCTTCGCAGATTCCCACGTTCCTCGTGAGCCGCTTTGCCCGCGAGCAGGTGACCGTCGCGCTGAGCGGCGACGGTGGCGACGAGCTGTTCGCCGGTTACAATCGCCATTTCGCAGCTCCTCGCCTGTGGCAGATGATCAGCAAGCTGCCGCGTGCGGTTCGCGCGGCGGCGGGGCGTCCGCTGAGCCGCGTTCCGTCGGCGTTCTGGAGCGGGACGGCGGGATTGCTGACCAGGGGCCCGAGCGCGCACAAAGGGGCGAAGCTGCAGAAGGCGTTGCGCGTCGCGGCTTCCGCGCGCACGTTTGACGACGTCTATTGCAGCTTTCTCGACGAATGGGCGTTCGAGGCGTCCCCAGCCGCCGAAGGCGGCGAGCAGCCGCCGTTTCCGCTCGACTTCGGACGCGATGCGCCGGACGCGCTACGCATGATGTACTGCGACGCGATCTCGTACCTGCCTGACGACATCCTGTGCAAAGTCGACCGGGCCGCGATGGCCGCAAGCCTGGAAACGCGGGCGCCGTTCCTCGATCACCGGGTCGCCGAAGTGGCCGCGCGCATTCCACTGGCAATGAAGATCCGTGACCAGCGCGGCAAGCACATCGTCCGACAGTTGCTTGCGCGAGAGCTACCGCGCGAGTTGTTCGAGCGGCCGAAGGCGGGCTTCGCCGTCCCCGTCGGCGAATGGCTGAGAGGGCCGCTTCGCGGCTGGGCGGAGGAGCTTCTCGATCCGAAGGCGATTCGCACTGAAGGGTGGTTCGATGCGGATTTGGTGGTGACACGGTGGCAACAGCATCGGTCCGGAGCGCGCGATTCCACACCTGCGCTATGGGCAATTCTGATGTTTCAAGCGTGGCTTAGAGACCAGAATTCGCTAAGCGCGGCAGCGGCTTAAGCGCCGGGGACCGCGCAGCCCAGATTTTCTGTTGATAGTTCAAGGAAGCTGGCTGGACCCCTGCTGTCCCGGCGGTACACAAGGCGACTCGATGCCGCGGCGCTGCTCCTTCAAGCTCGAGCTCGACTATCCTCAACCGCTCGCAGGCGTCGACGAGGCGGGCTGCGCGCCGCTCGCCGGTCCGGTGGTCGCGGCCGCGTGCATCCTCGACCGCACCAAATTCCCGCGCGGAATCGACGATTCGAAGAACCTGCCGCTGGAAAAGCGCGAGGCGCTCTACGCCAGGCTCACTAAGTGCGCGACCTGGGGTGTCGGCGTCGCCTCGGTCGAGGAGATCGACCAGATCAACATCTATTGGGCGCGGATGTTGGCCATGACCCGCGCGGTCGAGGCGCTGGGCCTGGAACCCGCCTGGGTGCTGGTTGACGGCAACGCCTGCCCGAAGTGGCAACGGCCGTCGAAGGCGATCGTCGACGGGGACGCCAAGTGCCGTTCGATCGCCGCCGCGTCAATCATCGCCAAGGTCACCCGCGACCGGATGATGGCCGAACATGCGCGCGAATGGCCGGGCTACGGTTGGGAGCACAACCGCGGCTACGGCACGCCCGAACATTATCGGGCGCTGGAGACGCTGGGGCTGACCCCGCTCCATCGTCGTAGCTTCGCGCCTGTGCGCGAAATCGAGGCCCGAGGGAGGCAGCCCGAGCTGGTTTTCGAAGAAATCGAGCCGGCCGAGTCCTTTGCGCCACACCCACCAGCGATTGAGTCCACCGACCTGCTCCCGACTCAACATCTTGTGGTCGAGCCGCGGCCTTCTGCATAAGTGTAGCAGTCTGGGACGCACCGTTAACGCATGATCGCTTGACCGCGAGTCCCGCCTGACTCACCTTCCCCGGCAAAGGGGGCGTTCACATCATGAACCTCATTGCCCGCATCGGGGAGCGGCCGGAGTCTTTTCGCCCGCGTAAAGCGGCCAGGCCCGAACTCAGCCTCGACACGATTCTCGAGGGCGATTGCGTCGTCGAAATGGCGCGGCTGCCCGACAAGTCCGTCGACATGATCTTCGCCGACCCGCCCTACAATTTGCAGCTTGGAGGAGACCTGTTCCGCCCCGAGGGCGGCCGAGTCGATGCGGTCGACAATGACTGGGACAAGTTCGATAGCCTCGCGACTTACGACGATTTCACCCGCGATTGGCTCGCGGAGGCGCGGCGAATCTTGAAGGACGACGGCACGATCTGGGTGATCGGCAGCTATCACAACATCTACCGCGTCGGCGCTTTGCTCCAGGACGCCGAGTTCTGGATCTTGAACGACGTTGTCTGGCGCAAGTCGAACCCGATGCCCAATTTCCGCGGAACGCGCTTCACCAACGCCCATGAAACGCTCATCTGGTGCGCCAAGGACGAGAGAGCGCGCTATACCTTTAATTATCGCTCAATGAAGGCTTTGAACGACGATCTTCAGATGAGATCTGATTGGTTCTTGCCGATCTGCGCCGGTGCCGAGCGGGTCAAGGGCGCGAACGGATCGAAGGCGCACCCGACGCAAAAGCCCGAGGCCTTGCTCTATCGGATTCTGCTCGCCTGCACCAAGCCCGGGGACGTCGTCTTGGACCCCTTTTTCGGCACCGGCACGACCGGCGCGGTCGCCCGGCGTCTCGGCCGGCGGTGGATCGGGATCGAGCGCGAGCCGGCTTATGTAAAGGTCGCCCGAGAGCGCATCGCCTCGACTCTGCAGCTCGATGAAAGCGCGATGCAGACCGTCACCGACAAGCGCGACCAGCCGCGCGTCGCCTTTGGAACCTTGGTCGAAAGCGGGCTGGTCCCGGCCGGAGCCACGCTGACGGACGCCAAGCGCCGCTGGACCGCGTCGGTACGCGCCGATGGCTCGATCGTGTCGGCCGCCCATAGCGGGTCCATCCATCAGGTCGGCGCCGCGCTCCAGGGGGCGCCGTCGTGCAACGGCTGGACATTCTGGCACGTCCCGACCGCTGGAGCGCTCGAGCCGCTCGATCATTTGCGGCAACGCTACCTCGCCGCGCTATAGCGCGGACCGATGCGCACGTTCCTTAGGCCCACCGGCTTCGTCGATTCCCCGTTTGGTAACGACGGCAAGGTCGCGCGCCTCGCCGGCGGGCTCAACTGGTTCGCGGCAGTCGAGCTGATCGGGATCAAGGGCCACAAGCGCGTCTCGACCGAGCTCGTTCCGGTCGAGGGAATTGAAAACCGCTTCGATAATGACATGGCCGCCCAATGGGCTGCGCTGACCGTGTCGCGCGCGCCGTTGCAGCTGGGCAGCCGCACGGTCCGCCTCGACCAGCCGCAGGTGATGGGGATCGTCAACGCCACCCCCGACAGCTTTTCCGATGGCGGCCGGTTTGCCGATGCGGCGGCGGCGGCCGAAGCCGGCGCCGACATGGCGGCCGAAGGAGCGGCGATCATCGATGTCGGCGGGGAATCGACGCGCCCGGGCGCGTCTCCGGTGTGGGAAGGCGACGAGATCGAGCGCGTCGTGCCGGTCGTCCAGCGGCTTGCCACTGGTGGCACTGCGGTTTCGGTCGACACGCGCAAGGCTGACGTCATGACGGCAGCGCTCGAGGCCGGCGCGCGGATGATCAACGACGTGTCCGCACTGACCTATGACGATCGCGCTTTGGGCGTGATTGCGGCCGCCGCCGTTCCGGTCGTCCTGATGCATCATCAAGGCGCGCCTGAGACGATGCAGGACGACCCGCAATACGACGACGTTCTGGTCGAAGTCTATCTGTGGCTCGAAGAACGGATCGCCGCCGCGGAGGCCGCGGGGATCGCGCGTGATAAGATCCTGGTCGATCCCGGTTTCGGCTTCGGCAAGAATGTCGGCCACAATCTCGAGCTGATGAACGGACTCGCTTTGCTTCATTCGCTTGGGGTGCCGATCGTCGTCGGCGCCAGCCGCAAACGCACCATCGGCGCGCTGTCGAGCGAGGCTCCGCCCGACCGGCGGCTCGGCGGGAGCATTGCTTTCGCATTGAAAGCCGTTGAGCAGGGGGCGCAGATCGTGCGCGTCCATGAAGTGTTCGAAACGGTGCAGGCGCTGCGCATCTGGCGCGGCCTGAGGGACCAGGCGCTGACGCCGCGGCCCTAGCGCCGCCACCATGGACAGAGTTAATATTTCCGTTCTGTAAGCTGAAACACGTGTCGCAACTGGAATTGCCGGCCCCAGCCTAAGCGGCGGTCTCGATGCCGAGGTCGCCGAGCTTGCGATAGAGGGTGGAGCGGCCGATCCCGAGGCGCCGCGCAACCTCCGTCATGCGGCCGCGGTAATGGCCGATCGCTAGGCGGATGATGTCGGCTTCGATCTCCTCGAGCGGCCTCAGATGGCCGTCGCTCGTGTAGAGCGTAACTCCGGGCGCACCGGCAATCGCTTCGTCGCTGGTCGTCTGGCTGATGCTTGGCGCGAAATCGGTGCGGCGACCCGAATACCTCGATTGGATCGCGATATGCGGGAAATGCTCGGCGGTCAGCGAGCCGGTGTCGCACTGCAATCCAGCGCGGAACAGGACGCCCGCAAGCTGGCGGACGTTGCCGGGCCATCCGTAGCGCATCAGCACGGCGAGCGCGTCATTGCCGATCGACAGGGCGCGCATGCCGGTTTGTTCGGACAGTCGATTGAGCAGGTGGCGCGCTAGTGGCGGAATGTCGCCGCTGCGATCACGCAGCGCCGGCAGGGTCACCGTTGTGGCGCTGATTCGTTCAGCCAGCCCGGTGTGGAAATCGTCCGGCAAGGGGCGGCTGCTCGAGGCGATGAGCCTCACGTCCACCGATTGGCTTCCATTGAGGCCGACCGGCCGGACCTCGCCCGTCGCGAGCACGCGGTCGAGCAGTTCCTGGGTCTCGGCAGGAAGCGCGGAGATTTCGTCGAGCAGCAAGGTCCCGCCGTCGGCCTGCACCAGCCGCCCGGTCTTGGACGCGAACGCGCCAGGAAACGCGCCTTTTTCGTGCCCGAACAGCTCGCTGTCGATGATGTTCGCCGGAATCGCCTTGCAGTCGAGCCACAGCAGCTGGCCCTTGGCGCGCAGGCTTGCGGCGTGGATCGCGCGGGCCAGCGTTTCCTTGCCCGTGCCGGGTTCGCCGACGATGAGAATTGGGAGCCGATTGCGCGCCGCCTTGGCCGCGACCGCCAGCGCGGCACGGAATTCCGGCGCGGCGCCGACCAGCTGCTCGAGCGACATCGCCGGGGCGAGCTTTTCGGAGACCGGGGCGAGCTCGCCGGCTTGGCGACGACGATCAGCATTGACGGCGAGCGCTTCGAGCAGCCGTTCCGGCGCCACCGGGCGGACGAGAAAATCGGACGCGCCCGAGCGCATCGCCTCGACCGCGTGCGACACGAGATTGCCGTGCGACATGACGATCACGGGCAGGTTGGGACGATGCTCGCGCATCGCTGCGATCAGCTTGGGTCCTTGCTCGGTGTCCCAAGTGCCGAGCAGCGCCGCCTGAACCTCGCGCCCGTGCGGGCCCTGGAGCAGCGCCACCGCCGTCTCTTCGTCGGCCGCTCCGACGACGCTCCATCCGGCGCGCGACGCAATCGCCGAGACGAGTCGGCGCTCATCGGCGTTGGCGTCGTGCAAAAGCAGGGAGCGGGTTGGTTGTTCGCGCATCATCTGGCCTTTGGGCCAAGCCTAGGACTCGAAGAGTAAAGGGGGCCTTAAGGACGCTGCATTCCGTGGAGGGCTTGGGGAGTGCGCTTCGCCTTGTTATGGACGCGCGACGACAGGCGAAAAGGGGAATTTCATGGCCGAAGAGGAGCCGCTTCTGGTGAGCCCTCCGACTCAGGACGTCGCGGTGCATGTCCGCGACTACAAGAGCTTTACGAGATTGCTGAAATGGGGCGCGCTGACCTGCCTGGTCATCGGCTTCATCGTCCTCCTGATCCTCGATTAATCCGCGCTGCATGAAAATCGCGGTGCTCAAGGAAGCGGCGGGCGAGACGCGCTGCGCGGCGATCCCCGAAACCGTGAAGAAATTTGTCGCGCTCGGCGCCGAGGTCGCAGTCGAAAAAGGCGCGGGCGACGCCGCGTCAATCTCCGACGGCGAATTTAAAGCCGCTGGAGCCAAAATCGGGGCGCGGAAGGATGTGCTGAAAGGCGCGGGCATCATCCTCGTCGTCAATGGACCTGATCCGGGCGCGCTCAAGGGCGCCGAGAAGGGCACGTTGCTCGTCGGCGCGCTCGATCCAGCACGGCGGCGCGAGGCGATCGATGGCTATGCCGCGGCCGGCCTTGATGCGCTGGCGATGGAATGGATGCCGCGCATCACGCGCGCGCAGTCGATGGACATCCTGTCATCGCAATCGAACCTCGCCGGCTACAAGGCGGTGATCGACGCGGCCGCGGTTTACGGCCACGCTTTCCCGATGATGATGACCGCAGCCGGCACGATCAGCCCGACCAAGGTCTTCGTGATGGGGGTCGGTGTCGCCGGCTTGCAGGCGATCGCTACCGCCAGGCGGCTGGGCGCGCAGGTCAGCGCGACCGACGTGCGTTCGGCGACCAGGGAGCAGATCCAGTCCCTGGGCGCCAAGCCGATCTTCGTCGAGAATGTCGCCGGAATCGAGGGCGAAGGCGCCGGTGGCTATGCGACCGAGATGTCGCCTGAATATCAGAAGGCCCAGGCCGAGCTGGTGTCCGGGCATATCGCCAAGCAGGACATCGTCATCACCACGGCACTGATCCCGGGAAAGCCCGCGCCGCGGCTGATCACCGACGCGCAGATCGCGTCGATGCGGCCGGGCAGCGTGATCGTCGACATGGCGGCCGACGCCGGCGGCAATGTCGAGGGCACGGTCGCGGGCAAGAACGCCGTCACGCACGGCGTGACGGTCATCGGCGCATCGAACCTCGCGCGCGGCCTCGCCGCCGACGCTTCGGCCTTGTTCGCGCGCAACCTCTACAATTTCCTGTCGGCTTTCTGGGACAAGGAGCAGAACCGGCCGCTCCTCCCGGACGACGACGAGATCGTCAAAGGCATCCGCCTGACGTATGGCGGCAAGGTCGTGCATGAAAGGCTCGCGGCTGTCTGAAACGTGGCCGGCGCTAGCGACATCCTCATCATCGGTGGCGGGATCGCCGGCCTGTCCGCCGCTGCCGCGCTGTCGAGCCATGCGCGGGTCACGGTGCTCGAAGCCGAGGAGCAGATCGGCTTCCATTCGTCCGGGCGCAGCGCGACCATGCTCCATTACGCGCTCGGCGACCGGGTGGTCCGGGCGCTGACGCTCGCCAGCCGCCCGTTCTTCGACGCTCCGCCTGAAGACTTCCGCGACATCCCGCTCGGCCACCGCATGCCGGTGCTGGTTTATGCGCGCGAGGGCGAACGCGCGGCGCTCGACGCGCTCGACGCCGAGATTTCGCAATTCGTCACGCTCGAACGCCTCGACGCCCGGGCGATGCACGAGCTTTGCCCGCTTCTGCGCGTCGGACCCGGCGGAGCGACCTCCGGCATCGCCGATCGCGACGGGATCCGCCTCGACCCCCACGCGCTGTTGCAGGGCAATCTCCGCCGGTCGAGGAATATGGGAGGTACCTTGCTGACCGGTCAGCGCGCCTCGGCAATCGAGCGGAGGAATGGGGAATGGCAGGTCATCACGGATGAAGGCGACAGGTTCTCAGCACCGATCCTGGTCAACGCGGCCGGCGCCTGGGCGGATGTGGTCGCGAGCCTCGCGGGCGTGCGGCCGCTGGGGCTCGAGCCCAAGCGCCGAACGATCATCACTTTCGATGCGCCGCCGGGAACCAGGCTCGACGGCCTGCCCTTCGCCAAGACCGTTGGCGACGAGCTCTATTTCGCTCCGGAGAGCGGGCGGCTATTCGCGTCGCCGATGGACGAGGTGCCGAGCGAACCGGTCGACGCCCAGCCCGATGAGTATGAGGTCGCGCTCGCCGCGCACCGGATGGAGCAGCGGACCATCGTTAAGGTGACCAGGATCCATAGCCGCTGGGCGGGCCTTAGGAGCTTCACGCCCGACCGCCGCCCCGCGGTCGGCTTTGCGGCGGACGCGGAAGGGTTCTTCTGGCTCGCGGGCCAGGGCGGGTTCGGTTTGCAAACCTCGCCGGCGATGGCCGGGATCGTCGCGGCGCTGATCACGGGCGATGCGTGGCCGGTCGCGGACGTGACGGCGGAAGAGCTAAGCCCCGATCGCTTCCTCGGGCAGCCGGCATAGGTCAACCCAGCGCTCGGCCACGAGATCGAACAGCCGCTCCGTCGGCACTTCGACCGACGTGTTGAGCGACCCGCCCGCCGGATAGGCGATGTCGAAGGCTTGCAGCGACACGTCGAGATAGACGGCAAGCGGCGTCTTCAGCCCAAACGGGCAGACCCCGCCGACCGGATGACCGGTGACCTCGAGCGTTTCCTCGGGCCCCAGCATGCGCGGCCGAGCGCCGAACGCGTCCTTGCATTTGCGGTTGTCCAGGCGCGCGTCGCCGCGCGCGACCAGTAGGAACAGATGCTCGCCGGCGCGCACGGCCAGTGTCTTGGCGATGCGCCCCGGCTCGACTCCGAGCGCTATTGCCGCCGTTTCGACCGTCGCAGTGCTCTCATCGACTTTGATCAATCTCAAGTCAGGGGCGTGGTCCGCGAGCCATGCCCGCACGCTTTCCGTGCTCATTCGCCGACTAGATGGAGCGCGATCTCGCGCTTTGGCGTGTTGCGGCGATGCTCGAACAGGAAAATGCCCTGCCAGGTGCCGAGCGCCATGCGGCCATCCTGCACCGGGATCGTCAGTTGTGTGCTTGTGAGCGCGCTCCGCAAATGAGCAGGCATGTCGTCGGGGCCCTCGTCGTCATGCTCGTAAGGGCCGTTTTCGGGCGCGATCCGAGCGAAATAGGCTTCGAGGTCGCGGCGCGCCGCCGGTGCGGCGTTCTCCTGAATCACCAGCGACGCCGACGTGTGCCTGCAGAACACAGTCAGAATACCTTCGCGAATGCCGCTTTCGGCGACCCACGACGCTACGTCATCGGTGAATTCGTGCAGTCCGGGACGGCCGGCGCGAATCGGCAGGATATGGCTCGCCTGGCGGAGCATGGCGCCGGCCTAGCTTGACCGGCCGAGGCATGCCAGCGCCGATCCCGCACCCTCCTCGGGCGCCCAAAACAGAAGCGCTCGCCGAGCGGCGAGCGCTTTCTAACTCTTTGAACTCGCGGTCCGAATTACCGGACGGCAAGACTTTTTTAGCCGTTGCCTCCGCCCGAAGACCAGCCGGATCCCATGAGCCAGCTCCAGAAACCGCGACCCGCTTTCGCCTTCTTCATTTGAATGCCCCTTGTTCCACACTGTGATTCGGCAGCTGGGGCAATGTTAACCTTAATCGATACGGTTAGCAAATGATTCACCATGTTTGGCGCGGAGCGGTGCGCCGGTTCGAGGCTTGGAATCCAGGAGAGAATGGGCGCCTAAGCGGCGCTGCGCTTGCGGTCGGAAGAGATGCGGCGCGTGAGACTGTCGAGGCTCATCGGGCGTCCGATGGCGTACCCTTGCGCGATGTCGCAGCTCATCTCGATCAGCAGGTCGAGGATCTCGCGCTGCTCGACGCCCTCGGCGACGACCTTGAGGTCGAGCGAATGGGCAAGCCCGATGGTCGATTGGACCATCAGCCGGTCGCTGCGGTTGTCGACAATGCCTTTGACGAAGCTCTGGTCGATCTTGATCTCGTTGGCCGGGATCTTCTTCAGATAATCGAGGGTCGACAGGCCGGTGCCGTAATCGTCGATCGCGATCCTCACTCCGAGATCGCGAAGCCGGGTGATCATGTCGAGCCCTTCACCGTTGCCGGCGATCGCGGCGGTCTCGGTCAGCTCGAGCGTCAAATGCTCGGGCGCGAGCCCGTGGCGGGCAAGCAGCGCCGACAGTCTGAGGGTGAAGCCCTTGTCGGTCAGCAGCCGCGCGGAGAGATTCACGGCAATGTCGAACGCCGCTCCGCGCTTGTTAATGTGCGAAGCGGCGGCAACGGCTTTCTCGAGCACGAAATCGGTCAGCTTGCCGATGCGGTTATGCTGCTCGGCCGCGACCACGAACTCGGTCGCGGCGATGGGGCCTTTTTCTGGGTGGGTCCAGCGCGCCAGCGCCTCGGCGCCGATGATGTGCCGCGTCGCGAGGTCGAGCTTGGGCTGGTAGGCGACCCACACCTCGCCGCGATCGATCGCATCGTCGAGCTGGCTGAGCATCGACAGCTTCCACGAAGCGTCGGCGAAGCTTTCCGGGTCGTAATATTTCCACTTGAGGCCGTCGTGCGCGGCTTCCTCGGCCGCCACCAGCGCGCAGGCGAGGCGACTGCCGAGCGAACGGCCGCTGCCCATTTCGACGCCGAAAGCGATGCTCAGGTCGATCGACAGGCCGGAAACGCGCGCGGAGTTGCGGAACAGAGCGTAGAGCGCCTCGAGGTGGTTGCCGAACGGTTGCCGGCGCTGCTCGAACCAGGCGAAGATTCCGACATCCCCGTGGAACAGCGTGCGCTCCGGCGCGCCGACGCTGAGACGCGACACGATCTGCTCGACCAGCTGCCGTTCGCTGTTCGGCGGCAGGGTAGCGAGGATTTCCTCGTAATTGAGCACACGCGCGGCGATCAGCACCTGCTGGCGCCCGTCGCGGTTGGCGCGCAGCGCGTTGAGGTTGGGAAGGTTCGACACCGGGTCAATCAGGCCGCGCAGGCGGTAGCGCCGCCAGCCGAGCCCGGCGGCGAAGACCATGAGCACGAACAGCCCCGGCGTGACGTCGACGAAGATCAAGTTCGCCTCGAGAATGCCAGGGAGCACCAGCAGGACCGACAGGGCGCCGGCGAGGATCGCGATCTGATGCAGCGCCCGTTTGCGCATCGCGACGAGCGCCGCGGCCAGCAACCCGAATAGGAACGAAACGCCCCACCCAAGGTCGACCGGTATCCCGCTCTTCAGGGTTTCTGCGGCGATCGCATGGACATGCAGGCCGAACGCCTTGCCGTAGCCGGGAATGAAATAGGAATCTCCGATGACATCGGTGCCAATCCCGATCAAGACATCCTTCCCGGAAAGCTGTCGTGCGCCGATCCTGCCCGTCAGAACGTCGCCGGCTGAATAAACTGGAATCGTTCGCGGATCGATCGAATAGTCGACCCTGAAATCCTTGTCGGCCGGACCGGACACGTCCGCCATGGCTGCGGCGAAGGACGGCACTGGGCCGCGGCGGAGCGTCGCCGAGTAAGGGACCTGCCAGACCGCGTTCTGGTAATTGTAGAACAAGCTCGCCGCGCCGAGCTTCGCGTGCGCCCGTAGGACCGGGAGAGGGAGATCGTCGACGATTCGAGCCGACCCGACTGGCCCCGACTTTGACCGCGTGAACAGCGTGATTCGTCCCGAACGCTTGATCGCCTCACCGAAAGCTTGATCGTCGGCCGGATTGGAAGCGAACGAGAAATTGACATCGAAGAAGATGCGTTTCGAACCGGCGGCGCTCAGTCGGTCGACAAGCCGGGCATCGGTCCCGCGGGACCAGGGCCAGTTGCCGATCTCGTGGAGCGATTTGTCGTCGATCGTGAGTAGGACGATTTGTCCGCTCGCCTTGTGCTGGTGGAAGCTGTTGCGCGCGACGCGCAGCCAGTCCTCGGCGATCTCACCGAAGCCGATGAGGCCGAACACCAGGCCCGCGACCGCCGTCCACAACAGCAGTTTCCACGGCGCCTGATCGGGGCCTTGCTTCGTGCGCTTGTGCACCTGCGCGCGTTTCCTTCCCAAGTGGTCGGTTTCGCACTGCCACCGAAAGGTTAGGAAATCGGAAACTGTGCCGAGGTTTACGAGGTCGGTTACCGTCGGCCACTCGACAGGCTCGAAACGAAGCGCCAGAAAAGCCGCCAGCCAAGGGACCTCATCAAAGTACTACTTTAATGGGAGCCTATCCGCCGGAGGGGCCATGGACTTCATCTCGATCCTGTCGATCTTCGTTCTCGCCTGCTTCGTCGGCTATTACGTCGTCTGGTCGGTGACCCCGGCGCTGCACACGCCGCTGATGAGCGTCACCAACGCCATTTCCTCGGTGATCGTGGTCGGGGCCTTGATCGCCGCTTTGGCCGCGGGAAGCTCGACGTCGAAGTGGCTCGGCCTCACTGCCGTCGCGCTCGCGTCGGTGAACATCTTCGGCGGCTTTGCAGTCACCGCGCGAATGCTCTCGATGTACAAGAAGCGGGAGCGCAAGGATGCATGAGGCGGCGTCGCAGCCCGCCTGGGTGCTGCTGGCCTATCTCGTCGCGGGGGTCTGCTTCATCCTCGCGCTGAGGGGCCTGTCGGGCCCCGAGAGCAGTCGCCGCGGCAATTATACCGGCATGGCCGGCATGGCGATCGCGGTCGGGACGACGCTTGCGATCAACCGCGTGGCTTCGCTGCCCGAGATCGCCGGTGCGATGCTGGTCGGCGGCAGCGTCGGCCTAGTCACCGCCCGCAAGATCCAAATGACCGCGATGCCGCAGCTGGTCGCGGCCTTCCACAGCCTGGTCGGCATGGCGGCGGTCTTGGTCGGCGCGGCCGCGTTCCTTAACCCGTCGGCATTCGCGATCGCCGACGCAGCCGGCCACATTTTTCAGGGCAGCCGGGTCGAAATGGGCCTCGGCGTCGCGATCGGCGCGATTACCTTCTCAGGATCGGTCATCGCCTTCCTCAAATTGAACGGCAACATGTCGGGCAAGCCGATCCTCTTGCCGCTTCGCCACGTGATCAATCTGGGCACGCTCGTCGCGATCATCGGCCTGATCGCTTACTTCACCCAAGACCAGGCGGACTGGGTGTTCTTCACCATCGTGGGATTGAGCTTCGCGATCGGCTTCCTGCTGATCATCCCGATCGGCGGCGCCGACATGCCGGTCGTCATCTCGATGCTCAACAGCTATTCGGGCTGGGCCGCGGCGGCGATGGGCTTCACCCTCCACAATAGCGCGATGATTATCACTGGCGCGCTGGTCGGAAGCTCCGGTGCGATCCTGTCCTACATCATGTGCCGGGCGATGAACCGCAGCTTCATTTCGGTCATCGCGGGCGGGTTCGGTGCGGTCTCGTCGAGCGGCGACGCCGCCGCGGTCGACCGGCCGTACAAGCGCGGCTCCGCGGAGGATGCGGCGTTCCTGATGAAGCAGGCGGAGCAGGTGATCATCGTCCCCGGTTACGGAATGGCGGTCGCCCAGGCGCAGCATGCGGTGCGCGAGATGGCCGATGTGCTCAAGAAGGAGGGGGTTCGGGTCAAATATGCGATCCACCCGGTCGCGGGGCGGATGCCGGGCCATATGAACGTCCTCCTGGCCGAGGCCAACGTCCCCTACGACGAGGTGTTTGAGCTCGAAGATATCAACAGCGAGTTCGCCCAGACCGACGTCGCTTATGTGATCGGCGCCAACGACGTCACGAACCCGGCCGCGAAGAACGACAAGAGCTCGCCGATCTACGGAATGCCGGTGCTCGACGTCGAAAAGGCGCGGACCGTGCTGTTCGTGAAGCGGTCAATGGGCGGCGTCGGCTATGCCGGGATCGATAACGAGCTATTCTACCGCGACAATACGATGATGCTCTTGGGCGACGCCAAGAAAATGACCGAGGAGATCGTCAAAGCGCTCGGTTAGAGCCGAGTGCTTACGCGCGTTCGCCGGAGACGGCCTGTTCCAGCCATTGCTCGGTGCGGCAGTTCTTCTGACGCTTGCCGCTTGCAGCGGCGGCAGCGAAGCGAACAGCGCCAATTTGGTCGCCAACGCCGGATCCGGAAATGACGTGGTTGCAACGGCCAATCAGGCCACCGCGCCGGCGCAGGCCGCACCTGTAACACCGGGCGCCATCACCGCCGGCTATATGGTCGGAAAATGGAGCGCCATCGGCGAAGATTGCTCGGCCACGATCGAATTTCGCAAGGTGGGGACGGTGGCGACGCCGATTGGCGAGGGCAAATGGACCCTTACCGGCGACAAACTGGCGATCGACTATGGTGACGGCTCCACTCCGACGACGTCGACCATTAAGTCAATTGGGCCGGACAGGATCGAAATCACCCACGCCTCAGGCACCAAGGAAACCGAAAAACGCTGCTGATCGGCAGCGAACCACCGCTCGCCTCAGACCCGTTAAATTTCGGGAAAATCAGCGGTTTACAGCTTGTCGGGCCGGGAAAGTTGGTCGACAACGCCTTAACCCGAGCCGATTCTGTTCGGTTTTGGTACATCGCATCTGGGTTAGAGCCCCCAGCCGGATGCCCCGGTTGGGGCGGAATTGAGGGGGCGAGAAGTTGCGCAAGCTGGGCATCGTTGGGGGCACGAGCTGGTCGTCGACCGCGCTCTATTACGACCATATCAATCGCGGCATCGCGCAGCGCCTGGGCGGACTGCACAGTGCTTCGCTGGCGATCGAGAGTCTCGATTTGGCGCCCGTCGCGGCGATGGAGCTGGCGGGCGACTGGGACGGAGTCGCCAAAGTGACGCTCGAGGCCGCCAAGCGATTGAAGGCGAGCGGCTCGGAAGGGCTGCTGATTGCCTCCAATACCGGCCACAAGGTCTATGACGCGGTCGCCGCCAACGTCCGCGTGCCTATGCTCCACATTGGCGATGCCATTGCCGAGCGGCTGATCGCCGACGGGCGGACCCGCATCGGCTTGCTGGGCACCCGCTTCACCATGACCGAGCCGCACGTCCGCAGCCGGCTCGAATCGCGCGGGATCACGCTCGTCCCGATCAATCCGGCGTGGATGGCCGAGGTCGACCGGATCATATTCGATGAGCTCGCCGCCGGCCGCGTCGTCCGCGACAGCCAGCGCAAATTGAAGACTTTGATCACCGAGCTGTCAAAGCTGAAGATCCAGGCGGTCGTTTTGGGTTGCACCGAGCTGGTGCTCGCGGTCGACGTTCGCGCCAACGTCGTGCCGGTCTATGATTCGACCGCGATCCACGCCCGCGCCGCGGTCGAATGGATGCTCGCCGACGAGGAAGTCGCCCGCGCCGCCGCCTGACGCTGGAACGCAAGGGTCGCGCCGCCTAGATACGGTGCATGGACCGCACTCCGGCCGACCGACCCGATCATCCGCGCGCGGCTGAGCGCTTCAACGAGGACCAGGCGACCTATGCCGTGCGCGGCGAGGGCGCCCCGGATCTCGAAAAGGGCGTCGCCGCGATCCGCGAGGTGTGG
>Ga0193751_1000589_pt1 | contig 26911 bp, 26 predicted proteins | sample L1c2metaG_FD_143050 | JGI IMG/M metagenome (GOLD analysis project Ga0193751, IMG submission 143050) | Soil microbial communities from a riparian zone of the East river system, Colorado, United States - L1c2 | ecosystem: Environmental > Terrestrial > Soil > Riparian zone | place: USA: East River... | reverse complement strand
CCCGATCTCTTCTGTCCCATCCTTAACGTTGTGCCGGACTGCAAACTAGCACATCGGTCCCAAGTTTAAGAAATTCGCTTCGCAGTTGACGAAAAATCGCGATTGCACTCATCGACCCGCTGACCTCGGGGTTTTGAGATAACGGCAAAGACGCCAACTGCCGGTTGCTGCGGACTGTGAGTTTTAGAAGTTGAGAACGATTCCCGCCGAGTACCGCAATCCATTGACGCCGACTGGGGGGAAGGGTGTCGGACCCCCGGTGTCGACTACCGGAACGCTTTGCCTCTCGTAATCTAGCTGCACAGGACGAATAGACATTCGGCTCGAAGCCTTGAAGTCCAGACCTCCTCCCACGGACCACATGAACCGACTGTAGTTTAGGGTCTGGTCGGCCGACGATTTTTGAGTGACACCCCCGAGCAGAGCGTGCGCAAAAGGCCTAGCCTTTCGCACACGAAAAGCATAGGCAGGCCCGAACTGATACGTATACCGTTGCACCGTCGAGTACGACAGCGCTGCGGTGCCGTTGTAGTTTCCGGTGAGCTGCGCCGAAATTCCTAACGACTTATAGAAGTATCCGGTTAGCGATGCAATCCAGCCGTTGAGATTCGTGGCGGGACCGCCGGTGGCAGTTCCACACCTATAGTCTGACCCGCACCCGGGCGCAACCCGCTCGAAGGAATATCCGCCGAACAGTTCGCCCTTATCGGTTTGACCCAGCATCGGCACGCTGCAAGTCAGGCTGACAAGAAGCACCACTCGCAATTTGCGCATTCGCCCCTCTTAATGGTGCTGTTGGGATCGGTGTTTTTGTGGCTCTAGATGCTCCGCGACGCGTCAGAAGATGTCTGAACTTGGCAAATAGGGTATCTCTCTTGGCGATGAAGGACCGAAACTATATCGAGTTCGTAGTTGGCATTACATCGCCCATACGGTCTTCCGGAGAGAGCCAAACTACGTCAGTTCACCAAGGTAACTGGACCGATTTTCCCTGCCCAACGAAAATGTAGATTCATTCGCCAATGCCCGTTAGAACAGTGCAAGCGTCGATCGGCGTATCGCCATCGCGGGCGGCTCGCCGACTAGAAAGTACCAGCCAAAGGGGGATTCATGATTAAGGTTGAAACTCGGCTACTCGCCATTCTCGCTTGTTTATGCTTGCTCGCTGTTGGGGCTGCAGCTGAGGCCGGGCCGGGGGCGATCAAGACTGCCGGTGAGGAGAAGGGCTTCACCCTGATGGAAACCTACGAAGGCAGCGGCAATAGCGATGGATTTATCACCGATATCAACTCGACCGCGGGCTACATTTTCAATCGACACTTCTCCATAAATATGGGCGTGCCGTGCCTGTTTATTAGCCCGTCTTTTTCAAAAACCGGCACGACTTCGGCATCCGGGTTCGGGAATCCTTCCTTAAGTTCGAGATACACCGCGAAGGGGCCGTTGCTTGATTTCAGCACGGGTCTGAGTGGAGCGTTCCCGGTAGCGAGCACTGCCAAGGGCCTCAGCACCGGCCGCGTGACTTTTGATTGGGACAATCATTTTGCTCACGGCTTCAATCGGCTGACTCCGTTTCTCGATGTGGGAGTGGCCAACTCGGTTCCTGATACCCGATTCCTGCAACGTTCCTATACTTCTCTCGGCACGCTTGCGCACTTTGAGGGCGGCTCCGAGCTGGACCTGGGTGACAAGTTCAGTGTTAGTGCTTCGGGTTACTACATCCTTCCCTGGGGGACACAACAGATTTTCGTTCGTGGGAAGAAAAGTTCCACCACTTCAATTAAAGGGGGCGCGAGCCTAACACGAGACGACGGGATAAACCTCGGACTCGACTACGATCTCACGCGCTTTGTGGATTTGAATGCAGGCTACAGCCGCAGTGTATATAGCGTCCTTAATACGGTTTCCTTCGGGGTGGAGTTGAACGTCGGGTCGTGGCTGAGGAAACGCAGCAGTCGGTAGAGGGCGGAAAAGAGTGGGGGGAAAATTGAAAGGGCCGTGACATTGGTTATGCTCTAGCTGTCCGCTCCTGCGAGGGAGCTAACAGCGTGGAGGCATGTACCGTCACGACCCCTTGATGCGATCACTGCTTTCGCAGTTCCAAACCCCAACTTCTCCTCGCAGAGCCGTCGGTTTTTTCAGGTCTGGCCGCTCGGGCGAGTCGCCCCGCCTTTGCCGATCACTCAGTCTAGTTCGGACTGGCTCATTTTATTGTGCCTGCCCTTTCGACCGTCGACGGGAACCACCTTAACAGAGATACAAAAAACGTCAACGCAAACTTTCGGTGCAATCGAGGGACGCACGCCTGTGAATAACGACAAATGCAAACGACTGTAAGGTAAAAGCTTAGGGCAGGCTACTGGGGATTTGTTCCATTTTTGCACATAAAATTACACAGGGTTAGGGTCAACGCCAAATCGATGATAGGGAATCAAATAATCGTCTTGACGAAGAAAGAGGATTAGCGCATCTTGCAAACAGAAGCAAAAATCGCAGTGATGCCCGAATTAGTGGCTTACGTGGACGGTGGTTGCCTGGGGAATCCGGGGCCGTCGGGCATTGGAGTCGTGATCAGTGGCTGCTCGGATGGTCCGGTGCGTATCGCAAAATGGATTGGCAATCAGGACAATAATGTGGCCGAATATGCGGCGTTGATGGAGGCTTTGCAGTTCGCGGTGTCGCTGAAGGCCCAAAAGCTGCACGTTTATTCCGACTCGCAAGTCGTAGTGAGACAGATGACCGGGCAATATAGCTGCCGCAGTCCGCGGCTTTATTCTTTGCACTGGACCTGCCGCAAACTGGCGCAGGCGCTGAAGTTTTCCATCTCGCATGTGCCGCGGGAAAATAATGCGGAGGCCAACGGGCTGGCGCAGTCGGCGCTGCGGCGGCGGGCGGTTTAGGGACGTTCCTTGCAACGTCTCTGTGATCGATTTTTCGCACTTTCGGCTTAATACCTCTGCGCGGGGAATTTCTTGACACCTTCCGCGCTCCGAGCGAGACTCCAAGTACTGCATCCTTATCAGTGTGATGAGTTTGGGGCGGGCGCATTTGCGTCGGGCCAGCCTCTGAGTTCGTTCAACTTGGAGTTCGGCAAACTCTAGGGATGTTGGCATGGCTCATGGAAATTTCTCCTAGTCGCGTTCATGGGTCAACGGCGACGGCCACTTCTGCTTCCACCAATCTTCCCTCCAATCCGCATTTTCCCGCGAGCAACGGCGTGCATTCGCTGGCCGAGATGGCACGACGCGACTTGGATGCCGCTCTACAACTGCTGGCCGACCGGGCGCAATACATTACGGGCGCCAGCGGAGCGGCGATCGCCCTGCGTCGCCATGGCAAGAAAGACATGTTGTGCCGCGCCAGCACGGGGCCGAATGCGCCGGAGTTGGGGGCGCTGCTGTCTACCGAATTCGGACTTTCGGGTGAGAGCGTGCGCACCCGCCAGCCCCTCCGCTGTGACGATGCCGAACGCGACGCCCGGGTGAATCGCGAAGTGTGCCGCCAACTGGGAATTGCTTCCGTTGTGGTCATGCCGGTGGTGAATGACGACGAAGTGCTGGGCGTCTTTGAACTTTTTTCGGGAGAGGTGAATGCCTTCGGCGAGCGCGATCTCTCGGCGGTGCAGCGGTTGAGCGAGATGGTGGAGACCGCGGTCCGGCTGGCGGAAGCCGCCGAGAATCTGCCGGAGCGCCTGCGTACGAACGACGTTTCCGCACCGATTGAGGTGGAACAAGACAAAGTTTTGGGCGGACAGGTTCTGGAAGAGCTGTTACTGGACGGTTCGATTCTGGGCGAGGTGGTTGCCGAAGAACTGATTTTGGAAGATTCGGTTCCTTCAAAGCCGGAACTGCAGGCTGCGGGCGAAGCAAGGGCTGAGAAAGAAGCTCCGGGGACCTTCGGGAATAAAGCCATCGGCAAGAATGTGGAAGAGGCAGCGGCCAAAGCGCCGGAAGAGAAGATTCCTACCGCGCGGATGGAGTCGACTCTGACCGAATCCACGCAGGTATCGCCTGAGAAATCGAGCAAAGATGGGACGGCAGGTGTCGAGCCGACGGCCTCGGCAGCGCCGGAATTGCCGCAAGTTGAAAATAAGGCGGCTGAGGCCCCGGTCTCTGATCCTGCCGTTGGGTCGCCGAGAGCGGCCAGCTCCGAGAATGTTGTCGCAGCCCCGCAGGCAGCTTCGCCGCTAGTGTCACCGGCGTCGGTTGAAACCGCGACCACGAAGAAACAGTTGTTCTGGTCGGCTGCGCTGAATCCTGCGGCCGATGCGGGGGAACCCCAAGAGGCGGATCGCAGCCACGTTCCGCCAGTGTTGCGGAGCCTGCGCAAGTGCGAGTCGTGCGGCTTCCCGGTTTCCGCCGGCCGAGTGCTTTGCGTGGAGTGTGAGGAGAAGAAATGGAGCGGGCAATTGCGGGTGCCGAGGACAGCGGCAAGGCAGGTTGCGACACCGCCTACCGTGGTTCCGGTTGAGGCCTCGCGTAAAGCGGAAGCGCGGGCGTTCGCGGCGGCGGCTCAGTCGGCTGCAGGCAGCGCCACAGTGCCATCTGCGTTGGTTGTGTCCGCTCCTTCCACCGTTGCTGCATCCTCAACAGCTGTCCAGCGCAAGGAGTCCAAACCGCCGGAATCGGCGACAATTGCAGCGGTTCCGGCTGCCGATCTTCGCCGGCAGAAACCGGCGTCTGAGCCATCACGGAATTCGGTTGCCGCCTCAGAATTCGTCTTCGGCGCAGGATTGAAGCCCTCGCAATCGTGGCTGGCGGCGAACAAGTACGTGATTGGAGTCCTTTTGGTGGTGGCCGTCGCGGTTGCAGCTTTCGTCTTTCTCCGCTAGAACAGCCGTCTTTCCCACAGTCTGCTTTGCCCACGCCTCTGAAACCCTTGACATCACTGGCAAGTCTGGTAAAGTGCGAGGAAAGCTTTGCAAACTCCGTCCCAATTGGTAGGTGCCATGGCCATGAAGAATGTTTACGAAGTACTGCGGCAGAAAGAGATGGAACTGACTCGCCTGGAGAAGGAAGTAGAAGCCCTGCGGCTGGTGGCTCCGCTTCTATCCGAGGAAAAAGAGAACGCGATGGACATGGGAAAGCCTGCCCTAGCCACCGCCGTCAACGGACCGCAGCCCACTGCGCCTCGCATCCCAGTTCCCTCGGCGGCATCGATTCCCGCGCCGCAGCCGGTGCGCGCCGCCGGATGGGAAGATACGTCCAAGCGCTGGCCGTAAGCGGATCGGGAAACTGCCGCCGACGTCGCGCCTTGCGGCGTGATGCGTGAGTTCTTGCAGCCCGGGATTCGTTCCGGGCTGTGGTGTGTTTGGAAGAGTTTGTTCTTTAAACCGATTCCGGCAAGAGTAAAATGGGGAGCCTTACGCGCGCCTGAGCGCGTGCAGTCGGGTTCCAACGCAAAATTTGGGACGTGTTAAGCATCGTGGCGAGGAGGATCTATGCCAGGATTCTGTGTGAGTTGTGGAGCGCCATTATCCGGCGCGTTCTGCAATAAGTGTGGTGCGCGTGCGGTGACGCCGAGCGCTTCTACAGCGCCCGTTGCGCCGTCCCCTAATGTTATTCCTCCCGCAACCCAAACCACCGGCCAGGTTGCTGGCGCGGCGGCGAAAGGCTCGGGGTGGGGAAAGGCACTGGCAATCGCAGGCGGGATATTGCTGCTTCTGTTTGTCATTGGCGTTGGGGCCGCCGTTTACGGGGCCTACTGGGTCAAGCACAAAGTGACGGCGTATAGCTCCGCAGTGACGGGAAGATCCAGTACTCCGATTAAGGTATTGGAAAAGGGCGACACCTGCCGCCTTCTCTCGACGGCGGAATTGCAGCAAGTGCTGGGAGTAGCCGTGGAGAAGAGCGCGGAGATCGAGGAAGACTCGGCTCCCGGATGCGCGTACTACACCAATCCTCAGGCGTTCGCGCAGCTGCAGCGAATGGCTGCGGAACAGGCGCGACGACAGACCGACGAAGTGAACCGGCGGCCGGGACCGAAGGACGACAATCTTGGGGCGCTGCTCAAGGACACGAACCAGATGGAAGGCATCGTCAAAACGCTAGCCCTCACCCAGCCGGTGGAAGATGGGCGGGTGTTTTCTTTCACGGTGCAGCGCGGTGCCGGGCCGGACAGTTGGGCGGGCGCGCGGCTGGTGCAGTCGGCTGTGCCTGGATTCGAGGAAGTGCCTGGGATCGCCGACCACGCCATGATTGGGTCGTTCGGGCATGCCTTCTATCTGATGAAGGGCGATGCGATGATCTTCATGGAGACGACTTGGGTGCCCGACGCGCGCGCGCGCGGGGCGGAGATTGGCAAGAAGATTGTGGGAAACCTCTAGAGCAAGTTGCCCGCGTTACGCTCCGACGATTTCTCGCATAGCGGCCAGGAGGCGATCGACTTCTTCCATGGTGTTGTAGTGCACCAGGCCGATGCGCAGGAAGCCGCCGGATTTTTCGACATCGAGATGTTCGGTCAGGTTGAGGGCGTAATAATTCCCATCCCATGTGAAGATGCCGCACTCGCCTAGTTTGGTGGCGAGTTCCAAGGGAGTGTGGCCAGTGATTCTAATGGCTAGTGTTGCGCATCGTTCGTCGAAGCGCGCAGGTTCGGTGATGCCGTAGATTTTGAGGCCGGGAATTTTCTGCAGACCGGTGATCATTCTCTCGAGAAGAGCGCGTTCGTGTTCGTGGATGGCTTCGTAGGCGGCTTCGATGGCTGCGCGTCTCTCAGATGTTTCCTGTGGTCGAGCTTCGCGCGACGGACAGCCGAGGCGGCTGTCCCTACGCGTGCTTGCCTGGCGGCCCAGGTCGGCGAGATATTCTACACAGGCGGCGATACCGGCGATGGATTCATGGTTGAGCGTGCCCCACTCCCAGCAATTCGGAATGGCGTTCGTGTTAGGACGGACTTTGTAAGGACGCAGGCGCTTCAGATGTTCGCGCTTGCCGAAAAGCACGCCCATGTGCGGACCGAAAAATTTGTAAGTCGAGCACACCAGAAAGTCGCAATCGAGCGCAGCGACATCGATCAGGCCGTGGGGGCCATAGTGTACGGCGTCGACGTAGGCGAGGGCGCCAACAGCGTGGGCGAGGCGAACGATTTCTTTTACGGGGTTGATGGTTCCGACAGCGTTGGAGGCGTAGCCGGCCGCGACTAGCTTTGTGTTGGAATTTATTTTCGACGCGAGGTCCGCCATGTCGAGGGTGCAATCTTCGTCGTGGATCTCGGTCCAGCGGACGGTCACGCCTCTATCTTCGGCCATCGCCAGCCACGGGGAAACGTTGGCGTCGTGGTCGAGGCGGGTGACTACGATTTCGTCGCCGGGTCTTAGATCACGGCCGAGGGCGCGGGACATGGCGTAGGTCAGCGTCGTCATGTTGGGGCCGAAGACGACTTCGTCCGCGGCGCAGTGCAGGAAGTCGGCCATGGCGCTGCGCGCTTCGGCGATCATGGCGTCGGTGCGGCGGCTGGTGGCGTAGGCTCCGCCGGTGTTGGCGTTGTCGCGGCGGAGGTAGCCGGCGATGGCGTCGATGACGCGCTGCGGTACTTGTGTTCCGCCGGGACCGTCGAGAAATATGGCGGGATGGCCGTTGACGGCTTGCGCGAGCGAGGGGAACTGAGAGCGGACGTAGGAGAGGTCGAGGGCGGTGGTAGCGAGAGTTTCTGTAGTCGGCATATGGATCCCTTGATTTCTATCATGAAAGGTTAGAGGGCAGCTTCCGATTTCACTGCACGGATTGAGGCGGTTTCGGAGCCACCGCTTCGGCTTCCCAAGAAGCGTGTCCGTGGTAGGTGTCGGCAGATAGGGAGAATCGCTGACCACAGGCAAAGCATTCAAACTCATGGGTGACGATATCTCCGGGCCACGGTGACTTGAGCAAATCTTCTAATGGGCAGCTTGCCTTTACCACCCGAAGCGTGCCCTGACTAACGATTTCAATCAGCTGGCGCGCTCTTTCGCGATATTGCCAAGGTTCGCGAAAATTCGTTCGCTCTGCAAATCCTTGGCATTTGGGACACATCTTTTAATTATCTCAATTTGACAAGCCCCACAGCCGCTGAAGCCGGGACTCTTCGTTTTGGGGCCTAACGGCACGGCTGAAGAGCTTGCGGAAAAAGTCCATTTTTCGCGCTGTTTTGAAAGGGCGCGGTTTTTTAGCCGCGCCGTAAGTCGTGCAAAATGAATGCCGGCTTTAAAGCCGCTGAGGGTCGTATCAAGCTCGCGGAAGAGTTTTTCCGCAACTACTGAAGCCGTGCCCTTCTCACCGCCGAGGTGAGACGCCGGCGCTACTCTGTTGTTGCTCTTACAAAATCGGCGAGCATTCCGTACGCTGTCGCATACAGGCTGGGATTTTCTTCCGTGATCGCCAGGCCGGGGAAGATGTCGGTTTCGAAATAGATGTAGGACGAGGTGCCGGAAATCTTTGCCATCGGCGAGGTGGCCAGCACTTTTTCTGGCGCGACGCTCGCCTTCACTCCGCTCCCCGCGCGCTGCGCTCGACAGACTAGTTTGAACGGCCATCCATCGCGGCGGGCATTGCGAAGGGCTTGCGGGGTCAACTCGCGGATGCCTTCGCGCTGGATCTCTTCCAGGCGAACGGGCACGTCCATCAACACTGTGATGAGTGCGGCGGTTTTTACTGCGGCGTCCCAGCCGTCTACGTCGTGGGTGGCGTCGGTCTCGGCGATGCCGAGGGCTTGGGCCTTTTTCAGTGCTTCGTCGAAGGTCAGGCCCTGCTCCATTTCGCCGAGAATCACGTTTGTCGTCGAGTTGAGAATTCCATGGAATCCCTGCAAGCGAATCGCGGGAAGTTGGTCGAATAAAGAGAAGATGGGAACGCCGTCCATGACCGTGGATTCGAAGAGGAAACGTTTGCCGCGGGCGGCGGCCAAGTCGCGCAGTTCGCGGTACGCGTGGACGATGGGTCCTTTGTTGGCGGTGATGGCGTGGGCTCCGTGCTCGAGGGCGGCGCGGATGTGGCCGACGGCGGGCTGGCCGTCTTTTACGTTTAAGGAGGTGGCTTCGAAGAGGACGTCGGCACGGGCGGCGGCGAGCCATTCGCGGACGTTTTGGGCGGTGATGTTTCCGCTGAGGTTCGAATCGGACTGCGATTTTTCGCGGGCGGGGGCGCCCGCGCCACATACTGCGGCCGGGTCTAGGCCATTGGGATTGGCGATCCATCCCAGACGTCGGGATGCTACGCCCGTGATGTGGAAGGAGATGCCGTGGCGATTGCGCAATTCTTGCGCGCGGTCGGCGAGAAGGCGGACCAGCGTCCGATTGACGTTGCCGAAGCCGAGGACGCAGAGATTGGAGCCAGGTTTCAAAGTTTCAGGGTTTCAAAGTTTCAAGAAAAACTCCACACGGTTCATCGAGAACTTCGCAACCTTGAAACCCTGAAACCTTGAAACTTTGCCTTGTCTAGCCCATTACTGTGGCGTGCTCGGGCTTGATTTTGTAGAGCACGCGGACTTCGCCGGGTTTTCCGTAAGGATATTTATCCACGCCCAGATATTTCTTGGCCAGTTTATTAATGCTTTCATCGGCGCCGTCTTCGGTGATTTCGATGACGCGGCCGCGAATCTCGATATACCGGTAGGGATTTTCGGGATCGATGATGGCAAGCGACACACGCGGGTCGCGGCGGACGTTGCGGTCTTTCTGGCGTCCTCTGGCGGAGTTGAAGATGACGTGCTCGCCGTCAAAGTCGCACCATACGGGCGTGACTTGTGGGCGGCCATCGGGCATTAACGTCCCCAGGCTGGCAAAGGCGCGTTTCTGAAAAAGATCTTTGTATTTTTCGGGGATAGCTTGCGACATGAATGCCTCCGGAATTTGATCCCAGCATTATAGAACGGAGATGCTGGGAACGAGTGTACGGCGGGTTTGCGGAGCGTTGAGCTTGTTAGAATGCTCACCTTGGTTGGCCCTACGCGGCGCCAGCGGACCAATGGGGTTCAATATTTCAATGACAGGAAACGGAATTATGACAGCATGGTTGCCCAAGTTTTGTGAGGTGCACCGGGGAACGATTGCTTTCTCATTGGCTTTCTTTTTGATTCTGGCGGGGGCTGCGAGATTCCCGCTTCTCGCAAAGTCGGCGAGAAGTGGGGCACCCCCGGAGCAGCAATTTCCTCCAACGATTGTTTTCATGACGGACTTTGGCGTCCTCGATGATGCGGTCGCGATCTGCCGCGGCGTGATGTTCGGCATCATGCCCGAAGTGCGAATCGTCGATCTCACGCACGAGGTCACACCATTTTCGATTCTGGATGGAGCTCGATTTTTGAATGGAGCGTCGCCGTACTATCCGGCGGGGACGGTGTTTGTCGTGGTAATCGACCCGACCGTCGGCAGCACGCGGAAGGCAATTGTCGCGCGATCGAAGCGCGGGCAGTATTTTGTTCTGCCGGACAATGGGCTGCTCACGCTGGTAGAGCAGCGCGATGGCATCGAAAGCGTTCGCGAGATTACCAATCCGGAGTGGATGATCGGAAGCAAGCTGTCGTCGACATTTCACGGGCGCGACATTTTTTCTCCGGTGGGTGCGCACATGGCTCGCGGGGACAACTGGACCAGCGTGGGCCCGGAGATGGCGGTGAAGGACTTAGTGCGACTGGAGTTGAAGGCAGCCAAGCTCGACGAGCAGGGGCTGCACGCCACAGTCATTGCCACCGACGGCCCGTTTGGAAATCTGGTGACGAATGTGGATGCGGACGATTTTCTGAAACTTGGATACGAGCGCGGGCGGGTGGTTCCGGTAAAGGTCGGCGGCAGAGAGATGAGAATGAGATTTGTGAGGACGTTTAGCGATGTGCCGGTGAATGAGCCTTTGTTGTATATCGACTCGCGGGGGCATCTGGGCCTGGCGGTGAACCAGAATAGTTTTGCAGGGACGTATGGGGTCAGGCCGCCGGCGGAGTTGTTCATTCAGCGGGCGAAGTGAGCAGGCTGGTCTGTCATTGTCGCGCCGAGTTTTGTTGCGCCCGAGCTTCGCACTAGCGGGACAGCCGAGGCGGCTGTCTCTACGTTATTAGGGGCGCTTCACGTCTTGGGCGATGCGCGGTAGTACTGCACCCAGCAGCGCCTCGAATATTGTTTTCACGCGCTCACCGGTTGCCATTACTTCGGCATGGGAGAGTGGCTGGTCGAGGATTCCTGCGGCCATATTGGTGACGCAGGAGATGGCCAGGACTTTCATTTCCACGTGGCGGGCCGCGATTACTTCCGCCACCGTCGACATTCCCACCAGGTCGGCGCCTATACGCCGCAGATATTCTATTTCCGCAGGCGTTTCGTAGCTGGGACCTAGCAGGGCGGAGTAGATTCCTTCGTGCAGCGGGATGTTTAGCTTGGCAGCTTCCTCGCGGGCGATTTCGCGATATTCCCGTGAATATGCGCGCGTCATGTCGGGGAAGCGAAGGCCGAAGCGGTCGTCGTTGGCGCCGACCAGAGGGTTCGTTCCCTGCAGATTGATGTGGTCGCGGACCAGAACCAGCGCGCCTTGGGAATAACTAAGATTGATTCCTCCAGCGGCATTGGTGAGGATGACGGCACGAATCCCCATGCGCCCGAAAACGCGGATGGGGAAGGTGACCTCCTGCGCGGAATATCCTTCATAAAGATGCGCGCGGCCTTGCATGGCGGCGACAGGAATATTGCCTGCGTTGCCGAGGACCATTTGGCCGGCGTGTCCGATGGCGGTGGAGCGCGGGAAGGTGGGAATGTCTGCGTAAGGAATGCGGGTTGCGGCGGTGAGGGAATCGGCGAAGGCGCCCAAGCCGGAGCCCAGGACGAGGCCGATCTTCGGACGCAGGGAAGTTCGCGCCAGAATCAGTTTTGCAGCGGAGTCCGCAAGTGTGAATTGGTCGATCATTGCTGGTGGGTCATGCAGGGGCTAAAAGCCCAGAAATCCTGAAACGCCTTTACGCGGCGCTGAAGCGCCGCTCTTCCACGAGAGCATTTTCCCTGCGGCACTGGCCTGCTCTTCCACGAACGGCTCATTCTACAGATCGCCGTCGGCCAGATGACGGCCGTGGCCGTTGCGATCCAGCCAATCATACAGAAATGTCTGATAGAGATAAGAGGCGACAATTTCTTCGCCAAGTTCGTGAGTCTCGGTACAGATGAAGGGCAGGCGCAACCCGGCAAGCACGGCGATCAGCGATTGCGTGATGCGATTGGGATTGGCGGCGCGGTAGGCATATTCGGATTTTATTTCGGTCAACGATGCGGTGATGACGAGCAGGCTGTGGGGACGATCACTCATGCGGCGCAGGCGGTTGATGAAGACGGCGCGATTCGACGTGAAGGAACAGATCAGGTCAGCGAGATCTTTCCGCTCGACAACGCAGGAATCTTCCATGCCGCTGACGGAATAGTCGCCCAGCGGCAGGGCGCGTTCCTCGATGTCGGCGAACCACCCGCGAAAGCGACGGAAGGAGAGCGGATTCTGCTCGCGCGTGTCGATGATGGCGACGGGCAAGGGCGTGCGCAGTTGCGTGCCCCCACGTTCGGCCAATACGGGAAGGAGCGGATGCGGAACCGGGCAGGCTCCCGGTGTCCAGGCGAGGGGCGACGGGATTAGAGTTCGCTTGCGCGGCATTTTCTTACAAGTGTAGCGTCGGCATCTCGGGCGTCGGCGGTGGGGGCGGGGGCGCCCCACGACAGCCGCCGGGACGGCGGCGCTACCGTACGCATTACTACTCTATCGTTTCTGTCGTTCTAGAATCTCTTCTCGAAGTTTTTGAATTCGTTTTCCAGACGCCATTGTTCACGGGCGCGCTCATTCTCCGCCAGAAACTCGGTGCAAGCGTGCGAGGGTTTTCCTGCCAAGTCGGACACGCAGGCGGTCACGGGGCGGAATGTATCTTTCGTTTGCGCCCACAAACTTTGCCCCGGCAGGAAGCTGTGCTCGAGACTTTGCCGCGTCATGCGCTTCAACGTAGTGTAGGACAAATGATAGGCCTCGACAGCGCGCAAATATTCGTGCGTCATGTTGGAGCGGGCGACACCTTCGTCATCCGTTGAGATTGCGACGGGCACACCGTATTTCATGTAGACGGGCAAGGGATGATCGGCGCCGCTGACGCTTAGAATCTGATCGTTCGAAGTTAAATTAATTTCCACCAGCACGTTGCGCGCAGCCATCTCCTTGAGCAGGTCGACGGGATCTTTTTCCAGCATCACATCGACGCCGTGACCGATGCGCTCGGCGTGGCCGCGCTCGACCGACGCGCGAATGTGGAAGGCAAGATCTTCGGGCTTTACTAATCCCATTGCGAGTTCGCCGGCGTGTAGGCTGATATGAACCTTGGGATAAACGCCATGCAGGTAATCGAGCATCGCCATGTGTTCATTGAAATCGTGAATCGGAACGTACCAGTCTTCCGGCATGACGAGATTCAATCCCACAAAACGCGGATCGGAGGAAGCGAGTTCGAAGCCCAGCACGATTTGCGCAAAGACGGCGGCCTGCGACAGGCCGCGCAACACCTGATAGAGGTAGCGCACGGTGACGGTACATCCGGGGTCGGCATCGGGTGTACCGCATTTTAGGTCGGTGCGGGCGCGGGCATCGTTCTCCGCCAATTTCTTGCTGGTGGCGGCAGTGATTTCTTTCAGGCCGCCGGCCAGGAGCTTGTCGCGCATCTTGGCCAGGTCGCCCTCCCATCCCAGCCGCATGCCGAGTTCAGAAGCGGCGTGTCCGTCGGCGGTATGCATGAATTCTATGTATTGCACGTTCTCGCGCGCGGCGCGGTTGAGGACAGTAGCAACGGCCTCGGCGACATGGTTGTTGGCGGTGAGCAAGAATTTGTCGAAGGTGGCGAAAAAGTGATCGTGGCCGGACTCGTCGCCGGGCCGCCAGTTGCGCATCGACCATGCGTCGATGATCTGGTTATAGAGAATGTGGTCGTCATAGGCGCAGCGGACCGCGGGCTTTGGCGTGTAGTGCTCGCAAGAATCGCAGGGAGCACCCATCAGGCGCGAGGTGGTACGGTCGACGCAGAAATTGTCGTTGGCGGCGAAATCGAGCAGATCTTCCGCGTAAATTGCGCCGTCGAGGTGGTTGTGCAGGTCGCCGCCTTTGGGAATGTCGTGCAAGAAAGCCAGCAGCAACGACGGCTGGCTGCGAATGGAGTCGAGATAGTGCGCGGTTTTTTGTTCGGCGATTCTTTGTCCGGCGGTTTGCGCTGCGGCGAGAGTAGTGAGCAGCGCGACAATCAGGTATCGACAGACGACCAGCCAAAACTCCAGCCTCACGAGCACGCCTCCACAAATCAGAAGGGCATTGTAATTCGTACGTCGGTGCGCGCGTCAATTCAAGGGTTCGACAGGTCGGCTGTTCGTTGCCTTCTCGGCGGCCATTCTCAGCGATCTCAGCGATTTAAAGCTCTTTACCGCAGAGTTCGCAGAGAACGGCCGCTGAGGACGCAGAGCAAATCTCGGTCCGACAAGTTCGAAGGCCGTGCTGGCCGTCACTCTGCTACATTGTTTTCTTATGCCGCGGGTTTTGAATAAAGCCACTCGTAACTTTGCCAGCGACAATAATGCCGGAGTGCATCCGGAAGTTTTGGACGCCATCGCGCGCGCCAATCAGGGGCATGTGGTTGCTTACGGGGACGATCCGTTTACGCGCTCGGCGATCGCGAAGTTCGAAGAGCACTTCGGTCCTGGCATTGATGTTTTTTTTACATTCAACGGGACGGGCGCGAACGTGCTTGGGTTGCAGGCCCTGAACCGGTCCTACCATGCAGTACTTTGCAGCGAATTCGCACACATTTATACCGATGAGTGTGGCGCGCCGGAAAAACATACGGGATGCAAGCTGATCCCGCTGCCGCATCAGAATGGCAAGATCACGCTGGAAGCTGTGCGCCATGCTTATCATGGCATCGGTGATCAGCATCACGTGCAGGCTCGGGTCATCTCCATTACGCAGTCGACGGAGATGGGAACGGTTTATCAGCCGGAAGAGATTCAAGCGCTGGCGCAGTTTGCGCACGAGCATCAAATGTTTTTGCATGTGGACGGAGCGCGCATTGCCAACGCCGTGGCTTCGCTCGGACAAACTCTCCGCCAGGCCACGCGCGATCTGGGCGTGGATGTGCTTTCCTTCGGCGGCACCAAGAACGGAATCATGGGCGGGGAAGCGGTCGTCTTCTTTAATTCGAAGCCAAGCGATCACAAGCTCAGCACGGATTTTCTCTACCTGCGCAAGCAGGGAATGCAACTGGCGTCGAAGATGCGCTTTGTCGCAGTCCAGTTCGAAACGCTATTGACCAACGATCTGTGGAGGCGGAGCGCCGAGCACTCCAACCGCATGGCACGGCTGCTGGAGGCTGAGTTGCGACGGATTCCACAAGTGAAAGTGGTATGGAAGGTAGAGGCCAATGGCGTCTTCGCGCAGATTCCGCGGCCAGCGATTCAGAAAATCAAGGACCGGTATTTTTTTTATGACTGGATCGAGGAGGAATGCATCGTGCGCTGGATGTGCTCGTTCGACACCACGGAAGAAGATGTGAAGGAGTTTGTAAAGGTTGTGGCGAAGGCCGTGAACGGCTAACGCCACGACCCGAATGAGTATTGCTTTTTGATCCGCCTTTTACTAAATTGGCGGTTCTGTGCGCGTGTTCCAGCGTAGACAAATCCAGGAGTGGTGCATGAACGGGAAGTGGATGAGCGTTGTGGTTCCAGTCGTCGGTGGAATTCTGCTGTTCAACTTGTCGAGTTGCGCACGCGACCAGAAGTTGGTCTCTATTGCGGTGCAGCCGTCTGCGGGCTTCGTATTCGAAGGGTTCGGCGCTCAAGGGCAGTTTACAGCTCTTGGTACGTACGTCCATCCCCCCGAGACGAAAGATATTAGCGATAAAGTTGTTTGGAGTCTCAACATCGCAAATTTCGGAACACTCACACAAAAGGGCCAGCTCACTTATACAAGGGCTGATGGATGCGGAAGTGGAGAGGTTACCGCCACGGTCTACAGCAACCCGGCTAATCCGACCGCGGGATCAGTGGTCGTGGCCAGCGCGCCGGTAAAAGGTGCGCTCGACGGGTCAGCCACCTGTCAATAAGTGCGCCGATCTTATTCTTGTTCTCCCTCCAGCAGTTTCCCGAGAGTAGGCTTGTGCTTCTCCGGCTTTTTCTTCTTCTCGACGACGATCTGACCTGCTGGGGGCGCGCCGACGCGCTCGCGGGCTAATTCCTTGACCGCGGTCACCGCTCGAAAGCGCTTTGCTTTTTTCTTCTTGACCATGCCAATCTTCCCCTTGGTGCCTGGAGCTCGAAATGAGTGTAACCTGCGCATCCCGCGGGTGGCGTTTAACAATCGTGCATATCGACAAATGTGCAATAATTCATAGTTGGTCGGGAGCCCGACGCCGGCACCCCCGACTCTTAACTTATGGAAGAGCGCGATTTCTTTGACGAGAAGCAGGAGAAGAAACTGGCTTCGCTAAATTGTCCGCACTGTCACCAGGCGGCGGAATATGAGGTGACCTGGGTGGTGCGGACGAAAAAACGCCAGCTTGCCGGCCGCGCCGACGAACGCGATCGCGCTCGCTTCGCCAAGGCCCGCTCCTACATGCTGCGCAAAGACGACCTGATGGCGTGCAAGAATATGCGCTGCCGGAAGCGGTTTGAGATCTCCGGCGTGCAGTCGGTGGTGTTTACGGAGTAACCGTACTCCTGCTCGATATTCAATTCCAAAGTAACCTGCGGTCGAGCTCCGCTCGACGGACCGCCGAGGCGGCTGTCCCCACGAATATCCCCGCGAATGACGATCCAGCGAGGCGCACATTTTCCAGGGAACTCATTTATACTTACGAGTTTTCCCGTGGCTCCCCGAAAGCCATGGGGTAAGGAGTCGTTCCGTTGAAAATTTTGGTTTGCATGAAGCAGGTGCCGCAGAAGGATGCGCCGCTCAAGCTCAATGAAAGCGGCACGTGGATTCGCGAAGATGTCTCCTACGAAGTGAACGAGCCGGACGCTTACGCGCTGGAAGAGGCGCTGCGCCAAAGGGAAAAGCACAAAGGCGAAGTGGTCGTTATTACCAGCGGCCCGGCGCGGGCGCAGCAGGTGCTGCGGGAGGCGCTGGCCAAGGGCGCGGATCGCGCCATTCATCTCGAAGATCCGAAGTTCGTCGGACTGGATGCGTGTAATACTGCCAAGGCTTTCGCGGCAGCGATCAAAGACGAAACGTTCGATCTTATCTTCACCGGGCTGCAGTCCGACGATTATGGCTACGCGCAGACGGGAGTGATTCTGGCCGAATTGCTGGGATTGCCGCACGCGACCATCATCATGCAGATCGAGAAGACCGACGGCGGAATCCGGGTGAAGCGCGAGCTTGAAGCCGGGTACTTTCAGTTTGTCGATATGCCGACGCCAGCGGTACTCACCATTCAGTCGGGCATTAACAAGCTGCGCTACGCCACGCTGATCGGCATCAAGCAGGCGAAGAACAAGCCGCTGCGGAAGGTGGCGCTGGCGGAGGTTCAATCGGCGATTGGGGAAAATCTGCAGAAGATTGAGCGGCTATATGTTCCGCAGAAGACGAAAAAGACGGAGCACATTGAGGGCTCGCCGGGAGAGATTGCGAAGAAGCTAGTGGATAAGTTGAGGAATGAGTTGAGGGTGCTGTGAGTGTGGCGCGCTTTCGCGCGTGAGCCGAGCTTCGCCCGGCGGACAGCCGAGGCGGCTGTCCCTACGTGAGCCTTGCTGGAAGTGAGAGATTTTTATGGCGGAAACGATTCTAGTCGTCGTCGAACAACGCGAAGGCAAACTGAACCGCGTCTCCTGGGAGACCATTACTGCCGGTCAGGCGATCGCAGCCGCGACGGGGTGGACTCTGGAGGCGGCCGTAGTGGGCGCCAGTGCCGCGTCGATCGCCGCCGAAGTCGCGGCGAAGAAAGTCGCGAAAGTTTATGCGGTCGAGTCGCCGAAGCTCGATCCCTATACGCCTGACGCCTTTGCGGCAGCGCTGAAACAATTCCTCGCGACGAAGCAGCCGAAGCTGGTGCTGTTGCCGCATACGTATCAAGTGCGGGATTTTGTGCCGAAGCTCGCAACGGCGATGGGGCGCACCGTGATCAGCGACTGCGTCGGTTTCAAATACGAAAGAGGGAAGCTGGTTTTCACGCGACAGATGTTCCAGGGCAAGCTGGCGGCGGACGTTACTTTCGCTAGCGATGCGCCTTGGTTCGCGACGTTTCAGAATGGCGCGTTCCGCGGTGACAAGGCTCAAGCCGGAGCAGGCGCAGCGCCTGTCGAGACCGTGAGTGTTGAGATCGCTGACGGAGTGATTCGAAACAAACCCCAAGAAATTTTCAAGGAAGCCAAGCAGGCTGTCGATCTCACGCAGGCCGAAATCATCGTGGCGGTCGGCCGGGGAATCAAAGAGCAGAAGAATATTGAGATCGCCAAGCAATTGGCCGATGCGCTGGGCGGAGAACTGGCAGCGTCGCGCCCGATCTGCGATTCTGGCTGGCTGCCGATGGACCGCCAGATCGGATCGTCCGGACAAACGGTTGCGCCCAAGTTGTATCTCGCTCTGGGTATCAGCGGCGCGATTCAGCACCTTGTCGGGATGAAAGGCTCGCGGGCGATCATCGCGGTGAATAAAGATTCAGAGGCGCCGATTTTCGAGATTGCGGATTACGCGATTGTGGGGAATCTCTTCGACATCGTGCCGCCGCTGATTGAGGAAGTGAAGAAAGCGAAGGCGGGAAGCTGATCGGCCAAGGATTCACACGGATTTTCACGGATCAAATCATTTGGTTCTCATCCGTGATGATCCGTGTAAATCAGTGGCAGATTTTTTCTTATGCTGGTTTTTCGCAAACCTGTTGAAGGCATCGAACGACCGCGGATGCCGGCCGATGTCGTGATTGTCGGCGGCGGGCCCGCGGGCATGGCATGCGCTTTGCGGCTGGCGCAACTGATTGACGCGCACAATGCGGCCCACCCTGACGCGCAACTCAGCAAAGAAAATATTTACGTGCTCGAGAAGGCGCGCGAGATTGGACAACACTGCCTTTCTGGCGCGCTCCTCGATCCACGCTCCATGCGCGAACTGCTTCCCGGATTTGAAAAAGAAGCGCCACTTGATGCGGAAGTTACGAAAGAGGCGGTTTACTTCCTCACCGAGAAGAGCAAATTCAAGCTGCCGATTACGCCGCCATTTTTGCGCGACCACGGCAACTTTGTGATTTCGTTGAACCGGTTTGTGAAGTGGATGGGCAATAAGGTGGAAGAGGCTGGCGTTACGGTTTTTACTGGATTCGCCGGATCGGAACTTCTTTACGATGGCGATCGTGTCACCGGCGTCCGCACCGATGACAAGGGCGTAGACCAAGAAGGTCATCCCAAATCCAACTTCGAGCCTGGCTATGATCTGCAGGCCAAGGTTGTCATCCTCGCCGAAGGTCCACGTGGGTCCTTGACTAAGCAACTCATCTCGAAGCTGGATCTCGATAAAGACGTCAACCCGCAAACCTACGGCGTCGGCGTTAAAGAACTTTGGGAAGTGCCGCCAGGCCGCATCGCGGCTGGCGAAGTCATCTACACGATGGGCTGGCCGCTGACTACGAAAGAGTACGGCGGCGCCTGGATCTATGGTTCAAAAGACAACGTGGTCTCGCTCGGTTTTGTCACGGGCCTTGACTATGCCGACCCCCGCCTCGATCCGCAGCGAGTGTTGCAGGAGTTCAAGCGGCATCCGTTTGTCGCGAAGCTGCTGGAAGGCGGCAAGATGATTCGCTATGGCGCGAAGTCGATGCCATACGGCGGTTGGTGGGCGATTCCGCCTGTGGCCGGCAGTGGATGGATGATCCTCGGCGACTCAGCCGGTTTTCTAAATTCGGCGCGGCTCAAGGGAATTCATCTTGCGATCAAGAGCGGGATGCTTGCGGCCGAGACTGCGTTCGAAGCGCTGGTAGAAAATGATTCGTCGTCGGCGATGTTGGGAGAGTTTCAGAAAAAGGTCGAATCCAGCTGGATCAAAGAAGAACTGTGGAAAGTGCGTAACATGCATCAGGGATTCGCGCACGGAATGTACGCGGGCATGTTCCATACTGGATTGCAGATGATTACCGGCGGACGCGGCTTGCGCAACCGCTATCCTGCGAAAGCCGGGTACGAGCACATGCGCAAGCTAGCCGAGTTGCCCGCGAACGGAGGCTCAGAAACTCACCTGCTCGGCCCCGCTAAGGGCGACGGCAAACTCACGTTCGATAAGCTCACCGACCTCTACCACTCCGGCACGAAGCACGAAGAAGACCAGCCTTCGCATCTGGTGATCCACGATACGAACATCTGCAACACGCGCTGCGTGAAAGAATTCGGCAGTCCGTGCCAGAATTTCTGTCCCGCGAACGTCTACGAAATGGTCGACGATGCGAGCCAGCCGAACGGCAAGCGCATCAGCCTGAACCCGTCGAACTGCGTGCACTGCAAAACCTGCGACATCGCCGACCCGTACCAGATCATAACCTGGGTCCCACCGGAGGGCGGAGGCGGGCCGAATTATGATGGGATGTGAGTGAGAGAACCGTCTTTGCTGTAATCCGCGCGGCAATTGGCGCTATGCTGATTCCCCGAGGCAGAAAATGCACCCAAAACTATCTAGACATCTAGCTTCAATTTTCTTATCCGTTACTATCCTTTCACTGTCGGCGCTCGCCCAAGCCGCGCCGCAAGCGCCGCCCAGTATTCCCACCACCGGCTTCGCCGGCCTGGATCAATACCGGGCCTCGCGAATTGCCGTGTTTACTGACGACTTCGGCCAGTTGGCACGCTACCGCGAAGCCGATGCCGCACTCAAGCCGCCTGCACCCAGTGAGAACCGCGTTGTTTTTTTCGGCGACTCCATCACCGACATCTGGCACCTCGACGAATATTTTCCCGGCAAGCCGTACATCAATCGCGGCATTGGAGGGCAGACCACGCCGCAGATGCTGGTGCGCTTTCGCCAGGATGTGATTAGCCTGCAGCCGAAAGTGGTCATCATTCTTGCGGGTACCAATGACATTGCGGGCAATACCGGACCGATGCGGTTGGAGGACATCGAGGCCGATTACGCCTCTCTCGCAGAACTTGCGCATGCCAACAACATCAGACTGATCTACTCTTCAGTGTTGCCGGTACACAATTACACTCTTCGGGCTGCTGATTTTTTTGCGCAGCGATCTCCAGAAAAGATTCTCGCGCTCAATCGCTGGTTGAAGGACTATTGCGCGAGTTTGGCGAACGGCTGCGCTTATCTGGATTATTTCAGCGCCCTGGTCGACGACAAGGGACTGATGAAGAAAGATCTCGCCGATGATGGACTGCACCCGAACGCGGCGGGATACAAAATCATGGCGCCCATGGCCGAGGCGGCGATCGAAACGGCGCTAAGGAATCCAAAACCATGAGTCCTCTTTACCTCCCGCACGTCCTATAATGTGAAAGTTAGGTTTCCGACCGCTTCGGCCCTCGGGTATACCCGGGCTGCGGCGGCGTGGGATGTAGCGCCCGTATCTTGCCGGCTGTGCTGAGGGCGTCTCGCCTTCAGTGCGCGAGCGAGGACGCTCCCGCGACAGCCGCCGAGACGGCGGCGCTACAACCCGAGGGTGCTGGTGGAAACGCCGGCGCCTCCCGCGTCCTGTAAGGAACGCATTGGAAAGGAAACAGCCGCCGGGATGGTCCCGCCTGTTTATTTCCTTTCCAGAAAGGAGTCGTTGGTCGATCGTCACTGGTCGTTGGCAGATGCCCCGCTACTCTAGGGCCGACGATCAAGGACGAACGACCAACGACGAACGACCAACGACAAACGACGAACTTGCCTCTCCACGACAAATTCGGGCGCGCCATCACGGACCTGCGGATTTCCGTTACGGACCGCTGCAACTACAAGTGTGTCTATTGCCGGACGGGGAACGAAGGGGCACTGTACGGCGATCTGCCCTTTGACGACTATCTGCGGATGGCGCGTGTGCTCGTTGGTATGGGGATCACGAAGGTTCGGCTCACTGGGGGAGAGCCGCTGTTGCGCAAGGGCGTTGTGGATTTCGTACGTGAGCTCGCGAAGCTGCGCCCTCAGGGGCTAAAGCCCCGTCCACATAACGGCGCTAACGGCACGGCTTCAGCCGTGCCCTTTCAAAGCCCGACCCTGCGAAATCCATCAGGCGGGCTGAGGCCCTCTCCGAATCCAACGGTCGAGTGGCAATCCGGGAGCGCCTTCGGCGAGCCGCTGGACATTGCGCTTACTACCAACGGACACATGCTGGCGGAGCTTGCGCAGCCGCTGAAGGATGCAGGGCTGACCCGCGTCACAGTTTCTATGGATGCGGTCGATCCCGAGCGCTTCGCGCGAATCACGCGCGTACCCAATGGATATGATCACGTGCTGGCAGGCATTCGCGCCGCGCGGCGGGCCGGGTTATGGCCGCTGAAAGTAAACTGCGTGCTGATGCGCGGATTCAACGAAGATCAGATCATTCCTTTTGGCATGTTCGCCCGCGAGGAAGGTGTCACGGTGCGATTTATCGAATTCATGCCGCTTGAGGAGGGACGCACTTGGGCGCCTTCAACCGTGGTTACGTTGGATGAAATTTTGTCTCGCATGGCAGAGTACCGGCCTCTGGTCGAGATTCCGCACGCGCGCTCGGAGACGGCACGGCGTTACCGATTTGAAGATGGAATTGGTGAGATCGGTATCATCGCGCCGGTGTCGCATCCGTTCTGCGGTCATTGCAGCCGCATCCGCATCACCAGCGATGGGAAGATTCGCACCTGCCTCTTTTCGGTATGGGATCATGATCTGCACGCGCAGATGCGGCGCGGCGCGACCGATGAAGAACTGGCGGAATTCATTCGTGGCGTCGTAGCGAAGAAAGAAGAACGGCACCACATTGGCGAAGCGGATTTTGTGCCCGCGTCGAGGACCATGGTGCACATCGGGGGATAGAAATACTCACGCGGAGATCGTAGAGACGTAGCTTGCTACGTCATTTTTCTTCGTAGCGAGAAGACGTTGCAAGCAACGTCTCTACGGCGGGATTTGTGACCTGGAGTCGCACATTATCGATATCGATGGCATTTGTATGTGTTGTCTTGGCTGCCGCCCATGGCCAGGATGCGTCCCGTTCCTACCTTGGCTTGGACACCAACGACTATCCCGGAGATGCCAATCTCAAGACTCTTCACCAGACGTTTTCTTATACCGGTTATTGGCTGAACAATCCTCCGGGGGCATCGTCCAGCAGTTGGGTGGGGCACCGGGCTGCGGTCGAGTCCGCTGGATTCGGATTTCTTGTGCTGTTTAATGGGCGGCTTTACGCCCAGCTGAAAACGAGGGCGAACTCCACTCGTTTGGGACAGTCGGACGCGCGAGCTGCCGCTGCGGCCGCACGGCGCGAGGGATTTCCCCACACAACCATTATTTTTCTCGATCAGGAGCAGGGCGGACGCATGCTGCCGGAGCAGAAGGCTTACATCTATGCCTGGGTCGACGGAGTGGCGGCCGCTGGATTTCGCGCCGGCATCTATTGTTCGGGCATTCCGGCAACGGATGACGGTAACATAGTCACTGCCGAAGACATTCGGCACAGCGCTGGGAAGCGCGCTATTGTTTACTGGGCGATTAACGATGCCTGCCCGCCCGCTCCGGGATGTGCGTTTCCAAAGCAGCCGCCAAACCCGGGGGAGAGCGGAGTTCGATTTGCCGAGGTTTGGCAATTCGCGCAGTCGCCCCAGCGCAAGGATGTGGCCGCGCACTGCACGAATTACAGCCATGACGGAAACTGCAACGCTCCGGGGGAAAGCCTTCCGATAGACGTGAATACGGCGACATCCCCCGATCCCTCGCAGGGGCGAAGCCGGTAACTATTTGGGAGCGACCACCGGGGCTGATGCCCTCGATGATTGCACCCACCGTCGCGGCGCTAAAAGCGCCGCTCTTCCACGGTCATGCATGGTGCGCAGTTTTCAGCGAGAGCCGTAGAGTCCATATCAGAACGCGTGCGCTAGAATAGAAACATCCATGCCCGATCGTACTTTTACTCTCGAAGAGGCCCAGTCTTTATTGCCGGTTCTTGAATCACTTCTGCGCACTGCTATTGCGAGCAAGACGCTGATGGAAGAAGTGGAAGCCGAGCAACAAGCACTTAGTCACAGGATTTTTCTGAATGGCGGAACTTTTGTCGATGTGGTACCGCTGGCGCGGCGCAAGGCGCAACGGATCAAGGCCGAGCAGCGCGCCAAAGACGCCCTGGCCGAGATCGACTCCATTGGGGTACAAGTGAAAGACATCGACATTGGCCTGCTCGATTTTCCCTGCGACGTCGAAGGCCAGATTATTCTGCTGTGCTGGAAGCTAGGAGAGAAGTCCATCACCCACTGGCACGGCACGCAGGAAGGATTCGCGGGACGCAAGCTCATCGACGAGCGGATTCTGCGCGGGAAGAAGATTAATTAGCTGTCAGTTATCGGCTTTCAGCTCTTAGCTTTTAGCTCTTCGGCCTTAGCTTTTCGTGCTCCTGCCAGGTTAACTCCACCCGATTCATTTTCAGCGCCGGGTGGCGCGATGCCGAACGTCCGTCTCCAAATCGCTCATTCCAAATAATTTCTTCCCATAGCAACATACTCCAAAGTTCGGTGTTTACACCCGAGGAACGTAGCCAAGGCAAACGCCGCGTTTTGCGTCACAATGGCGTTGGCTGAGGTTGAGCCGGTATTGGTTACAAAAATCCGGGGGTTCGGGCCATGACAAGGAAAAAGAATAGCGGCGCAATTCGGTGGCTGTTATTGGCAATCGTCGTTCTGACATTTTCTGCCGCCTCGTTTTCACAGATCGCGGTGGGGATCTCGGTTCGCGTCGGGCCGCCTCCACTGCCGGTTTACGCGCAGCCCATCTGCCCTGGGCCGGGTTATTTTTGGACGCCCGGATACTGGGCCTGGAACGACGATGAAGGTTATTACTGGGTGCCTGGCACCTGGGTCGTAGCGCCGGTCGGCATGCTGTGGACTCCCGGCTACTGGGGTTGGGGCGGAGGATTTTATGCCTGGCATGCGGGGTACTGGGGACCGCACATCGGCTTCTATGGCGGAATCAATTACGGATTCGGCTATACCGGCGTGGGATTTCTGGGAGGGGAGTGGCGCGGGCGAGAGTTCTTCTATAACCGCTCCGTCACCAATGTCAGCGTAACCAATGTGACTCGCGTCTATAACCGAACCGTGGTGGTGAATAATACGCGGAACGTAAGCTACAACGGCGGAGCGGGCGGGGTGGAAGCGCGTCCGACGCACCAGGAGGAGATGGCTGCGCACGAGCAGCATGTCGCTCCGCTGGCGATGCAGAGCCAGCACGAGCGGCTTGCCAGCCAGAATCGCGAAAACTTCGCATCGCAGAATCACGGGCGCCCGGCCATTGCAGCAACCTCCAGGGCTGGCGATTTCAGCAGCCGTTCCGCGGTTCCGGCCAGGGCTGCGGGCGGGGAATATCATGCGCCCGCTATGTCGACGAGAGAGGCGCGGGTAAATTCGACGCGCGGAGGTGCGACAGCAGGGAACCGAACAAGATCGAACGAGGGATTCCGGCCATTCACGCCGCCAGCTAAGAATGGCGGGTCAGATGGAAACAACTCGCGGGGAAATCAGAGTCGTTCCAACGCTATGCCTTTGAACTCGGGGCGCCCGAACGAGGTGCGTCCGCAGAACGGATCGAGTACGGCGCATTCGTCGCCGCAGTCGAGAGAGAGCGTGCCCAGGCAAAACTCTTACCGGCCCGCGCCCAGGCCCAATGCAACTCGACCCAGCGCGCCCAGGCCAAGTGCGCCGCCAAGGCAGCAGAACCCGCCTAGGGAAGACCATCACAAGGGGCGGTAACGTCTGCCTACAGCTTTAAGGTGAGTGGCCAGCGGCTAATCCGGCGCTGGCCAATCTGCTATTGGTCCTTGAGGGACGTGAGGAAGTTTTCTGCGATTCTCCCAGCGTCAGTAGGCGAGCGCCTGACTTTTTCTGCAAGGGTGGTGCCGGGCGGCGTTCTAAACCAGAAGCAGACTACGCCCGATTGACGGGAGTGGTTCCGGTGCCTGCCACTCAGGTACTGGAGTGTGCGCCGGGCGAAATCTTCTCTGCTACAATTTTTGCAGGCCGATTAGCAGAAAACTCAAGATAGAAGTAAGCGGGCGCGCCCAAGGAGTCTCAACGAGAATGTCATCGACGAAGCCAAAACTGCGCGTACCCGTTGCCTTTGCCGCGCTTGCCACTCTTGCCCTGGCGATCAGCTGCCGGGGATTTTTCGTGAACCCCACGCTGACCTCGATCGCCATTTCCCCGACGGCGCCGCAGGTGGAAGTAGGCAAGACTTTGCAACTGCAGGCTTTCGGGACTTACGACGACGGCAGCCGCAATCAGATCAGAAGCGGGGTTTCATGGTCCAGCGATACGTCCACCGTTGCTTCGATCGATCCCAACACGGGTATCTTGACTGGCGTGACAACTGGCACCTCCACAATTACGGCCAGCTCGCAGGCCTTGAGTTCGACGGCCACGGCCACAGTATTTATTGTGATCGATTCGATTTCTATCAGCCCGACCTCGGCAAGTGTCGCCGCTGGAGGTACTCAGAACTTCAAGGTGAGTGCCGCGTCGAATGGGGGCACGCTTGACCTCACCAGCTCGGCAACTCTTACCGCGGAGCAGAACGGGAGGGCAGTCACAACCGTCACCTGCTCGTACAACAGTAGCATTCCCGCACAGGTCTGCACCACGACGGCGGGCACCACCGGCGTCTTCCAGATCGTTGCCTCATACTCGGGTTCGACCCTGACAGCAACGGCGACGCTGACAGTGAATTAGACCCGAGGCGGAACTGTAGGGTGCAAGCGATCGGGGATCTGGTCGGGTCGCGTCGTAGGGACGTGGCTTGTTACGTCT
>Ga0193751_1000588_pt1 | contig 27024 bp, 26 predicted proteins | sample L1c2metaG_FD_143050 | JGI IMG/M metagenome (GOLD analysis project Ga0193751, IMG submission 143050) | Soil microbial communities from a riparian zone of the East river system, Colorado, United States - L1c2 | ecosystem: Environmental > Terrestrial > Soil > Riparian zone | place: USA: East River... | reverse complement strand
CTCTGCGAACTCTCGGTGAGTCGTCCTGGCGAACAACTCGAATGAGCGCCGGCACAGCGGTACTCGAATCCATATGACCGACTGCGGCAACTGCTGCCTCGCGAACCAACTCGGCGTTATCGGTGAAGAGACCGACCAGCGGATTGAGAGCACGCCCATTTTCGATTCGACCCAGCGCCCACGCGGAGTTCGCGCGGACCTCGATCGCCTGATCATGTAGAGTACGAATCAAGGGATCGACGGCCGTTGGTGCGTCTACGAGACCCAATCCGAGAGCGGCGACGCTTCGCAGCGCGGCGTCGGGCGAGCCAAGCCGAGTGATCAGCTCGCTCGCGACTCCCTCCGGCTTCTGAGTGCCGATTAGTCGAACCGACATCTCGCGCACGCAGGCGTCGTCGGACGATAAACCAGTGAGCAGCCGCTGAACGTCTTCGGCTGGGAATTGTCCGCGGTCCAACTCGTAGCTCGACGTTGTGGTGAACGAGCCCAATGGTGTCGATGGCGCGTCAGCGCGATCGCCCCACCCGTACCCGCGTATCGCTCTGGAAGCGAGCGAACAGATAACTGGCGGCGCGCCTCGAGCCGCGGTGAGGAGCGCCGCGACATCTATCGGCACGCGCTGGCCGACCTCGGCGTAGCCTGTCGACCCACTCGTGTGAGCGACAGCCGGTGCTCCGCTCAGTGAAGAGAACGCAAATGTGGCGATTGCCAGTCCAAGAGCTCGTTGCATTATGACTCCGTTCATGTTGACCGCCTCGTTGCGCGGTAAGTTGAAAAATCAGCACTGACCTTCAAAAGAGAGGGCGCTGTTTCAGCGCCCTCCTTTCCAGCTTAGTGCGGAAAGGGACGCGGCATCGGCCATGGTCGAGGCCATGGTCCAGTCGCATTTCCTCCCGCCAGCGCACGCACGGCAATCGACCTGATCTCCGGATCTTTCGATTCGAGAAGGCCCTTCAGCGCGTCGACGGACTTCTCGCCGACTGCTGCCAGCGCGCGGATGTAATCGATCTGCAGCTCCTTGTTTGGCTCCCGGGCAAGCGCTGCCTCCAACGCGGAGATCGAAGAAGGATCCTCGATCCGGTACAACGCCCAGGCCGAGATCTCGCGCATCTCCGGATCCTTGTCGCTCAACATCGCGACGAGCGCGGGAGGCGCGTGCTTGAGATCCGAACTCCCGAGCGCCCACGCCGCGCGCTTCCGCACTTCGACGTTCGCATCGGACAACGCGGCGGAAAGTGCACCCTCGGCTGATCTGTCTCCGACGTTGCCCAGAGCCCAGGCCGCGGTCTCGCGGACCTGCGTATTGGCGTCGCCTCGCAACGCCGTCGAAAGTGCATCGACCGCAGCAGAAGAATGGTCGCTCTCTGCCAACGCCCATGCCGCCATCTCTCTCACGCTCGCATCAGAGTCCCGGCGAAGCGCATTCACGAGCGCATCGGACGCAACCTGCCTGTCTCCGTACTCGTGAAGTCCCCACGCAGCGATGCGCCGCAGACTGGCGCTCGTATCCGTCGAGAGAACCTTCGCCAGCAGAACGGGACGCTCGTCGCTGTCCCTGCCTGCTTTCGGCGCGCCCTGAATGAGCGCGTTCAACCGTGCCTGCGGGGTTGAAGGCATTGACTTCATCGCATCGGCAACAGCTGATGTCGCGGCTTCCACGATTGCGTTCGATGTGTGCTCGGACATCAGCGTGACGGTGTTCTGCGTTTGCGATGTCATTGTCTGTACGTTCGTGTGCGTCGGCGAGCCGCCGATTATCTCCCGCGAGTCGGGATATCCCTTCACCTGTGCGTGTGGGAGTAGTTGGTATCCCTTCGCCGCCACCGCGGAAGGGGCGGCTTCGCCCTGTTTGCGCGGCGCCGGCGCCGCGGCGCCGACTACTATAGAAATGAGCGCCAATGATCCGATCAGGGTCGCGGACTGTTTGCGGGTCGGACTCGAGTGACGGAGGTCGGGATCGAGGATCGCCAGCATGCGTCCCTCGAATTCCTTGCGACGCGCCATCGCGAGCGCCACCGATGGCGTCGCATCCTTCCGCACGCTCGTCACGATATCCAGCAGATGCTCGGCGTAATCGGTCGCGCGTGCTCCACAGGCGAGTGCGAGATCGTCGCACGCGCGCTCGCTCTCTGAGCGAAGCTGCTTGGCCGCGGTCCACACGAGCGGGTGAAACCAGTACACCGCGCAGGCGAGCCTGCCGAGGGTGTGGCCAATGAGGTCGTGACGACGAACGTGCGCTAGCTCGTGCAGCAACACAGCGCGACGGCGGTCTAGTGACCATCCATCGCATTCCGCTGGCAACACAATCGTCGGAGTAACCAGGCCGCACGCGAACGGCATCTTCGCGTCTTCGCTACGCAGCAGCCGCGGCGGCTCGTCGAGAGCGAGACGATCGGACACTTCCCAGAGCGGATTGAGCCAATCCGGGGTATCGAGTGGACGCGCGCGATTGACTATACGCCCCACCAGCATCGCTGCGTAACCGAGCGATGCGAGGATGGCGATCACTACGGCAGCCCAGATCAGTACGATGATCGAGATCCCGTCCATCAATCGCGATTCCGGGACTGCAGGCACTGAAGCCGTCGTCCGGCCGACAGGGTTGGTCGCGACAATTTCCGCATCCTTCTGACTTCCGATCGAGTGGGAGATCTTCGCCGTCGGACCTTTTGATACCGACAGAGGCGAATATTCGTTGGCGATCGCGCGCACCGCCGGAAGAACGTGCATAGGGAGTGGTGCCCATGCAGTCAACGCGGGCACCAGCAAAAGACCAGAGACTGTAACGAGCCAAACGAGGTGGCGAGAGCCCGCCGATGCCCGCTGCATCACGACCGTCATGCCGAGGGCGAGCAGAAGGATGACAGTCGCCTTGGCGAGAAGCAGCAGCATAGAGATGTTCGAGCTGGTGAGGCCGCCGAGCATCGAGACCAGTGTCGATGTCATGTTGATTATCTCCCGCTCTGGCGAGCGCGCCGAATTGTGTTGCGGAGTCTCTTGATCTCTGCTTCGCTCAGGTCGACGTCGGACATCCTCAGGAGCGCCGTAACCGCCTGCTCGGGAGAATCACCGAAATACGTTCGGACGACGTGGGCGAGAACATCTTCGCGCGCGGTCTCAGTCGGCTTGGCCGGATAGTATATGTAGCGCGGGCCATCTTCCCGGTGCTTGATCAACTCCTTTTCGCCAAGGATGCGGAGAACGGATCTGACCGCGGAATAAGTCGGTGGGTCCGGGAGATCCGCCATGATCTCGGCGACCGTCGCGCCGGTGCGCCGGTGGAGGATGTCCATCACCTGGCTCTCTCTGCGGGAGAGCGCTGTCGTTTCTGCTTTTGGTGTCATCGCGGTGGCCATGGGAAGCGCTGATCGGGTCCGTCTTCGGAACCCGGGTTTAGTGTTGAAAATTCAACCCTGCTGAAAATTCAACATGCGCCCCGAAATGTCAAGGGCCAGTTTTCCGAGCGGGCAACCAGATGACCGGAAAGGGCTCAAACCTCGTGAGCGATAGCCGTCCGCTAACTGCCACGCCGGAGGGTAATGTCGCCATTCACCGTTTGAACGCGGATCACTGCCCCGCCTCGGCCGATATTCTGGCGCACCCGAACGTAACGCCGGGGGGTTCCATGACTGTCGTCCCAGTCGGGGGTCTCGGTAACTGAGAGCGGCCAGTCGCTGATGATTCGCGTTTTGCGTCCGAAGTTATTGGTGTAGGCCGTCTCGAGCTCGAGGGTAGCGTTCAGGTTCGCCGGCAGAATGAGATCGACGTCGCCCTTGCCGGACGTGACAACGACTGAGTGTGAGTCGGCGCCTTTGAGCTCGATCCTGACGTCGCCGGCACCCGTGGATGCCTCGACGGAGCCGCTAGCTGGTCCGACTTCGATGTCGCCGCCGCCCGTATGTGCGGACACTTGCCCACCAGACGGACCGATGCGAATACGCCCACCGCCGGTGGTGACGATTGCGCCGTCGGGAGCACTCGGAACGGAGATCGCACCGCCCGCGGAAACCATTTTGATTCCGCCCGATACTACAACGGATTCCCTCCGTCCGTCATTCGTGATGTACGTGGTCTTGGGCCTTTCGCTCTTCGAGCTTTCGCTTTCGGCGCTGGCCTCGCTCGTGGCGTTGGAAGAGATGACGGGACCGCTACCGGAGGATCCTTTGAGGTTGCCCTTGTTTCCGAGGAGCCTCACGAGACCGCCGCCGGTGCTGACGTTGCCACTGAGCTTCGAGTCGGACACGTAGATGTCGCCTCCGCCAGTGCTGAGATCTACGCGCCCGGCGGACCCGCGAAGGTTTATCTCGCCGCCGCCGGTGCTGCCGGTAAAGTTGCCCGTCACGTTTTCGATCTCGACAGAGCCGCCGGCAGACCTTACGTGCACGTTGAAGTTGCGCGGCACGCTGATGTCGAAGCGGTGCCGCGTGCTCTGGTTGTTTGATGAGTTCCGGAAATAACTCTCGAGGCGCGCACCGTCGTCCGTGGTCACGAGTTTCACCTGGGTCTCGCGCCAGTCGCGTCCACCCAGCGAAGCGCGCACCGAAACGCTCGACCTGTCCGAGCCGGAAATGGTCACGTTGGCGCCGGTTTTCAGATCGAGATCGAGTGTACCACCACTTCGAACGAGCGCCGAGAGATCAAAGGTTGAGTCGAGGCTGTACTCGATCGTTGTTGAGTTTGTGGAAGAGGACCTGGCCATCACCACGGCCGGTTTTTTCGCGGGCGGAGCGGACTTGGCGAGCTTGCTAGGGACGGGGACGCTCGCGCTTGCCCCGACAATGGTTTTCGAGACCGGGCGGAAAGCTGCGAGCGGCAGCAATATCAATAGCGATAGCGCTATCGCGACCGGCCGCGCCGCTCGAGACATTGCGACGCGTTGCCGCGAACCATTGAGCACGGCTAGCAGACGACCTTCGAGCTGAGACGGACGCGCCATCGCAACCGAAAGAAATCCCGGCGCTCCGAAGGCGCGCGCTGAGCGCGCCACCTCGAGAAGGTGCGCCGCGTATTCAGCGGCGGGCGTCCCCTGCGATACGACTCTATCGTCGCACGCCCGCTCGCATTCGGCGCGCATCCGGCGCTCCGTAAACCAAACGATGGGGTGGAACCAGTAGAGCGCGCACGCTAATCCGGCGAAGAGCTGGCTGAGCGCATCGTTGCGCGCAACATGCGCCAGCTCGTGACGCAGGACAATGCGGCGGTGATCTTCGGGCCAATCGATCGCATCCTCGGGCAAGAGAATGACGGGGGCCCGCCATCCCCAGGTGAGAGGCGTGCTCACAACGGGGCTGGAGCAAAGTTGAACAGACTCACTGACTCCCGCAGCGCGGCACTCGTCGCGCAAGATCTGCGTCCAATCATCGCCATTCAACGCCCACGACATCCTGCCGATGCGGCGCAGTCTGATGCGGCCGACGACCATCCACCCGAGGACGACGCTGAAGCCGAGCATCCATATGAGCGCCACGCTGTTAGCCCGAGCCTTCGTCCGGAAGAAAGATCCCGTAAAGCCCGTTTCACTTGCGGCAGAAGTAGTAGCACCGCTAGACCGACCCGCGACATCGCTCAAGCTGAGCGCTCTCACCTTTGCGGTCTGGATCGGCTGGACGGTCGGTGAAATTGAGCTGGCACTCGGCGGACTCATGAAGCCTCTGGCTATCGGAGATGGGAGCAACGGAATGTCCCAGCGGGGCGACAAGCCCATCACGACCGGCAGCGCCAGGCAGCAAGCGATCGTTGCAAAGAGAACGAGGTGACGAAGCGATGGCGCCGATGCGCGAACTGTCGCCGCGATGGAGAGCCCGATCACAAGAATGAGAGTGACCTTCGCCAGCAGGTCGAGCACGAACGGATTCATGACGTACCTCCTTTGCCGCGAGCTCTTTCTATGAGTTTTTCGAGATTGTCGAGGTCTTCGTCGCTCCAGCGATCCTCGTAGATCCCGACCATCGCCGCGACCGCGGAGCTGGCCGAATTATCGAAGAAGGTGCGCACTAGATGTTTGACAGCCGACTTGCTGATTCGGTTGGTATCCGCCGTCGGGAGATAGACGTAACGCGGCCCGTCCTGTTCGTGACGCAGGTAGCCCTTGCTCTCCAGGAGCCGCAGCATGCCACGCACCGCGGTATACGTTGGGGGATCGGGTAAGTCCGCGAGAACTTCGGCAGCATTCGCGCGCCCTCGCCTGTAGATGATCTCCATGATCTGCCGCTCGCGACGTCCGAGCTGGTCGAGTCCGGTCTTTTTCATCGAGCGCTCTCCACTGTTGGTGCAATTGGTCGCGATAAATGACCTTGCTTGACATAATGTCAATACACTGACACTATGTCAATAGGCTGGCATTCAACAATCCATCCGTGAGACCACCACTAATGGGACTCGAGTTCGTTCGACGTCGCACGTTTCTTGTCGCCCTCGCCCAGCTTTGCGTTCTCGCCACCCGTGGATCCGGACAGGAACTGGACACTGCCCGCGCCTTTTCAGCGCTTCGCGACGCAGCGAGCGCGTGCGCCAGCGACGGCGGGTCACTCTGGGGCAGAAGTCTCTGCGGACCCATCGCGCTCGTCGATCGCCAGACGCGCCTGGTCATCGCCAATGATACGGTCGCCGGTATGCATTTCCTCAAGATCGGCGACGCGTACGTCACTGCCCTTCCCCAGAATCAGTACGTGGCGAACACCTCGTTCAACTGGGGCGGTCGGAGCTGGACGATGGTCGCGCTTCCTTTGCCGGCCGACAGATTCGCGCGCACGGATCTCGTGATGCACGAGGTCTTTCATCGCGAGCAGGCGGCGCTCGGACTGCGGCAGCCGGACGCGCTCAACAACCAGCTCGACACGCGCGAGGGTCGGACATGGCTCCGTCTCGAATATCGAGCACTCGCGCGCGCGCTCGAGTCGCTCCCCGATCGAAACTCAGCGAGACATCACGCCGAATCGGCGCTTCTCTTTCGCGCGGAGCGTCGAGCGCTATATCCGGGCAGCGATAGTCTGGAGGCAACACTCGAGATTCAGGAAGGGCTTCCCGAGTACACCGGGCAGCGACTCGCGATGGCCCAGACAGGCGAAGGAACGAGTCGCGTCGCAAAATACGTCCGCGACTACGAGACGACGCCGACGTTCGTCCGCGCATTTGCCTACGGCACCGGGCCGGCGATCGGCGTCCTGCTCGATACGTTCGCTCCCGATTGGCGGAACGCGGTGCGAACGCATCGCGACATCGGACGTTTGCTGGCAGACGCGATCCGCTTCGAGCCGCCGCGCAAACTCGCCACTGCCGCTCGAGAGCGGGCGCAGGAATATGGCTGGACGGAAGTCGATCGCTCCGAAGCCGTCCGCGATTCCGCGCGCGCGCCAGTGATGCGCGAGTACCGTTCGCGCCTAGCCGACGGGCCGACGATCACGCTCCTGCAATCCAGAGATTCGCTCGCGTGGAGCTACAACCCCACCGAGGTCGTCGCCTACGATCTCTACTCGACGATCTATCCGTCCGGCAATTTCTCGGCGTCTTGGGGGAAGCTGACCGTTGAGCGCGGCGGGGTGCTGGTTCGAAATGACTTCTCGTGGATCAGGGTGGGTGCGCCCGCGAACCCTCTCTCGCCGGATTCGCGGGAGGTAAAGGGCGACGGATGGATCTTATCGCTCAACCCGGGCTGGTCGCTTCGCGCTGATCCCTCAAAGCGCGGGAGTTTTATCGCGGTTCGAGATCATTGAGACAAGAACGAACCCGGTTTTGGGGCAAGGGAACAGCATCGTATCGTCGCTTGAGGCGCGCCCTTTGCCTACAAGGCTCCGGCGAAGTTGACCTATTTTTTTAACGCGAGGATAAACGTATGAAGCGCATTGCACTCGCCGCCGGAATCGGGCTCGCCGCGCTCGCATTATCGGCAGCGCCCAGCCGCGCCATCGGCACCAACGCGAGCTGGCGGGTACAGCCGAGCTGTCCGGCGGCACCAGCAGTAGCCGCAACGTACCTGCGCGATCAGGTTAGTTCCGGTCATAAGCTGACGATGAGTCGTGCTTCGATCATCGCCGAAATCACGAAGCAAACGGGAGCGGACAATACCTTCGCTGGACTGACGCCTTGTCAGGCTGGCTACGCGAATGCGGTTCGCTTCTGGATCGACGAGGTTATCAAGGCCGGCACGAACAACTCACCCTGACGCCGGCATCCTCGGATCAGGTTTCACCACGAACGGCTGGGTATAGGTTTTTCCGTTCACGGTCAGCCTCGCGGTGAAATTCCCAATGTAGTGCCTGTCCAGCGGGCCGCCCTCGTCTGCCGGGGGCGCGCCACGCGGGCGGGGCCTGAGTGCATCCCACGTTGCGCGATGCATCCCCGCGCTCGTCGATGGCAACGCGGGTGGCGTTTGCCAGAGAGGTGAGACCCTGGCGATTCCGCCCGCGCCTCGACCAGTTGCCGGCGGTTGCGCATTTGGATCGCTCGACATTGTGCGAATGACTGCGCCGTTGGCGTCGACTATCTCGATCACAACAGGCGTGCTTGCGGGTCTCTTCAGGTAGTAGTCGATCGCCACGCCAGCCGGCGGATTGTCGGCGTGGGGCTCGTCCTTTTGCAGCGGCGTTCCGTTGTCGGTGCCCTCGACAAAGTTGATGGTATCGGCGGGCTTGAAGAGAAAGGCATCGTCGCGCCCAACTGCATTGCTCAACTGTCTGAGCGAGCTGATGTCGTCGATCAGCCAGAATCCGCGACCATGCGTCGCGAGGATGAGATCGTTCCCGTAGAACTCGAAGTCACGCATCGATGTCACGGGGAGATTGAGCTGCAGCGACTGCCAGTTGTCTCCATCGTCGAAAGAGATGTGCGCCCCGCGCTCGGTGCCGGCGACTAGAAGTCCTCGCCGAGATGGATCTTCCTTCACCGAATGAACGTAGACGCCCGCGGGCAAGCCTCTCGTGATTTTCTGCCACGTCTTGCCCATGTCGCGCGTGCGATAGACGTAAGGCTCGAAATCCTGTAGCTGGTGACGGTCGACACTTGCGTACGCGCTATTCGCGTCGAAGTGCGAAGCCTCGATCATCGTCACCCTGCTCCATGGCGTGATCGCACTCGGCGTCACGTTCTTCCAGGACTGCCCATCGTCGGGCGAGAGCTGGATGTATCCGTCGTCGGTTCCAATCCAGATGAGCGGAGCCGTGAGCGGCGACGGAGCGATGGTGTAGATGACGCCGCGCTTGCCGTTGCGGTCTGTTGCAGCCGCGGCTGTCGCATCGAGTGTGGGCGGAATGAAATCTTCCTGACGAGTGAGGTCAGGACTGATCTGCACCCAGGTCTTCGCGCTGTCGCTCGTCTTGAAGAGGTACTGATTCCCGTAGTAGAGATTGTGCTTGTCGGCCTTCGAGAAGACGAGAGGCTGGGTCCAGTCGCCGCGCGCCGGCGCAGATGTCTTAGGACTCGTGGTCCCCTCGACCGGGATGTTCGCGTCGAGATTCCAACGTTGGCCGTCACCGCCATAAACGACGCCCGGATTCAGCGGATCACCGGCGGTGTAACCGCTTTCGCCTCCCGGCGAGATCGGCTCCCAATCGTGCATCGAGACCTGCGAGAATTTTCCGCGCGAGCGAACAGCGATGGCGCCCGAGTCCTGCTGCGCACCCGTCACCCAATAAGGAAAGCGATAGTCGACCGACAGATGATATATCTGAGCGGTTGGTTGATTGAGCCACGAGCTCCACGTGACATCGCGTGGATCATCGGTGCGCGCGTTGCGCGTGATGATCGTTCCCTGATCGCTCGCGACGATCATCGTATTCGGATCGTCGGGCGAGATCCACGGTTGATGGTAATCGTCGCCGCCCGGTGATCCGCGCAGGACTACCCACGTCTTGCCGCCATCCTTTGTTCTGTTGACGGCGACATTCGGCACGTAGACGATGTCCGGATTCTGCGGATCGACGGCGAGCTTCTCGAAGTACCAGCCGCGTCCCCAGAGCGCCGGATCGTTGGAGATGCGCGTCCACGTTGCACCCGCATCGTCCGAGCGAAAGAAGCCGCCCTGCCCAGGCGGCGGACTCGACGGTCTCGCTCCGGCAGGCGCCGGCTGCGGCGCTGGTGTGCCGAGTGGCGGCTCGACCTGCGGCGGAGCCTCCGGAAGGAGACAGTCCACTACCGCATAGAGCCGATTTGGATTGCTGGGCGCGATTGCGATGCCGGTTCTGCCGATTCCCTGCTTAGGAAGTCCGTTCGTCAGCTGGGTCCAGGTACTTCCGCCGTCGGTCGACTTGAATATTCCGCCGCCGGGTCCGTTGGTCGGTGCGTAGGTGAACCACGGTGGCCGCCGTGTGTTCCAGAGTCCGGCGTAAACGACGTTCGAGTTCGTCGGATCAATCTGCACTTCTACGGCGCCGACATTGTCGTCGCCCAACACTTTCTGCCAGCTGCGGCCACCATCGCGCGAGCGAAATATTCCACGCTCCTTGTTGGCGGCGTAGAGTTTTCCAATCGCGGCGACAAAGACATTATTCGGATTCTTCGGATCGATCGCGACCTTGCCGATGTGGTGTGCCTCGTCGAGGCCGAGGTGGGTCCACGTCTTTCCGGCATCGGTCGATTTGTAGACGCCGTTGCCGTAACCCACCGAATCGCGAAGCGTCGATTCCCCGCTTCCGACGTAGATCGTATCTGGCTGGGATGGTGCGACGGAGATTGCACCGATAGACGCGGTCGATTGTGAATCGAAAACGGGATACCACACCCGTCCGCCGTCGATCGTCTTCCAGACGCCGCCATTTACTGCGCCGAAATAGAACTCGTTCGGGCGCCCGGGAACTCCGGTTGCTGCCGCGACGCGTCCCCCGCGGAAGGGGCCGAGCATGCGCCAGCGGAGACCCGAGAAATAGTCGGGCGGAACGGGCGTCGAGAGAATTCCTCTGTCGAGCGCCTGGCGCGCTGATTCATCGTTGAGGAGCGCGGGCCGAAGCAGCTCGCGCAGCCCTGGTGGAAACATCGAAAGGGCAACGCCGGCCTGGCTGGCGCGGACAACGAAATCGCGTCGAGAGTATCCACTCATTGTCACGCCTTGGGTTGAGGCTGGAGCGCCTTGCGCAGCTCCTCGGTGAGCTTCTTGGTGTCGTCTGGGCGTCCGTGCCACGCGGCCGGAGTGTTCTGAAAGAGGGCGATCTTCCACCCATCTCGTTTACGTACTGCGATCATCGTCTGAACGGCGTTGAGCGCAGGCTCGAGCTCCTCCTTTCGGGCCGGCACCGTTCCGACGACTGCTGTCAGCATCGCGACGTCGGGTGTGAGAGAGCTTACAGAGCGCACGATGGACGTGTAGCGGCCGGTCTGATGGTGCGAGAATACCTTGGTTACGTGCGCGCCGATCTCGTTCTGACCAGACACCTGCGATCCGTCGAAGCCGACGATGTATCCGTCGGCGGTGAAAAGCAGCGCATAGTCCCTCGCGTTGCGTTTGTCCCACGCCTGAAGAAGCTGGCGATAGATCTCACGTACGTCGCGGTCCGTTGCAGAGTCGTTGGGTGCAGCGTTCGTCACGCTCCGTTCTCCTCCTGCCTGAAGCGCGCTTCAATGCGCCTGTCTGGAACGAGCCACATCAAGGCCACCGTGACGTAAAGGGCATCGGAAAGGAGTTGGTTCACGAACGCCAATGGAATCGCCGCTATATAAAGCACCATCGAGATTATTCCTTTCGCGTCACCACCGACCGCGGCGCGCAGTCTCGAGTTCGCGCCCTCGCCGTGGATGATCACCTGCTCGAGGATATAATACGCGATTCCGGCGAAGAGCAGCACGACTCCGTAGAGCGCGGTCGGAAGAGCGGCGAAGTGGTTCTCGCCCATCCATCCGGTAACGAATGGCATGAGCGAGAGCCAGAAGAGCAGGTGCAGATTCGCCCACAAGACGCCGCCGGTCACGCGATCAGTGAGAGCCAACAGGTGGTGATGGTTGTTCCAGTAGATCGCGATGAGGACAAAGCTCAGGACGTACGTGAGGAACACGGGCAAGAGCGGCGCAAGCGCGGCCAGGTCGCTGCCGTGCGGCACGTGGAGCTCGAGCACCATAATGGTGATCAGGATGGCGATCACGCCATCGCTGAACGCATTCAGCCGATCGCTGGGCAGTGTTTTCTTCCTCGAGCCCTCAAGCGATCGAGGGCTGTCAGGTGCTGCTGCTAAGTCCCCTGCGGTTCACCTTCACGATCTCGCGTGTATCGTCGTCGCGCACGATCTCGATGGTCTTGATGAAGCCATCAGAATCTTCGACGGTCCACACCTCTTTCGGATGCGAAATCCTGTGCTCCCCGCCGTCGAGCTCGAACTCTATCGCCTTGTCCTTCGGGTCGTAAGTGACGCCCAGAAGGTGCGCGCCCTCGGTCTCGAACTGGTCGCCGATGTCAGGAGACATGATCTCAATGTCGGCCACGGTTGTCGAGTCGTGGAGGAGGAAATGCTTCGTGAACCTGTCGAAGCGTTGCTCCAGCTGATCGTCCGGAATTCTTGTTGTCTCCATTGTCCTGCCCATCCTCGGTTGTTGGAAGCGTGAAATGAGTTGACCGTCAGGGCGCGCCTACGTGTACCTGCGTGGCTGCGTCGTTCAGAGCCTCGACTAGCTCAGCGGGATTTGTCCAGTTGCCGTCGAATCGCACGCCATTGATGAAGAGAGTCGGAGTGCCGTTCACGCCGCTACGAATTCCTCCGCGAAAATCTCCGCTAATCTTCTTGGCATATGTACCAGACGCCACCTCGCGCGCCACGCGCTGCACGTCGAGTCCGAGCTTTGCGGCGTACATCGCCAGATCATCGTCCTCGAGCGCGCCCTGATTCTCGAACAGAAGGTCGTGCATCTCCCAGAATCGTCCCTGCGCGCCTGCAGCTTCTGCTGCCTCAGCCGCGTGCTCCGCATGCGGATGCGCTTGCGACAGCGGAAAGTGACGGAAAACGAACCGGAGACGATCGCCCATTTTGCGCCGTACCGCCTGGAGGATCGGATGAGCCGCTCGGCAATAGGGGCACTCGAAATCTCCGTACTCGAGAAGCGTCACCGGCGCGTTGCCGGGTCCGAGCGCATGGTCATGATCCGTGATGGGGATCGCAAGCTGGGCTGATTGCATAATCGAGTTTCGCCAGAGACAGGTTCAGATAAAAGGCTTGCATTGTTTGCGCCGCTTTTTGAGGTTGGGCACGCCGATAATGGGCGTTCCGGCACAGCACGTTTGTTGCGGTGAGATCGGCCAAACCTGGGAGCCACAAATGACTGATGATCAGATTCGCGTCACGGGCGCCGACGCGGTGCTGTCGCCTGGCACCAAAGCTCCAACTTTCACCCTCAAGTCGATACCCGGCCAGTCGTATTCGCTCTCGGATTTGCGCGGCAAGCCAGTCGTGCTGGCGTTTTATCCGGCAGACTGGAGTCCCGTGTGTGGAGATCAGATGGCGCTCTACAACGAGATGCGCGAAGAGTTCGACAGTTATGGTGCGAAGCTCCTCGGCATTTCCGTGGACGGCGAGTGGTGTCACAAGGCGTTCGCCGAAGCGCGAAACATCCGCTTCCCTCTGTTGTCGGACTTCGAGCCAAAGGGCGAGGTGTCTCGCCAGTATGGCGCCTACGATCGGCAGAATGGCGTTTCACAGCGCGCGCTGTTCGTGATAGACGGGAACGGAGTGATTCGGTGGAGTTATCTCTCGCCGGTGGAAGTAAACCCGGGTGCCGATGGAATCTTTGCAGCGCTCGACAAGATTACGGTCGGTGACGAGCTGAGGCCGCAGCGTTCATCGGAGATGTCTCAGGAGATATCTCCCCGCTGACGAAGGGCAGGTCTCCCCCCATAACGTTCCGTTGACGACGGGGGAGCTTGTCAACGGAGCCGGCAAACCTGATACTTGCCGGATGCGCATACCCCTTCCCGTAGTCTCAGCGTTAGTCGCAGCTGCCGTTTGTAGCAACGTCGCGCCAATGAGCGCGCAATCGCCGATCGCTTCGGCGCGAGCCTATCGATTCGCCGACTCGGTTCTCGCTTTGATGACACTCGACGAAAAGCTAGGGCAGCTCGCGCAGACTCCGGGACGCGGCACCCCGAACGGTCCACTCGTGCCCGTCGGAGGAGAGGCGCTTATCCGCGCGGGACGAGTGGGATCCTACCTCGGAGTTTTTGGCGCCGAATACACGCACGAGCTCCAGCGAATCGCCACGCAGGAGTCCCGTCTCAAGATTCCGTTGCTGTTCGCGTTCGATGTCATCCACGGCTTCCGCACGATCTATCCGGTACCGCTCGCGCAGGCCGCGAGCTTCGACCCGGTACGCGTCGAATACTCCGCTCGACAGACGGCAATAGAGGCGACCGCGCACGGACTGCATTGGACGTTCGCGCCGATGGTTGACATCGCGCGCGATCCGCGTTGGGGACGAATCGTCGAAGGCGCCGGAGAGGATCCCTACCTCGGCAGTGTGATGGCCGCAGCGCAAGTACGCGGATTCCAGGGCGGCGCCAACGGCGTCAATATCGGAGCAAACGACGCGTTGTTGGCCAACGTAAAACATTTCGCCGCGTACGGCGGCGCCGAAGGAGGGCGCGATTACAACTCCGTTGAGCTCACGGAGCGGACACTTTGGGAAACGTATCTGCCTCCCTACGAAGCAGCGGTAAAGGCGGGAGCAGCGTTCGTGATGTCGTCGTTCAACGACATCGGTGGAATTCCGGCGCACTCGAGCGACTGGCTGCTACAGGACGTGCTGCGCAATCGCTGGGGCTTCAAGGGAGTCGTCGTCAGCGACTGGGGCGGAATCGGAGAGATGGTCAAACACCGTGTAGCCGCAACGACGGGCGAGGCGGGCATTCTGGCGATCCGGGCTGGAGTGGACTTCGATATGTCTGACGGCATCTACGCCGACAGTCTCGCCGCCGCTGTGCGCGCGGGTCGGTTGTCCGAAGCCGTTGTCGATTCAGCTGTGCGGCGGGTGCTACGTATCAAGTACGCGCTGGGTCTCTTTCAGGATCCGTACAAGTTCAGCGACGTCGCGCGCGAGCGGCGATACACTCTTGCGCCCGAGCATCGGGCCGCGAGCCGCATCGCCGCGCGCGAAGCAATCGTTTTGCTCAAGAATTCCAACAAGACGCTTCCGCTGCGTAAAAATCTTCGTTCCATCGCCCTAATCGGCCCCCTTGCCGACGATGCTCGCTCGGCCATGGGCAACTGGCCGGCAGACGGACGAAGCTCGGAGACTCTCAGTGTTCTCGCGGGAATTCGCGCAGCGGTCGGACCATCCGTCCAACTGATTCAGGTGCGTGGCTCTCCCGTCGACACCGCAGATACCACCGGGTTTGCCGCCGCTCGGACCGCGGCAAGTCAGGCGGATGCCGTAGTCTTGGTGCTCGGAGAGCGCGAAGACATGTCGGCGGAGGCCGAGAGTCGCTCGTCGATCGAAGTGCCGGGATCGCAGGTCGCACTCGCGCGCACCGTGTTAGGTTTTGCGGGGTCCAAGCCGGTTGTGGTGGTGCTGATGAACGGACGCGCGCTCGCGATCCCCGAGCTGGCGCGAGAGGCTCCAGCCATAGTCGAGACATGGTTCCTTGGGAGTGAGCACGGCGGTGCAGTCGCTGACGTGCTGTTCGGAGACTACAACCCGAGTGGCAAGCTGCCGGTGACGTTCCCGCGTGTGACGGGACAGATCCCGATCTACTACAACCATCGGAGCACCGGACGCCCGCCAGATTCCACCAAGTACACGTCGAAGTACAACGATCTTCCCTCGACGCCGCAGTTCCCTTTTGGCTACGGCTTGAGCTACACGACCTTCGCGTACTCGAATCTCAGATTGTCGGCAGCGAAGATCTCCGCCAGCGATTCTCTGACGATCACTGTTGATGTGAGGAATTCGGGCGACGTCGCCGGCGACGAAGTCGCGCAGCTCTACCTGCGCGACGACGTAGCGAGCGTAGCAGAGCCGGTAAAGTCGCTCAAGGGATTCCAGCGGATCTCACTGCGTCCCGGTGAGACTCGAAGCGTGACGTTCAGGATTGGGCCCTCATCGCTGGCGCTGTACGACCGGCAGATGCGGCGAGTGGTCGAGCCTGGAACGTTCACGGTATATGCAGGCACGAATTCGGCGGACGTCATCAGCACGCAATTCGAGGTGACCGGACCGGTGCTCGTGTTGGCTCCCCCGACACCCCGCTTTCACTGACCAGCGCTTCAGGCGACCGAAAGCAATGCAGCAGCAGCTCGCCGTACTGATCGATTCGCTCGAGAGCTCGCAATCACAGCTGCGGGGTCTCAGTGACAGGCTGTCGGAATCCGAGTGGACTCGGCGTCCCGCGCCGGATCGCTGGTCGGCGGCGGACTGCGTCGAGCACCTCAATCTCACGTCGCGCGCGTTTCTTCCTTTGCTGCGCGATGCCATCGCAGAGGCGAGACTGACGGGACGCGCGGCCAAGCCGCGTTACCGTCGTGACGCGATCGGCTGGTTCATGTCGATGATGATGGGGCCGCTTCGTCACGTCGGGAAAGCCAGGGTCGTACGAGTGAAGACTCTGCCGCCGTTCGTGCCGAAAGGGAATCGCTCGCGAACCGAGATTCTCTCCGATTTCGTCCGCAATGAGGCGGAGCTGATATCTCTGATCCGATCGGCCGATGGACTTCCGATCGACGGGGTGAAGATCGTCTCGCCGTTTGGTGGTCGGGTGAAGTACAACGTGTACTCGGCGTTCGTCATTCTGGCGCGGCACCAGGAGAGGCACCTTGAGCAGGCGGAGCAGGCTGTGGGCTCTGGCCGTTGAGTAGCGGGACATCAGGAATCTCGTCGCTTCGGCTGGCACCCCTAATACTGAAGCGGACACTGCTTAGGATTCCACCGCCGCCTGCTTCGGCTGGCACCTTCAATACTGAAGCGGACAGCCGTGAGCGCTAAGCCCTGAACTATTGAGCTTCCACAGTGACTGACGCACGTACACTGCATCACGCCGCGGCTTGTTGATTTCTCTAAGCGTTTGAGCTGTGTGCTCCCACGCTCTGTCAAGAGTATCAGCCGGAGCGAGACAATTCTCATCACTAAATTGGGACTATGAAAGCCCAGCAGCTCCGGGCTTAGCGCTCAGGGCTGTCCGCTTCAGTATTAAGAGTCTCTCGGCAACGGTGCCCCAATTAATATTGTCCGCTATGCCGGCCCCTCTCGCCCGTCTTAGGAAGCTCTGTCTCGCCCTCCCCGAGGCCCACGAGGTGGAAGCCTGGGGAGAGCCCACGTTCCGAGTGAAGAACAAAATCTTCGCGATGTACGCGCACGCGAACAATCATAATGGTGGTGGACGACACGCGGTATGGTGCAAGGCCAAGCCGGTTAATCAGCGACTGATGATGGACGCGGCGCCGGATCGCTTCTTCTCTCCGCCTTATGTGGGGCCGAGCGGATGGATTGGAGTGTGGCTCGATGGCGACTGCGATTGGAAGGAGCTCAAGGATCTTCTGCGTGACGGCTACAGAATGACGGCGCCGAAGAAGTTATTGGCGGTGCTGGATGATGAATAGTTTCTTACCGCAGTGAGTCCGATCATTCGCGTCGCCAGGCTCGACGACGCGGCGGGAGTGGCCGAGATCTACGCGCCGGCGGTTCTGGAGCGGTCTACGTCGTTCGAGATAACAGCGCCAGACGCGAGGGAGTTCGCGTCGCGGATATCGCACGTCCTCGAGAAATATCCGTGGCTCGTGTGCGAATCGGCGGGCGACATCATCGGCTACGCCTATGGGACGGCGCACCGGGACCGCGCCGCCTATCGGTGGTCGGTGGACGTCTCGGCGTACGTGCGCGCCGATGTGCATCGGCGCGGAGTCGGTACCGCGCTCTACTCGTCGCTATTCGAGATTCTGGCGTTACAGGGATATCGCAACGCCTACGCCGGCATCACGCTGCCGAACGCGGCGAGCGAGGGGATGCACATGCGAGCCGGATTCAAGCTCGTTGGAGTCTATCATCACGTGGGTTACAAATTCGGCGCTTGGCACGATGTGGCGTGGCTCGAGCGTGTGATAGTTCCGGCCGTAAAGGATCCGTCGGAGCCGAGGCCGTTTCCGGAGGTGCGTGAGTCATCGCCGGTGGCGAGTGCTCTCGCGCGCGGGCAGACTTTGCTGAGGAAGATCTGAGGGTCGGGGGTGGCCACCGCCATAGCGGGCGCACGTGGGACTAAGGGTCTGGACGACATCAGCACGCCGCTCACCATTGTAGTGCGTTAGCTACTGTGTCCTCTGCGCTAAATCCGGCCGTTCTGAACGTGCGGCTCCCTCCACTGTCTTCTTGAGTCCCTCGAGGACCATCGTCCAGTTCTTGGCGTACTCCCGCCGATTTTCGGGAGTGAGTGGCTCGGAGTCATTCTGGTTGGTCTGAGTCAGAACCACTTCCGTACCGCCGTTCACGGGTCGCAGATCGAAGCTTACGACGTGGTAGTTCTCGGGCTTGTCCTCCATTCCCGAGAGTGGGCTCCAATGTGTGTAAGCCAAACGCATCTCGCGGTCGAACGTCTGAATGGTGCCCTTGTCCTCGTACAGCTTCCCCTTCCAGCTCCCCCTGAATTGATCGGACTGCCAACCTGCCAATCGCTCGAGATATCCGAGCCGAAGAAGAACTGCTTGAGCATGCTCGGTGTGGTGAGAGCGCTCCATACCGCCGAAGTTGGCGCTTTCACGGTGGTCTGCACCTGTGATGCCTGAACTGCCATTGGAATTCCCTCCGCTAAGTAATCTGCCTCACGCTCCGTTCATCGCGGGCTTAACGAGTTTGTAATCGGATTCTAACGCAGGATTCACGGCTCGAACATTCAATCAATAACCGGCTTGTTTATCGTTTAGCCAACCCCACCCTGCGAGCTGCAAGATGAAATATCGCACGCGCAACACCTGGAGCTCTGTAGCAGCCGTCTTATTCCTCAGCGCTTTGAGCGCTGCGAACGCGCAAGACGCCAAGTCTGTCAGCGCACCCGATGCGGGACTCTCCGCCAGCAGTATCGCAGGTCTTTATCAAATGCTTGATCCGCGCGGCTACGCAGACCCTCTCGCCGCGGCTGCATTCCTCCGGCTTCTTCCTGACGGGCGCAGTAGACTCGAAGGGGTTGTGGTGTCTGACGTGAATGGCTCCATCACCTCCCAAACCGAGATTGGAAGATTCCACCGTACGCCCTGGGCGGTGAAGCAGACACAAGCTGGTCCGGAGCTGTGTTTTGACGTCGCGGGCAAATCGCAGTGCGCACAGGTTGAGCGTGACCCGGCAACCAGCGATCTCTTGCTCTACGATCCAGCGAGACCCCGGGGTCATGCTGACCTGCGCCTCCACCGCATCGGCGCGACGACAGGTCGGACCGGCTCAGAGTAGCGGATCGCGAGGGTGCGCGAGTCGAGTCCCACTCCTCGCGCACCAATGCCGCCCGAGAGCGCAGACGGACGATACATTCAATACTTCCGGAGGGATCATGTCATCTAGAATGTCAGTTCTCGCAGTTGGTCTAATGACGCTAGCCTCTGTGGGGTGTGAGCGGATCACGGCGCCCACACCGCCTCGGAGCGTCCAAGCTCCTCTCAACGGACCTCTCAACGGATGCATTGACGTAAAAGGCAGCTTCAACCCAGCTGCTCCCGGATTCATCGTTACCTATCGGAATGGAGTGGACCCTGTTGCTACAACTGCGGCATTGGAGACGAAATACGCATTTACCGCAGAGCACGTCTACACCGCTCTGGCAGGATTCGCCGCGCGGTTGAGCATAACGGCTCTTGCCGGAGTCCGCTGCGAATCGGTAGTAGCTTCCATCTCGTACGATGGAATCGCTACGATCGCATCACCCTAGCCGTCTGCAAACATTCATCCAGAGTTGACCGATGCGTATCGCTTTGAACGTCTTAGCCGTCTTGTGCCTGCTCATTGGATGCGTCTGGATCCTTCAGGGCTTCAACATCCTTCCGGGTAGCTTCATGACCGGCCAAACAAAGTGGGCCGTCTACGGTGGACTTCTCGCCGCAGTAGGCATCGGATTGCTGATCTCAGCGAATCGTCGGCGAGTCTGAATTGCAGCGGCAGTGCCGAAGAATCCTCCGCCAACAATCGAGCCGAACTTGAGCGCGGCCACGATCCAGAACTACTTCCGCCCCAAATAAGTGAAGCCCGCGCAAGTTGTGCGCGGGCTTCTACCAAAACCGATTCGGGAAGGCGTGAGTGCCGGTTCCAATCGAATCGTGGGTTCTAGTTATCGCGCGTGGCCTTTCTCAGAAAACCATGGTTCGTTGCACCCGTCGCGTAGACGCCCACGATGTCGCCCCTTGCGTTGATACCCCATGCCCGCGTCCCCGTCGCACCTGGAACATCGATCGACACATAACTCCCGTCCATCAGCGCGAATCCGTGGAACACCCCGGCCGTGACATTGACGCCGACGATCTCGCCCGCGGGGTTGATGTCAAACGCTCGCGTTATTGTGCTGCCCGGAACGAACAGCGGAGTGAACTCACCGTTGTCGATCAGAAAGCCCTCGACGCGATTTTCCGCCATATTGGTGTAGAATCCCACGATGCGCCGACCGTCCGGCGTGCCGCCGGTCCCCATCGAGCCGAACTGGTCGAGCTCCGTGATCACGCCTTCTGCGCTGATGACGATTCCTCTCATGGTGCTCATTTGATCGGTGTCATGACGACACCCGATTATCGTCCCGTCGGGGAGGATGCGCTGCGCGACCGTATTGATATGCGGTGGATCATTCACGGGCACGAAGACGCCGTCTTTCGTCCGCATGTAGCCGTGGAAATTCACCGTGGGTTCTCCGGCGAACCGATAGTCGCCGACGACATCTCCGTCAGGCCCGACCCCCCACGCTTCAGTGAAGGCGCTCCCTGGAAAATCAATGGTAGTAAACTGCCCGTCGCGGAAAAGGTACCCATGCGACTGGTGGGTTGCGTCCACGTAGCTCCCGACAATGACTCCGCGAGCGTTGATTCCTCCTGCCGACGTGGAGCAACGAGGGTGCAAAGGCGGGTCGCGCAGTCGGGGGCGCCATCGGGTTGTCCTCACACGCAACGAGTAACACGGCGCCCAGTACGAGCAAGGTGGGAGGAAAAGCAATTCGGGATATCATCATTGGGCCTCCTTCGAATGTGAGGTTCGGCTGCCGGGGACGCATTCGCGCTTGACCCGGCGAATATCGCCTCCCATGATAGGGTGTTCCCCTCAGCAGAATCTCACGCAGAAGTCAGAGAGCTACGCTCAGAGGAAAAATGTTCATCCTCGAGCTTTTGGGAACGCCGTCCCTGCGGGGCGACACACGCCCAGTCCCGCTAGCCGCGCAACAAAAACGGCCGTTGGGTCTGCTCGCAGTCCTGGGGTTGGCCGGCAGGCATGGTCTATCTCGCGACCGTATCGAGGCCTACCTCTGGCCGGACAGCTCCGCCGCGCTCGCGCGGCATGCGCTCGATCAAGCGGTCTACACGATTCGTCACGCTATAGTGAGCGATTTCATACTCTCGATGCGAGGAGAGCTCCGCCTGAATCCGGAACTCGTCCAAACTGACGTCTGGGAGTTCGAGGAAGCGATTCGCGCCCGTCAGTGGGCGCTGGCAGTCGGCCACTACAAAGGCCCGTTACTGGACGGATTTCATTTTACCGACAACCGCGAGCTCGAGTCGTGGATAGACATCGAGCGAGCGCGACTCCTAGTGGAGTATCAAACCGCTCTCGAGCACCTTGCCAAGCTTTCGGCCGAGGCAGGGGACCATTCGCAGAGCGTGACTTGGTGGCGCAGGCTTGCCAGCTCCGATCCGCTTTCAGCCGTAGCCACGAGGAAACTCATGCTCGCCCTCGCAGCCGCGGGAGACCGCGCCGGTGCGGTGAAGCACGCGCGCCTTTACCAAGAGCTCGTGCGACAGGCGCTCGAGATCGAGCCCGATTCCGAGGTTGAGCGTCTCGCCTCCAGTCTCAGTCACCACCCGATCGCCGAAACCGTCGACACTCCGGCGCGACCCAGAACACCAACCGTGCTCGCCCTCCCCGCATCGAGTCACGGAAAGGCATTATCTGCGCTAAGCGAAATCTTTCTGATGCGACGATGGGGTCGGAGAAGAGCCCGAATCGCCACGAGCATCGTTGCCGCTCTCCTGGTCACCGTCGCTATTCTCGCGGTTGCCAGGAGAAAGACTCCATCCGCTTCTGCGTTTCCCGGGAATCGGGCGGCTCATGCTTCGGGCAGTGCAAATCCCGACGCGTCTGCGTCATCCGCTATCGGCCCCATCACCGCTGTCGCGGTGATTCCATTCTCCAACACCGGAGGAAATCCCCAGGATGAATACTTCTCCGATGGAATGACCGACGAGCTAGCTCACGCGCTATCGCTTCTTCCGCGACTCAGAGTTGCAGGCCGCAGCTCATCCTACGCATTCAAGGGCAAGAGCATATCCGCCCAGGAAATCTGCAAGACTCTGAACGTCTCTGCTGTCGTCGAAGGCAGCGTCCGCCGAGCCGGACACCGTCTGCGGGTAATCGCTCAGCTGACCAGCGCGAAAAACGGACAGGTAATGTGGTCAGATGCCTTCGAGAGCAGTGAGAATAACGTCTTTCAACTTCAGGACGACTTCACCACGGCAATAATAGGAGCGCTGGCCCCGGCACTCGGTGTCACGGCCGCCTCTTTTGCCGCGAGTACGAGCCGTGGGACCGACGATCCGGAGGCGTATGACCTCTACCTCAAAGGCAGATACTTCTTCGCCAGGAGAGGAGCATCTGGGCTCAGGCGCGCGATTGCCTACTTCACAGAGGCAGCAGCGAAGGATCCGAAGTTCGCCCGCGCTCGAGCGGGGATGAGCATGGCGTACGGCGTCCTCGGATTCTACGAGACCTCGGATTCCACCGGGGGTAAGGCGAAGATTCCCGAGCAATACTGGCTGGCGCTGGCGTTGAAAAACGGGCAAATAGCTGAGGCTTTGGATTCTTCGCTGGGCGATGCACACTTGGCCCTGGCCAACGCATTGACCAACTCCACGCGGCTCAAAGACGCCGACGTGGAGTACCAACGCGCGTTGACGCTCCAACCGGAAGATCCAACGACGCATGAGTGGTACGGAGCAAATCTCACGGATCTGGGCCGTGTGGAAGAAGGGCTCGCAGAGGAGCGGCGCGCGGAAGCACTTGATCCACTCTCGCCGGTCATCGCAGTCGAGGTCTCGATGGCGCTGTTTGCAGATCGGCGGTTTCAGGAAGCGGTCGCCTGGAGCCAGCGGGCGATTGAGCTTGACTCGACATTGACGCTTGCCCAACAGTACATGGGTATCGAGTACGTTTTCGGAGGTCAAGCAGAAAAGGGTGTCCAGGTGTTGGAACGGAGCTTTGCTCGCGATCCAGGCCAGTTCGGGTCCCGCGGTAATATGATCCTCGCGTACGCAGCAGGCGGGCGCTGGGACGATGTTCGTCGGCTCTATGACGACTTGACTCGCAAATCCGCGCAAGTGGCTGATCTTGACTTGCTGGATGCCTACGTGGCAGTGGGTGACAGGGAAAAGGCACTCAAGGTTTTCGAGCATTGGACGCAACAGGGCATACCCGACCTGGCTCCCGGTTGCGATCCTTCATTAGACCCGTTACACGGAGACGCGCGCTTCCTTGCCGTCATCCGCCGCTTTGGAGCAGGATTATGCCCCGTGACGACGGCATGGCCGATCGAACCGTTGCCATCTGACTTCGTCGTGAAACACTGAACTTCTAGGGGTCGCAGGCATCGGCCTGTTGATCGCGGCCAATCGTCACCGAGTGTGAATGGAAGCGGTAGCGGCGAAGAATCCTAACCACTCGACTTCGACCCACCTAGGCGAACGCGCGAGTGCCGACGATTCGGCTCCCTCAGCAGCGTCGCGCGATACTCCACGTCCGCCTCAGTGGGCCGCTTCAATTGCATCAACATATCGCCGAGCAGCTCACGAGCCGGCGCTAGTGGGCCTGGTGTAACGGCGCTCTTCTCGGTCGCGTCTTCACGCACCGCGGCTTCGCGCATCTTCACCAGCGCATCATTCTCTCGATGCTCGGCGAGATCCAACCAGGCGCGCGCACCGAGATCCTCGATCGCTACTTGTTCCGCCCAATATCCCTCTCCCGTCGCGCTCAGCCGCCGCTGAATGGAAGTCAGCGAGTCGACCGAAGCCTTTGCCTTTGCGAGATCGCCCATGTGCGAAGCGCCGAGTGCGCGGGCGAAGTACGTCATCGCCTCTGCGTACGGATAAGCGCTCGCTTTCGGCTCGAGAGCTGAAGCTTCGCCCCATGCACTCCGCTCCAAAACCCATCGCGCAGGAATCGCGGCGAGCGCGAACACACCCGCTGAACCCGGCGCGGCGCCGGTGACTGCGTTGGGGTCGAAACGCGCCGCTAGCGGCGGCAGCCCGTCGAGAATCGCTTTCGCGTCCGACTCTCTTCCCATCTGCAGATCGGCGTACACGGCGTAGTCGGCAGCGTGCAACGCTTCCGCGATCGAGCCAGTGCTCAACGCGATCTTCATCGACCGATTGTTCGCGTCGACCGATTCCTGCCACATCCCGACTCGCGTAAACGTGTGCGACGGCATGTGCAACGCATGCGCGGCCGACGGCGCGATCACCGCATAACGTTCCGCCGCCGCGCGCGCTCTATCGGCCAGTGCCGGATAGTCGTAGGTGTGGATGATGTAGTGCGCGAGCCCGGGATGATTCGGCTGCTTCGCCCATAGCGCCTCGAGAATGCTGCCCGCCTTCAACTGATTCGCGTACGTCTTGTCCGTCGGCGCGGCGGACGCGGTGAGCGAGATCGCGTAGAAGATCTTGGCTTCCGTGTCCGCAGGTTGTCGCATCGCGAGGTCATTCATCGCGTCGGCGTACGCGACGACGCGCGTCCGCTGATCTTTGTGCTCGACGTCATCGTAGAGCTGGGCGACCGCGTGGATGTAGCCACGTTCTCGTTCGGACGCGTGATCGCGGAGTCGGAGCCCGGCGTCGACGGCCTCCTTGCCCTGCTGCAGCTGCGCAAGGGATCGGTTTCCGGGAGCCATCGGATTGCTCCAGCGGCTGAGCGCAATTCCCCAATACGCCATCGCGCACGTGGAGTCGGTGGCGAGCACCTCGTTAAAGCCTCGAATCGACGCCCCGAATTCGAAAGAGTGCAGTAGTGCGACGGCTCGATCGAACTGCGGCGCAACTGCGACGTTACAAGTGGTCGCGAAGCGAACGGTGCCCAACTGCTCGGGCGCGCCCTGCGGGTGCACGTGGTCCTGCGCAGACGCGGCGATCGCTGAAGCACCGAAACCCGCGGTAGCAATGCATAGTCGTCTCACGTCCACACCTCAGTCTTGTCGATAGTTCGGCGATACCACCACCAAAAGAACAGCGTCGCCGATATCATGACAACAAGGTATCCGATCATCCCTACGCGGTCGGCGCGATCCCGAAAACCTGGTAACGGTACCTGATGCCAAAGACCCGTCGAATCTTTGCCGCCGTGGATCCAGTCGCCGAGATTCCAGGCCGCGTGTAATCCGATCGGAACCGCGAGGCCCCTCGTCGCAATTGAGGCCATCCCGAAGAGCAGGGACCCGACAGCGGCTCCGAAGATCGCCGACACCCAAGTGGACCCGCCTGCGACATGCTCGAGCGCGAAGACAAGAGCGACGATGAATTGAGATACCCATAGCCCAAGAAGCGAGTTGAGCCTCCGGAGCGGATAACCGTGGAACGCCAATTCTTCTCGGCATGACAATAGGAGGTACACGACCGTCGCCGTCGCGATGTCGAGAACGCCTACGCTATCCGAGCGAACCCATAGGACATGCCCCGCAAATCCCAGAATTGCCACATGCAGCGCGACGAGAAGCAAACCCAGGAGAAAGCCGAGCACGAAACGAATCGGGCTTCCCCTTCCGACCTCGGCACCGACGCTTTCAAGAGTGAGCCCCGCCCAGCGTACGAATATCACGGTCAGCACAAACGTCCCGATGCTTGCGACGATTCCTATGACCAATTCCGGGCGCAATTCGGGAAAGGCCTGCGCGATGGGCGTAGACGTCGCCAGCAACACCGCACAGGCGATCATGAACAGGAGGACACGGCCCAGCACTCGCCACTGACGGAATCCGGTTTCCATGACTCCAGGAGCTATTGGGTAAACGCGCATATCGGCTTCGATCAGCCTTTGCCAGGCCGAGCGGGTTGCATGGAATCTGCGCAAACCCTGGGGCATCAAGCCAGAAGGAGAGACAACGATGAAGCTTTACACCCAACTCAATTTCGGCGGAAATTGCGAGGAGGCATTCCGCTTCTACGAGAAACACCTCGGTGGCAAGATCACGATGATGATGAATCAGAGCCAGGCACCCGGCGCACCGAGTGGTGCCGGGAAAGCGATCATTCACGCGCGAATGGACATTGGGGATACTGTGTTGATCGGCAATGATGTTCCTCCATCGCACTTCAAGAAAATGCGCAGCGCCTACATGTATCTAGCCGTCGATTCGACGAAGGAGGCGGAGCGTATTTACAACCTCCTCTCCGAAGGCGGGGAGATCTTCATGCCGCTGGAGGAGACGTTCTACGCGACGCGGTTCAGCATGCTGCGCGACCGATTTGGTGTATCGTGGACAATCCTTCACGAGCGTGCCAGACAGTGAGCTGAATCGGTCGATCGTTCACGACGTGGTTCACAGTTTCTACGTCTAATGACGTATTGAGGGGAGATGCCGCCTAGCCGTATCGTGTGCACGGGAATGCACGATCACTCGGCAAGGAGGGCGCTTGAAAATCTTCCAGCTACTCCTCGTTACCGTTGCGCTGGCTTCGACACGACGTCCCGTGCAGGCGCAACAGCGTGACACTCTGCTAGCTCGCGAAATTAGCTCGTGGGTGCCCGTGATCGGCCTCGGCCTCGGCGCTCCGTTTCGCGAGTCGGTTTACTTCGGCGCAGCGCGAATGACGCACCAATCGACCGACGTCCAGGGATCGCGCGGGTTTGCCGGTGTCGCGGAAGTGGGGCGTGGAGCCGGACAGCTCGGGATCGCGCGCGCGTGGGACAACGAAG
>Ga0193751_1000587_pt1 | contig 27062 bp, 25 predicted proteins | sample L1c2metaG_FD_143050 | JGI IMG/M metagenome (GOLD analysis project Ga0193751, IMG submission 143050) | Soil microbial communities from a riparian zone of the East river system, Colorado, United States - L1c2 | ecosystem: Environmental > Terrestrial > Soil > Riparian zone | place: USA: East River... | reverse complement strand
ATGTCCGCTTTACACCTGAAAGCGGACATTGGCCCAAGCGATTTATGAGTACACGCCCTAATTTATTAAGTCGCTGTCGCTCTAATCCACCGCAGCTTGCATCTCCCTTCCCGCCCGGCGCGCCCAATTTTCCCAGGCGCGGTTGAGCGTATAGTCGTTGAGCCGCTCGACGATCATATCGATCTCGCCGGCGCTGAGGAATTTGATGTCGCCCATCGCCATGGCCTGCATCTGCAGCTTGGCGCCGACTTCAAGATAAATCGAAACGAACACCGCGTGACGGACCGAGCGGCCGACCACGGTGGCGCCGTGCCCGCGCATCAGCGTCGTCGGCCGCGCGCCGAGAAGTCGCGCCATGTCGCGGCCCATTGCCATATCGCTTACCAATAAAGTCGTATCGCCGAACTTGTCGCGCGACTCCCAGGTCGGCACTTCGTGGCCGATATGCGCGCACATATGCAGGAACGGTCGTAGCCTTTTGCCAGTGACGCCGAATGGGATGACGCTCGGCGAATGATTGTGCACGACGGCCTGCACCTCGGGCCGCGCTTCATAGATCGCGCCGTGAATGAAGCGCTCCATATAGGGCGCAGGCGCTTTCTTATCGATCGCCTCGCCCTCGAGCGTATATTCGACAATGTCGCTGCGCTCGATGCGCTCGGGCGCCCGCGCGCGCGACAACAGATAATGCTGCGGATTGTCGGGATGCCGCGCGCTGACATGGCCGAACGAATCGACGATGCCTTCGTTGGCCAAAATGCGATTGGCCGTCACCAGTTCCTCAAGAATGAAGTCGAGCCTATTCATTGCCATGCTCCTCGCCCGCGAATGGTTTGTAGCGGCAGCACGTCGCGTGACTCAAGGATCGAATTTGCGCTATGCCATAGCAATGCAAATTTGAGGTTTTTAGGATGTTTCGCCGGACTATCGTCGTATTTTTTGGCATCACGCTGCTCATCGCCGCAGCGGCGAGTACGGCGAGCGCCGCCGATTTTCCCGACCATCCGATCCGAGTGATCGTCTCGGTGCCGGCCGGCGGCGGCGTCGATACCGTCACCAGGATCGTCACCGACAAAATGCGCCCCACGCTCGGCCAGCCGCTCGTCGTCGAAAACAAACCCGGCGTCAGCGGCAGTCTCGCGGCCGAAACGGTGTTCAAAGCGGAGCCGGACGGCTACACACTGCTCGCTTCGCAGCCGGCGCCGATCACGACCAACGCTTTCCTCTATAAATCGCTCAATTACGACCCGGCGCAGCTCGTCGGGGTCGTGATCATGTCACACGTCCCCAATGTCGTCCTCGTCCGCAAGGACTTCCCGGCCAAAACGGTGCAAGAGCTGATCGCTTACGCCAAAGCCAATCCCGGCAAGATCAACTATGCGTCGCAAGGCATCGGCACCACCTCGCACGTCACCGCCGAACTATTCCAATCGATCACGCACACCCAACTGACGCACGTGCCGTACAAGGGCACCGCGCCAGCCATCAACGATCTGCTCGCCGGCAATGTTGACTTGATGTTCAATGAGCTTGCCACCTCGCTCGAACTGCACAAAGCCGGACGCGCACGAATATTGGCCGTGACCGTCAAAGATCGCGTTCCGTCATTGCCGGACATTCCGACGCTGGATGAGGTCGGCGTTCACGGCTGCATTTCCGATACCTGGCATGCGCTGACCGCGCCGCCGAAAACTCCGCCCGAGGTCGTGACCAAGCTCAATGCGGCGGCCAACGCCGCGATGCGCGACCCGGTTTTGCTGGAGCGTTTTAACGCACTGAGCATCGGCCCCGGCGGCGGCACACCGACGGAGGTGCGCGCTTTCGTCAAGGAAGAGACACAGCGCTGGGGCGACGTGATCCGCAAAGCCGGTGTCCAAGCTGAATAAAGATCCGGCGGAATAAGACACGGGCGAACTAAGGCCCAGGCGAAATAACACATAGGCGAAATAAAACTTGCGCGCCGGGCGATCCATTCAGCGCGGCCGGACGCCCGAGCGGTTGCACGCGTAGCCTAGTCTGACACAATAAGCAGCCATGAAAGCGATCATCGCAGGCGGCGGGGTCGGCGGCCTCACCACGGCACTGATGCTGCACGCGCGCGGCATGGATTGCGACATATTCGAGCAATCCGAACAGATCCGCGAGCTCGGGGTCGGCATCAACACGCTGCCGCATGCGATCAAGGAGCTCGCTGCGCTGGGGCTTTTGCAACGGCTCGACGCCGTCGCCATTCGCACCTATGAGCTGTTCTATACCAATCGTTTCGGTCAGGAGATCTGGCGCGAGCCGCGCGGGCTCGATGCCGGTTATGACGTGCCGCAGTTTTCCATCCATCGCGGCCGGCTGCAGGGCGTCATCCATGACGCCGTGCGCGAGCGGCTCGGCAACGACCGCGTTCATACCGGCCATCGGCTCGGCGCCTTCCGCCAGGACGAAGCCGGCGTCACCGCTTATTTCTTCGACCGCACCGGTGCGCACCGCGCCACCGCCCATGCCGATATTCTGGTCGGCGCCGACGGCATCCATTCCGCGGTGCGCGAGGCGCTCTATCCGGACGAAGGTCCGGCGCGCTGGAACGGCGCCATGCTGTGGCGCGGCGCTGTCGACTGGCCGCGCTTTCTGACCGGCCGCTCCATGATCGTGGCGGGCGGCATGGCGGCCAAGCTCGTGGTCTATCCGATCGCCGAAGGCGCGCGCGATGATCTGCGCCTTACCAATTGGGCCGTCGTCGCCAAGATCGGCGATGGCTCTACGCCGCCGCCGCGCAAGGAGGATTGGTCGCGGCCCGGCCGGATGGAAGAGCTGGCGCCGCATATCCGCCGTTTCGAAATCAGCCATGTCGATGCCCAGGCGCTGATCAAGGCGACGCCGGAATTTTGGGAATATCCGATGTGCGATCGCGATCCGCTGCCGCGCTGGTCATTTGGTCGCGTCACGCTGCTCGGCGATGCCGCACATCCGATGTATCCGGTCGGCTCCAACGGCGCCTCGCAGGCGATCCTCGATGCCCGGGCGCTCGCCGACCATCTGGTGGCGGCGGAGCATCCGATGCAGGCGCTATGGGCCTACGAGCGCGACCGCCTGCCGGCGACCGCACAAATCGTGCAGATGAACCGGTCAGGCGGACCGGAAGGCGTCATCGATGCGGTAGAGGAGCGGGCACCCGACGGATTTACCGATATCGATGCGGTGCTTTCGTATGACGAGCGTAAAGCGATCGTGCGCGGCTATGCAGCGACCGCGGGTTTTGCCCGGGAACAGGTGAACGCGCCGCCGGCTGCTGCCGCGGGCGGGCGGTGAACGGAACAAAGTCGTCACCCATTGTTTTGAGTTACCGGCACGTTCACTATGGACGGCTGCGGACACGGCTCGCGACGTGTCTTGCAATTTGCCTCGTCCGTGAGTGACAGACGAGTGACCGAACGCTGCGTGCAGTATCAATCTGCAGTATCAATCTCATGGGTGCGCCAATGAACCGGCACTCGGACCAAGTCGTCAACGACATACCTGCGCGTTATTTCCTGGTGCTCGGCACCGCCGCCGCAGACTTATGGAGCGAATTGCCACAAGAGCTGCAGCATCGGCTATTCGAGCATGCGGTAGTGCTCGGCCACCAGGGCGAGCAAGACGAAAGTTTGCGCGAGCAATTGGCAAAATTCCTCCACGATCATCACGAGCGAACCTTGGCGCGTTGAGGTTGGCGCGGTAAGATTGGACATGCCCAGCAATAAAAATCAGCCCGAGCGGCCGCGCCGCGAACCGGAAATCATTCCGCCGGGCAAGGACCGGCCTGACCGCAACTCGGCCTGGCCGCCTAATTATGGGTACTCACAGACTCGTAGCACGCATCGCATCTATGTCAGCCGGATCGGGCCGCTCGGCTTTGCGATCTTCGTGCTGATCATCGCCATGTTTGGCGGGGTGTTGCTGCTGGCGCTGATCGGCGCCGCTTTGATCTGGCTTCCCCTGCTTGCCGTGTTTGCCGTCATTGCCGGCATTTCGGCGCTGATCCGGCGGCTCTGACGGGGTGAGCGGCGCAGCCGCCATGCGCGTCGGCAATGAGAGAAGTCGGCAATGACAGAAACCGACCGGCAAGGCCGCACCCAGCAAGAACTGGAATTTGACTGCGGCGTTGAATTGGCAACGTTAATGTGAAGTGCGGCGCTGTCTTAATTAACTTTAATGCGCCGGTCATTAGCAACCCGCTATAGTCGACCGGATGTAGCCGGCTTGCCGACCCGGAAAGCGCGGATTTACTGGAATAAATCCGCGGTTTAAGCGTTTAGGAAAGCAAGCTATAGCTAGCCCATCAACTAGGCCATTGGGGACGCCGATGACCGGGCGGAATTCCCGGCAAGTTTTTTTCATTATCGCCGGGATTGCGCTCGCATCCGTGGCGGCAGTCATCATTTTTTGGCGTCACACAACCACCCAAGCCGCCCAGAGCGCCGCGCGCCCGTCCGTGCCCGTCACTGTCGCCGCGGCGACGATGCGCGACGTGCCGATTTATTACGGCGCGCTCGGCACGATTCAGGCACTCAACACCGTTGCCATTCGCGCCCAAGTCAACGGCCAACTGGTCTCGATCGACTTCCGCCAAGGCCAGGAGGTTCATCAAGGCGATGTCCTGGCCAAGATCGATCCGGCGCCGCTGAAGGCCGCGCTGGATCAGGCGGTAGCGAAAAAGAGCCAGGATGAGGCGCAGCTCATCAACGTGCAACAAGACTTGGCGCGCTTCAAGACTCTTGCGATCAAGAATTACGAAACCCAGCAAAACGTCGACGCGCAACAGGCCAAAGTGGATGTAGCCAAGGCCAGCATCGATGCCGATCAAGCGGCTATCGAGGCAGCGCGGACACAACTCAATTATGCAACCATCACTGCGCCGTTCGACGGTGTCGTCGGCTTCCGCCAACTCGACATCGGCAACATCATCCACACCACCGACGTCGGTCCACTGACTGTGCTCACGCAGATTAAACCGTGCACGGCGATCTTCACGCTGCCGCAAAGCGATCTCGGGCCAGTGCGCGAAGCGATGCTGCGCGGCGATGTACCGGTATTGGCGTTCGATCAGGACGACCAGAAACAGCTCGCCGAAGGCAAGCTCCTCTTGATCAACAATCAAATCGATCAGACCACCAGCACGATCCAGTTGAAGGCGGAGTTTCCCAACCAAGACGAACGGCTGTGGCCGGGCGAATTTGTCCACATCCGCGTGCTCATCACCACCCGCAAGAACGCGGTCACGATACCGGCAATCGCGCTGCAGCGCGGGCCGGAGGGCTATTATGTGTGGGTCGTCAAGCCGGACGAGACCGTCGAGCAGCGGCCGATCGCGGCGCAAACGACCACCGACGACATTGTCATTGCCACCAGCGGTCTCAATGCCGGCGAAACCGTCGTCGTCGAGGGGCAATCGCGATTGGACGTTGGCGCGCGCGTTGCGGTGAAGTCGCAAATAACACCCAGCCCTACGCAGCAGCCGCCGGATAATTCCTGATGAATTTTTCGGAAATATTCATCCGGCGGCCGATCGCCACGTCATTGCTGATGGCCGCTCTGGCGCTGGTCGGCATCGTCGCCTTCCCGCTGTTGCCGGTCGCGCCGCTACCGCAGGTCGATTTTCCGACCATTCAGGTCCTCGCTACCGTGCCCGGCGCCAGCCCGGAAACCATGGCGGCAACCGTCGCCACTCCGCTGGAGCGACAGTTCGGGCAGATTGCCGGCGTGGCGCAAATGAGCTCGGTGAGTTCGCTGGGTTCGACCGTCGTCACGCTGCAATTCGATCTCAATCGCAGCATCGACGGCGCCGCGCAGGATGTTCAGGCGGCGATCACGGCCGCCAGCGCCCAGCTGCCGAAAAATCTCTCCACGCCGCCGACCTATCGCAAGGTCAATCCGGCGGATTCGCCGATCCTGATCGTTGCGGCAAATTCGGACACGATCCCGCTCACCAAAGTCGACGACTTCGCCGAGAACGTCGTTGCCCAGCAAATTTCACAGATTTCCGGCGTCGCCCAGGTGATCATCGGCGGTCAGCAGCGGCCCGCTATTCGCGTGCAGGTCGATCCGGCCAAGCTGACCGCGCGTCAGCTGACGCTCGCCGATGTGCGCAATGCGCTCGCTAGCGCCACGACCGATGCGGCCAAAGGCACGCTGCTCGGCCAGCAACAAAGCTTCACGATCGCCGCCAACGATCAATTGACCGAGCCGGAAGCCTACAACGACGTCATCATCGATTATCGCAACGGGGCGCCGGTTCGCGTCCGCGACCTCGGTGAGGCGATCTCAGGACCCCAGGACGTGACGCTTGGCGCGCTGCATCGCCATCAGACCGCCGTCATGCTCTTGGTCTTCAAGCAGCCGGGCGCCAACGTCATCGACACAGTTGACAATATAAAAACCTCCCTGGCGCGGATGCATTCCTTGATCCCGCCGGGCATCCATCTGACCACTATCGTCGATCGCACCCAGACCATCCGCGCTTCCGTCAAAGACGTCGAATTTACCTTGCTGTTGTCCTGCACGTTGGTCGTGCTCGTCATCCTGCTTTTTCTGCGCAGCGTGCATGCCACGCTCATCCCCGGCGCCGCCGTGCCATTGTCGCTGCTCGGCGCCACGGCGATCATCTATCTGGCCGGGTTTAGCCTCGACAATCTGTCGCTGATGGCGCTGACCATCGCAGTCGGATTTGTCGTGGACGATGCCATCGTCGTCGTCGAGAACATCTTTCGACACCTGGAGGCCGGCACCACGCCGCTGCAATCGGCGATCAAGGGCGCGCGGGAGATCGGCTTTACGGTACTTTCGATCAGCATTTCGCTGATTGCAGTTTTCATTCCGCTGCTGCTGATGAGCGGCATTGTCGGACGGCTGTTCCACGAATTCGCCATCACCGTCACTGCAGCCATCGTAGTTTCAGTCGTTGTTTCGCTGACGCTGACGCCGATGTTGTGCTCGCGGTTTCTGGTCAGCGAGCATGACCGGCAACACGGCCGGCTTTATCGCGTCATAGAACGCGGCTTCGATGCGGTGGTCGACGCCTATCGGCGCGCCCTCGACGTGGTGCTACGGCACCAATTTGCGACGCTGATGGTGTTCTTCGCCACGGTAGCGATTACCGGCGTGCTGTTCGTGCTGATACCGAAGGGCTTTTTCCCGACCCAGGACATCGGCATGATCTTGGGCATCTCCGAAGCGGGTCAGGACGTCTCGCCGAAAAAGATGCGGCAAATCCAGCTCCAGCTCTCCGACATCATCGCGCAGGACCCTGACGTCGCCGACTTCGGATCGTTCTTCGGCCCGAGCTACGGCAACACCCAGAACACCGGCCGGTTCATCATCGGATTGAAGCTTCGCGATGACCGCGAAGCTTCGGCATCGCAGATCATCGAGCGGTTGCGCCCGAAACTCGCGCAAGTGCCGGGTGTCAGGCTGTTCCTGCAGCCGGCGCAGGACATCACCGTCGGCGGCCGCATCGCGCGCGGCCAATTCCAATACGTGTTGCAGGACCCCGACCTGCACGAGCTCGACACCTGGGCGCCGCGCCTGACCGCAAAGCTAAAAACGCTGCCGCAATTGGCCGACGTGGCCACCGATGCGCAGAACAGCGCGCCGCTGCTCACCATAACGATCAATCGTGACGCGGCTGCGCGTTTCGGCATTCAGCCGCAGCTCATCGACAGCACGCTCAATGAAGCTTTCGGCCAGGATCAGGTGACGCAATATTTCACCAACAATTCCTATTACCTGATCCTGGAAGTGCTGCCGGAATTACAGGGCCGGCTGCAAACCCTCAACGAGCTTTACATCAAAGCGCCGAGCAACGGACAGCTGGTCCCGCTCTCGACTTTGGTGCGGGTCGATACTGCTCACATCGGGCCGCTCTTGGTGTCGCATTCGGGACAGTTCCCGGCCGTCACTTTGACGTTCAATTTGCCGCCGGGGGTGGCGCTCGGGCAGGCCGTTGACGCCATTACCCGAGCCGCCGCCGAAATCGGCATGCCGCAATCGCTGATCGGCAGCTTCCAGGGCAACGCGCAGGCGTTTCAGGCGGCGCTGTCGAACGAGCCGATCCTGATCGCCGCGGCGCTCGTCGTCGTTTATGTGATCCTTGGCGTGCTCTACGAGAGCTACATTCATCCGCTGACGATCTTATCGACACTGCCCTCGGCCGGCGTCGGAGCACTGCTGGCGCTGTCAATCGGCGGTTTCGATCTGTCAGTGATCGGGATCATCGGCATCATTCTGCTCATCGGCATCGTCAAGAAGAACGGCATCATGCTGGTCGATTTCGCGATCAACCGCGAGCGCGCCGGGCTGCCGCCGCGCGAGGCGATCAGGCAAGCATGTTTGTTGCGGTTCCGGCCGATTGTGATGACAACGATGACCGCGCTGTTAAGCGGCGTCGCGCTGATGATCGGCCACGGCGCCGGTTCCGAGCTGCGCCAACCGCTCGGCTATTCGATGGTCGGCGGGCTCGCACTGAGCCAAATATTGACGCTGTTCACCACGCCGGTGATCTATCTTTATCTCGACCGGTTCCAGGCATGGTTGCGCGGCGACAAAGAGGAACCGCAACAGCCGCAGGAAGCCTTGCCGCTCGCCGCCGAATGAACTTAGCGTTCGCGCAGGTTCCAGAATTTGTTGTTAAATATTTTTCATGGAAGTTCCCGGACAAATAGCGTCCGCCGCGGAACGCGCTTGCGGCGCTTCGCGTTTCTCCCTCTGACGCGCAACGAAAACAGGAGGAGAAGATGAAGAAGCTTGCGCTTGGAATCGGCACAGCGGCACTGTTGACCGCAGCTGCGGCGGCGCCAGCGATGGCGCAGGTCGGATTCTACGCGGGGCCGTTTGGCGTTGGAGTCGGCGCGCCTGCTTATTATGACTGCGGCTATTACGGTTACCCGTGCGGCTACTACGATTACTACGGCGGCCCTGACATCGTGGTCGGCGGCGGCGGCTGGGGTGGCGGCGGGTGGCATCATGGGTGGCATGGCGGCCACGCCCACTTCCATCACCGGTAGCCACATTCAGTAGCGTGAATCACCGCGACTAGCAGAGAAATGTGACAACGCGGTGATCAAGGCGGAAAGGGCTTCTCCAAGCGGGAGGCCCTTTTCGTTGCAACCAATTCGCTGCAAACAATTTGTAATGACAAAGTTCTCGCAGAGCGGCTTTTGCGCCGCAGCCATAAAGGGGCCATGAACAATCCCGCACACCGGAATGTGAATTGAACCTGGCGACATCGCCCGCGTTCATAGATGCATCCTCAGCAACGAAGTGCCATGATCGTCGCATAGGGAAGCATGGTTCACGCCCGAGCATGGTTCGTCCGGGAATACCTGCCGGACCAAGACGATCATGCTTCGGTATAAGCTCGGGCCGCTTGCGGGCAATTGCTTTAACAAAAAACTGCCCGTGGCGCGCCCGACCACCTTAGGAAGGAGCGCTAATGGCCTATTCGCACATCCTTGTCGGCGCGAGCACTAATCCCGCACAGCTGGTCGTTCGCCGCATCTCGCTGTCCGATCTTCGTTATGCGCTGGCCCGCGGCATTGACGATTTTACCGCAGTGCCCAGCCACGCCCTTTTTCTCTGCGTGATTTATCCCCTGCTCGGAATTTTGCTGATCGGCTTGACCCTGGGCAATTCGCTCTTGCCATTGGCATTCCCGATTGCGGCAGGTTTTGCGTTGATCGGACCGCTCGCCGCGATCGGTCTTTACGAACTGAGCCGGCGCCGCGAAGCCGGACTCGATAGTTCCTCGGGCCATGCCTTGGATGTGCTGCATTCGCCGTCGCTCGGCGCGATCATCGCACTCGGCGTGCTGTTGATGGCGATTTTCTTGATCTGGCTCGTCGTCGCCCAGGCGCTCTATATCGCGATCTTCGGCTACACGCCGCCCGCATCGATCGCGCAGTTCGCCCACGACGTGCTCACGACGACGCCGGGATGGACTCTGATCATAGTTGGCACCGGCATTGGCTTTTTGTTCGCCGCGTTGGTGCTTTCGATCAGCGCGATCTCATTTCCGTTGCTGCTTGACCGCGATGTCGGTGCAGCGGTCGCCGTGTACACGTCGCTGCGCGTCATGGCGGCGAACCCGATTCCGATGGCGCTGTGGGGATTGATCGTCGCCGCTTTGCTGGTGATCGGCTCGATTCCATTCTTCGTCGGCCTGACTGTAGTTATGCCGGTGCTCGGGCACGCGACATGGCACCTCTACCGGCGCACCGTCGAGCCGGATCCCAATCCGCACCCGGATTACCAGCCGCGCGAGCGCCCGCGCCGTTCGGCGGCGGATTTCCCGGCCGCGCTGTTCCCAACACGGGAGTGAGAGCGCTTATTTGAACGCGCCGGCGTGACATAGGCTCGCGTTGAACTGGCATGAGATGATCGTGCCGCGCGGGCGCGATGGTTTGTCGGCGCGCGGCAAAAGCCTATGATGGGTCAGGCACGGCAAAATGCCGAACCGGTTTGACTGCGAATGCTTGACCTTGGTCTAAGTTTCCTCGGCAGTGTGGCGCGCGACCCGAACGCGCTCGCCATCGTCGACGGCGACCTGCGCTTGACCTATGCGCAATGGTACCGCCGCGTCTCCGCGCTCGTCGCGGGGCTTGACTCGCTGGGACTCAAGGCCGGCGATCACATCGTCACTGTGCTGCAGAATCGCTGGGAAGCCGCGACCTTGCACTGGGCCTGTCAATTCACCGGCGTGATCATCACGCCGGTGAATTGGCGTTCGACGGCAAGCGAACTCGATTTCTATCTGCAAGACGCCGAGGCCAAAGCGGTGGTCTATGAGGAGGTATCCACCGCCGCGGTGGCCGGATCGGCGCAGGCGCAGAGCCTGCCCCAGATTGCGCTCGACGCCGTTTGCGCGGGAGCGATCTCCTTCGCCAAGTTAACTGCCGGCACTGCGCCTAGTGCGCAGCCGCGCGCCGACGCCGAGGCCTGGTCGGTCATGCTCTATACTTCCGGCACGACCGCGCGGCCGAAGGGCGTGCCGCGCCGGCAGCGCGCCGAGCGTGCCGCGGCGCTGGCCCATGTCGCGCAAAATCTTTACGGCCGCGGCGAACGCACCCTTGGCGTTATGCCGCTTTATCACACGATGGGAGTGCGTTCGCTGTTGGCGATGTCACTCATTGGCGGCGCTTTTATTTGTCTACGCCGCTTCGACGCCACCGAGGCGCTGTGCCTGATCGGCGCCGAGCGCGTGACCAATCTTTATTTGGTGCCGACGCTCTATCACGACCTCGTGCATCACCCGCTGTTTGCGCAAACCGACGTGAGCTCGGTGCGCAAGCTCGGCTTTGCCGGCGCGCCGATGACCGATGGGCTCCTCAAGAAGCTTGCCGCCGCGTTCCATCCCGACCTGTTCGTCAACCATTACGGCTCATCCGAGATCTACACCTTCACCATCGAGCCGAACGCGCCAGGCAAGCCGGGCTCGGCCGGCCGGGCCGGCATCAATGAGACGGTGCGCGTGGTGAAACTTGGCGCCAAATCGGTCGATGAGCTGGCTGCGCCCGGCGAAGAAGGCGAGGTCATCAGCCTGCTCGCCAGCGACGAATCCTTCGAAGGCTATTGGCGGCGTCCCGACGCCGACGCCAAGGCGCTGCGGCAGGGGTGGTATTTCACCGGCGATACCGGCTTCGTCGACCGCGACGGCGATCTCTTCGTCACCGGCCGGGTCGACGACATGATCATTACCGGCGGCGAGAATGTCTCCCCCGTCGAGATCGAGTCTTGCTTGTCGCTGCATGCGGCGGTGTCGGAAGTCGCCGTGGTCGGCCTGCCAGACGAGCGCTGGGGCAAGGTCATTACCGCTTTCGTCAAACGTCGCGCCGTGATCGAGGCCGAGGAGCTCGATGCTTTCTGTCGCGCCTCCGGTCTCGCCGGCTTCAAGCGGCCGCGGCGTTACGTCTTCGTCGCAGAGATCCCAAAATCACCGGTCGGCAAACTGTTGCGCCGCAGACTCGCTGCCGGCGATTACACGCCCGAACCCGCCCACACTGCTGACGCCCCGCGCCGCCAAGGGACGGCGGCACATGGGACGGCGGCATGAGCACTTTATCGGCGACCAACTTTACCGATCCGCGCTTGCATAAACTCGACGGCTTTCGCGTCGAGATCGACGGTACGCGCGAGCGCGCCGACATCGTGCTCGACCGGCCGCCGCTGAACGTTATCGAAATGGACGAGCGCGATCAGCTTCGCCTTGTTTTCGAGGCGCTCGATGAGGATGCACGCGTGCGCGTGATCGTCCTGCGCGCCACGGGCGAGCATTTTTCCTCCGGCGGCAATATCGCCGGGTTCCTGCAGGCCTCGCCCGAACATGTTGCCAAACTGGCGTGGAACATCGCCGCGCCGGCGCGCTGCGCCAAACCCGTCATCGCCGCCAACCGCGGCTATTGTTTTGGCGTCGGCTTCGAAATCTCGCTGGCCTGTGATTTCCGCATCGCGTCCGAGACCTGCCTGTACGCGCTGCCGGAGCAGCGGCTCGGTCAGATACCCGGCTCCGGCGGCTCCGCGCGCCTGCAAAAGATCATCGGCATCACCCGCACCAAGGACATCGTGATGCGCTCAAAACGCATCACGGCGACGCAAGCTCACGACTGGGGCATCGCCAACGAATGCGTGCCTGACAACAAACTCGAAGCGGCAACCGACGCTTTGGTCGAGGAATTACGCGCGTTCTCGCCGCTCGCGCAGCGCACCGCTAAGGCGCTCCTGAACGCGACCGAGGACACCAATCTGCAGGCGGCGATCGAGCTGGAAGGCCATTGTTATAGCCGGTTGCGGCAGTCGGACGATTTTCGCGAAGGCGTCGAAGCGTTCCATGCCAAGCGCAAGGCAACGTTCCGGGGCACGTAGATCGGCTTTACGCTTTGCGCTAAATTTGCGTGAAACGATAACGGCTTTCGCAAGCGCGTCACACAACGCGTCAAGAACGCATCAGGAAACGCATCATGAAGCTCAGCCCCGCTCAGATCAAAGCGTTCGACGAACAAGGCTATTTGTTTTTTCCGAATTGCTTCAGCGAGGAGGAGATCGCGCTGTTGCGCGACGACGCCGAGGCGATTCTTAAACTCGATCGCCAGGAAGTATGGCGCGAGAAAACTGGCGCGCCGCGCACCGCTTTCGCCGCGCACACCTTCAACGAGACCTTCCGCTTGCTGGCCTGCCATCCGCGGCTGGTCGAGCCACTGCGGCATATCTTCGGCGAAGATGTTTACGTCCATCAATTCAAGCTCAACGCCAAGGCGGCGTTCGAAGGCGACGTCTGGCAGTGGCACCAGGACTACGGCACCTGGGCGCGCGACGACGGCATGCCGGAACCCCGCGCGATGAATATCGCGGTGTTCCTCGACGAAGTGATGCCGATCAACGGCGCACTGATGCTCATTCCGAAGAGTCACCGCCAGGGCGTGCTGGCGGCCGGTCACGACAAGCTCACCACGTCCTATCCGCTGTGGACGCTGGATAAGGAAACCGTGACGCGGCTCGCCGCCGAGGGCGGCATCGTGGCGCCGACCGGCAAGCCCGGCTCGGTGCTGATGTTCCATGGCAATCTGGTGCATGCTTCGCCGCCGAATATCACGCCCTATCCGCGCAAGATCGTCTATTTGACGCTATGCGCGGTGTCGAACCACATCACCAAGTTCACGCGGCCGGAATGGATCGCGCATCGCGATTTTACGCCGCTCGTGCCGATCGCCGATGATGCGCTGCTCGTCTATGCGCGCGAGCACCGAGTGGCGGCGGAGTAATCTTCGTCATTTGACCGCGGTACCGACATGAATCTGCAATCGCTGCTCGCGGCGCGCGTCCAAGCAGGGCGACCAGTCCGCGTCGGATTGATCGGCGCCGGAAAATTCGGCTCGATGTTTCTCACCCAGGTGCCGTCGATCGCCGGCCTCGAAGTGGCGCTGATTTGCGACCGCGACCTCGACCGCGCCAAGGCTGCATGCCGCACCGTGGGCTGGGATGCCGGCCGCATCGCGCGCACGCGTTTTTCCGAACGCGGGCGCGACGCCTGTCTCGATCAAGATCTCGAAGTGGTGGTGGAGGCGACCGGCGATCCGGCCGCCGGCATCGCGCATGCGCTGGCCGCGATCGAGGCGCGTAAGCCTGTCATTATGGTCAATGTCGAAGCCGACGCGCTCGCCGGTCCTTGGCTCGCCGCCAAGGCGCGCGCCGCCGGCGTGATCTACTCGCTCGCTTATGGCGATCAACCGGCCTTGATTGCCGAAATGGTCGATTGGGCGCGCTCGGCGGGGTTCACGGTTGCTGCCGCCGGCAAAGGCACCAAATATCTGCCCGCCTATCACGCGGTCACGCCGGACGGCGTGTGGCAGCATTACGGGCTCACCGCAGACGAGGCGCGCAAGGCCGGCATGAACTCGCAGATGTTCAATTCGTTTCTCGACGGCACCAAGTCGGCAATCGAGATGACGGCGGTCGCCAATGCCTGCGAGCTCGACGTGCCGCACGATGGCCTCTTGTTCCCGCCATGCGGCGCGGACGCCCTCGCCAACGTGTTGCGGCCGAAAGCTTCAGGCGGCGTCTTGGAGCGCGACGGCATGGTCGAGGTGGTGTCTTCGCTCGAGCGCGACGGCAGCCCCGTCGGCCGCGACCTGCGCTGGGGTGTCTATGTCGTGCTCAAGGCGGCAAACGACTACGCCGCAGCCTGTTTCAAGCAATATGGGCTGCCAACCGACGCCACCGGGCGCTACGCAGCCATGTACAAACCCTATCACCTGATCGGGCTTGAATTGTCGATTTCGGTTCTCAACGCGGCGCTGCGCGGCGAGCCGACCGGGAGTTGCCGCGCCTGGCGCGGCGATGCGGTGGCGGTTGCCAAGCGCGGCTTGAAAGCCGGCGAAATGCTCGACGGCGAAGGTGGCTATACCGTTTATGCCAAGCTCATTCCGGCGGCGCGCAGCGTCGAGCGCGGCGCCTTGCCGATCGGACTGGCGCACCACGTCAAGCTTACCCGCAACGTCGCCGCGGGCGAAATTCTGACGAGTGCCGATGTTGCGCTCGATGGCACTCAGGAAGCCGTGCGCATCCGCCGCGAGATGGAGCGCCGGGCGCAGCCGCGCACGGTGGCCGCGGCGGAATAGGTCGCGTTACTCTGCAGCGAGCCGCGGCGGCGGACGCATCGATTCGACGCCGTCCATGGCAGTCGCCGAGATCGTGGTGCGCACCATGTGGCGCGCTTCATGCGCCGGCCATGGTCGGCCGCGATGCATGGTGGCGCGATTGTCCCACATCACCACATCGCCAGCGCGCCACCCATGCACATAGCTCGTGCCGGGCGCGGTAGCCGCCACCGTGAGCTCGTCGATCAGTTTCTCGCCCGCGATCGGGTCCATGCCTTCGACCGCATAAGCGTGCGACGCGAGATAAAGCGCGCCGCGGCCATTGACCGGGTTTTTCCAGACCATGCGCCAGCATTGCGGCGGCAGCGCCGACAGCTCTTCGGTGGTGGCTAAACCCTCCGCGATCTTGCGGCGCGAATGCCCGTAATGATGCCAGGCGAAGGAATTTTCCAGCTTGTCGCGCGCTGCCGGATCGAGCCGCTCGAAAGCGAGCCGCGTCGAGACGAATTCGGTTTCGCCGCCGTTTTGCGGAATGGTGCGCCCGGAAAGAATGGAAGCGAGCGCCGGCACGCTTTTGAACGAACTGTCGGTGTGCCAAAGCTGATTGGCCTTGTTGCGCATCGCATAGCGGTGATCCGGCGGCACGACTTTGCCGTCCGGACCGATCGTCGTGAGAATGACGAAATGCGTTCCGGTACCGAGCGAGCCGACCTTGGTGGTTTCAGGCGGCCCGAAGCGGCGTGAGAAGGCAAGCTGGCTCTCATTGCTGACGTCCTGGTTGCGGAACACCAGGACCGAATATTCCTCGAAGGCCGCGCGCACCGCTTGGTAAGCGGCATCATGCGCAGCCACGTCGGCAAGCGTCACGCCACGCAATTCGCCACCGAAGCCAGGACGCAGAGGAATGATTTCCATCGGCGTATCCTCCGTTGTCGTTCTTTGCTGTGAATTTCCTCCAAAACCGACCGCCTGGCAAGGAAGCCTTCGCATATCGAGGCAGGGACAAAGTCGTTCAAACCGTCAGGTCGCCGCTACGGCCGGGATCGCATTTTCGACGTCAGGCGTGAAAGCGCGCCGTGACTTCGGACGGTATCGGTTGCGACTTCATTTTCGCCGGATCGGTCGGATCGCGCGCTGCCCACACCCGCGTCTCATGACCCTCGACCGCCACGGTGCTGCCGACAAGCAGCCGATGCGCGACATCGAAACTTGAGCGGCGAAACTCGCGAACTTGCGAGGTCAGTTCGACGACATCGCCAAAGCGCGCCGGCGCCAGAAAACGCGCACCGGCATCGACCAAAGGCAGGCCGACAATGCCAAAAGCGGCCGACAGATCGGACGGCTTCACGCCGAGCGCGGCCTCGAACAGCATCCAGGTGCCCCAGTCGAAGAACTCGAAAAAGCGGCTGTTGAAGACGATGCCCGCGGGGTCGCAATGGCCCCACTCGATGGTGAACCGCCGCCGGTTTATGAATTTCGCCATGGCCGCATGATCGCCGCGAAGCGGCGCGGCGGTCAATCAAGGCTTAGAGCGAAAAAGCGCCCAAGAATCATGACGGGCAAGCTTGCGCCCGCCCGTCACGTTCCTTGCGCTGCTACCCGCAGCAGGGAAACCATGATCCAAATCAGCCACTTGATGCGACGCTGGTAGCGGCAGCCACACCCAGGCCAATCTGACCTTGGTGATCGTCACATTCGGCAGAACCAAACGCGACCGATCTGACAGCGAGGATAGCTCATCGTTCCGGAGTCTCAAGCTAAAGCGTACATCGGCGAACACGACTCGCGTTTGGGGATAACTGTGTGGATTGCCGTGCCGCCGAACGCAAAAAACGTTTATTTGTTCGCATTCCCGATCTGGACTGGCGAATTGACGACCTTGCCCGGCCATTTGCACAAATCGGCGATCACGCATTTTTCGCATAGCGGCCGGCGCGCCACGCAGACATAGCGGCCGTGCAGGATCAGCCAGTGATGGGCGTGCAGCCGGTATTGCTCCGGCACCACCGCCAGCAATTTCATCTCCACTTCGAGCGGCGTCTTGCCAGTGGCAAGGCCGGTGCGGTTGCCGACGCGAAAAATATGCGTGTCGACCGCGATGGTCGGTTCGCCAAACGCAATGTTGAGCACCACATTTGCGGTCTTGCGGCCGACCCCCGCCAGGGCTTCCAGCGCCTCGCGATCGTGCGGAACCTGGCCGCTGTGCTCCTCGATCAGCCGCTTCGACAGCGCAATCACGTTCTTCGCCTTGGTGCGGTAAAGGCCGATGGTCTTGATCAGATCGCGCAGGCGCGCCTCGCCGAGCTTGACCATTTTTTCCGGTGTGTCGGCGAGCTTGAACAAAACCGGCGTCGCTTTATTGACCCCCGCGTCGGTCGCTTGCGCGGAAAGCACTACCGCGACCAATAGCGTGAACGGATTGATGTGAGCCAATTCGCCGCGCGGTGTCGGATTGGCGGCGGCGAACCGCCGGAACGCCTCAGCGATCTCCGCGGTTGTCCATTGCGGCAGTTCGCCAAGGTTGGCTTTGCGATCGGCGGCTTGGCGATCGCGAGCAACGCCTTTAACCCGGGCCGCCCTGCCCTTGCGCGCCGCCGCAAGCCGTTGCTGGACGGTTTTGCGCGCCAGCGATTTCGAGAGTCTTACTTTCTTGGGCATTTTCTTGGGCATCGAGATTTTCGTATAATGGGCGCCATGAACTACGACAATAAGTGCGACGATAACCGCAGCGAACGTGATTCTGTCGACCCGAAAATCTTTTCGGCGATCATCACGCCGCACCGTTCGCTTGGTCCCAGAGGCTTCCTCATCTTCATGCTATGCCTGGGCGGCTTAAGCTTCATCGCCGGCGTGATCTTTGTCTCGCTCGGCGCCTGGCCGGTATTCGGTTTTTTCGGGCTCGACGTGCTGCTCGTCTATTTCGCATTCCGCGCCAATTATCGCAGCGCGCGCGCCTATGAGGAGGTCACCGTCACCAGCTCGGAACTGACGGTACGCAAGGTCAGTCATCGCGGCGGCGTGCGGCAATGGACGCTAAATCCGCTGTGGGTGCGGCTCGAGCGCATCGTGCACCAGGAATTCGGCATCGAACGGCTTTTCCTGGTTTCGCGTGGCCGGCGACTGACAATCGCCGGCTTTTTGAGCCCGGCCGAAAAAGCAAGCTTCGCGCACGCCCTCACCAGTGCGCTCGGCGAGGCCAAGCGCGGACCGACGAGGACGACGATCCAGGGACCATGATCCAGGGCCATGATCCAGGCCCCTCTCCGCTGCTGCGATGGTAAAAACAGTCAGGAATCGGGTGGTTTGGCGCAACCTAGCGCCTTAGATCGGGAGCAAATGATGGAGGCCGCCATGTTGTCGCCCGATCGCATTTTCGACTCGACTTCGCTGTCCGACGCCGCCGCCGATTACGAGGTGGTGCGGCGCGCCATCGGACATATTCGCGACCATTGGCGTGATCAGCCGGAAATCGAGGCCATTGCCGAGGCCGCTGGCGTCACGCCGACCGAACTGCACCACTTGTTCCGGCGCTGGGCCGGGCTGACGCCCAAAGCCTTTCTTCAGGCGCTGACGCTCGACGGCGCGCGGCAGCTCCTGCGCGATTCGGCGAGCGTGCTTGATGCGAGCTATGAGGTGGGTCTTTCCGGACCCGGCCGCCTGCACGATCTGTTCGTCACTCACGAAGCCATGTCGCCCGGCGAATGGAAATCCGGCGGCGAAGGCCTGACCGTGCATTTCGGCTTTCATCCCTCGCCGTTCGGCAAGGCGCTGATCATGGCGACCGACCGCGGGCTTGCCGGGCTAGCCTTTGCCGATGCCGGCGAGGAACAAGCCGCGCTTGCCGATATGCAACGGCGCTGGCCGAAGGCGGATTACGTCGAGAATACTGCGCGCACGGCGCCAATCGCCCAGCGCGTATTCGACTCGCGGCAATGGCGCCAAGAGCAGCCGCTTCGGGTCGTGCTGATCGGCACCGATTGGGAAGTGCGGGTCTGGGAAGCGCTTCTGCGAGTCCCGATGGGACGGCTCACCACGTATTCAGGCCTCGCCGGAAAGGTTTCGACCCCCGCCGCCGCGCGCGCGGTCGGCGCCGCGGTCGGCAAAAACCCGATTGCCTTCGTCGTGCCGTGCCATCGCGTGATCGGCAAGGCGGGCGAGCTGACCGGCTATCACTGGGGCCTCACCCGCAAGCGCGCCATGCTTGGCTGGGAGGCCGGGCAGGTGACGCTCGCGGCGTAGCGTGACGCGGAGCCGGATGAGATTTTATTGAATCGTCATCCCGCTCCGGCTTTTTGTTTGAGCATGATCTTTTCCGAAAACCGGTAACCACTTTTCGGGATCATGCTCAGGCCGCCAGATCCTGCTTGTTGGCGACAGTGGAATCGGCATTGAGCCGATAGATCAGCGGCACGCCGGTCGCGAGCTCGCGCTTGACGATTTGTTGCGGCGACAGCTTTTCCAGCACCATCACCAGCGCGCGCAGCGAATTGCCATGCGCAGAGATTAGAACGTTGTCGCCCTTAAGCACGCGCGGCAGAATTTCCTGAATGTAATAGGGCAAGACGCGCGCCGCGGTGTCCTTGAGACTTTCGCCGCCGGGCGGCGCGACGTCATAGGACCGCCGCCACAGCAGCACCTTCTCGGCGCCCCACTTCTTGCGCGCATCCTCTTTGTTCAAGCCGGACAGATCGCCATAGTCGCGCTCGTTCAGCGCCTGGTCCTTGAACACCGGGATGCCGACCTGCCCCATCTCCTCAAGCGACAGATCGAGCGAACGCTGCGCGCGAATAAGCGCCGAAGTAAAGCCGACATCGAAACGGATGCCTTGCGCCATGAGCTTGCGGCCGGCGGCGCGTGCCTCTTCGATCCGTTTTCGGTGAGATCGATATCGCGCCAGCCGGTGAACAGGTTTTTCAGGTTCCACTCGCTCTCGCCGTGGCGCACGAGCACGAGAATTCGCTCACCCATCCTTTAAGCTCCGTTTGGCATCCCCCAGCCGCGCGGTCGTCAAATGTCGCGCAAACCGAGAACGTCGGCCATCGAATAAAGTCCCGGCTTCTTGCCGCGCGCCCATAACGCAGCATGCAGGGCGCCGCGGGCGAAAATCATCCGATCTTCGGCCCGATGCGTGAGTTCGACGCGCTCCGCCGGACCGGCAAAGATCACGGAATGCTCGCCGACCACCGTGCCGCCGCGCAACGAAGCAAAGCCGATATCGCCGGCGCAGCGCGCGCCAGTCATGCCGTCGCGGCCGCGCACTGAATGCTGCGTAAGATCGATGCCGCGGCCCTCGGCAGCGGCGCGGCCAAGCATCAGCGCCGTGCCCGATGGCGCATCGATCTTCTTGTTGTGATGCATTTCGACGATCTCGACGTCGTAATCGTCGTTGAGTGTCTTAGCCACGCGCTTTACCAGCGCCGCAAGCAGATTGACGCCGAGACTCATATTGCCGGATTTGACGATGGTCGCGCGGTTGGCCGCCTTGGCGATTACGGCCTCTTCTTCGGCGGAATGCCCGGTGGTGCCGATGATGTGCACGAGCCCAGTTTTTGCCGCTATCTCCGCAAAGGCCAGCGTCGCCGCGGGTATGGTGAACTCGATCAGGGCGTCAGCGGCCCGCAACAGCGGCGCGACATCGCCGGCAACGGCGATGCCGTTACGGCCGAGTCCCACCAATTCGCCAGCGTCGCGGCCGATCACGGCCGAATCCGGAGCATCGACCGCTCCGGCAAGCGTGACGCCCTTCGTCGCCGCGACGGCATGAATGAGGGTCCGCCCCATGCGCCCGCCGGCGCCGGCGACTACCACCCGCAGATCGGAATTTGCCGCGGACATCGATGCGGACATGAAAGCTGCTCCAATCGAGCCGGGATATAGCCGGGCGTAACAGGGCCAGCAACATAGCAAGCATTTACGGCGCGGACGTCAGGACGGTTAACCGTGGGCCGGGTTCAAAATTGCGGCCCGTCATAACCCTCGATAACGACGATATCGGCCTCGGCTTTACCTTCACGAATTTGCTTGGCGGCGCGATAGTTCGGCGAATGATAGCAAGCAAGCGCCGCCTCGTAGCTTGGAAATTCCAGCACCACGATCCGGCCGCGCGCCTTGCCTTCCATGACTTCCTGACGGCCGCCGCGCACCAAGTAGCGCGCGCCAAATTCGCCGAACGGGGCCTGATTGGCGATCATATAAGGCTTGTAACCTTCCGCGTCCCTTACATCGATCTGGCCGATCCAGTAGCCTTTTTTTCTGGCGGGTGGCGGCGGCGCGGGTGATGCCGGCTGCGGGCCGTCATAACCTTCAACGACGACGAAATCGCACTCCGAATGCGCCAACCGCAGCGGCCGCGCGCGCTGATATTCGGCAGAGCGATAGCAAGTAAGCGCCGTCGCATAGTCCGGAAACTCGCGCAGCACACAGCGGCCGCGGGCGCGGCCTTCGACCACTTGCATTTGGCCGCCGCGCACTAAAGCGACGCCGCGATATTTTTCGTGCGCCGGCGGCGTTGCCGCCATGTAGGCCTTGTAGCCTTCCGGGTTGCTGATATCGATTTGCGGGATCCAATAGCCTTTGGGCATCGCCTCTGCGTCCCCTTCGCGATTTTATTTTTGTACGACCGCGCCGGCAATCTCTGCCACGATCGCTTCGGCCGCGGCTTTTGGATCGGCTGCCGCAATGATCGGACGACCGACTACGAGATAATCCGCGCCGGCGGTGATCGCCGCGGCGGCGGTGGCAACCCGCTTTTGATCGCCGGCGTTGGCGCCCGCCGGCCGGATACCCGGCGTCACTAATCTTAATCCATCGCCGACAATGCGGCGCAGATTGGCGGCTTCTTCGGGCGAACAGACAAGCCCATCGACGCCGATGTCGCGCGCCTGCGCGGCGCGGCGGGCGGCGAGGTCGCGCACCGTCGTCGCATAGCCGGCGTTTTCCAGATCTGTGTCATTGAGCGAGGTGAGCACGGTGACGGCGAGAATACGCAAACCGCCTTCGCGCGCGTTCACTGCCGCCTCCATCACCTGCGGATAGGCATGCACGGTGAGGTAGGTTGCGCCGAGCCGCGCGACGCTTTTGACGCCCGCCGCGACCGTATTGCCGATGTCATGGAGTTTCAGATCGAGGAAAACGCGCTTGCCCGACTGCGCGAGCTTTGGCGCATAATCGAGCCCGCCGGCAAAGGCCAGCTGATAGCCGATCTTGTAGAACGATACGGCATCGCCCAGGCGCGCGACCAAGGCTTGCGCCGCGTCGATCGACGGCACATCCAGCGCGACAATCAGGCGCTCGCGCGGCTCCATCTCGACTCCTTCGGCATGCTTAAGCCTTAACTCATCATCCCGGCTAATTCGATCAGCCGCCGCAGCGATGTTTTTAGTGCCGCGGCAAGCGCTTCATCTTTCAAATTATCCATATCATCGAATGCGAGTTCGGCGCGGGGCACGCTGACCTGTTCCGGGATCACCAAAGCGCCGCAGCCGAGCTCGAGGATTTGCCGCAGCGCCATCAATGAACGAATGCCGCCCCCACCGCCGCTCGTTGCCGAGCCAAGCGCAAACACGCGGCCCTTGAAAGCGGCATAGGTCGGCTCGCCGCGTTCGCGCACGCGCGACACCCAGTCGATGGCGTTCTTTAAAAGTGGCGTCACCGAGGCGCTATATTCCGGGCTGGTGATGAAGATGCCGCGATGCGCCGTCAGCGCCTGCTTGAGCTTGACCGCCGTCGCGGGCAGCGCGGCGCCGCCCGCCAGATCGGCATCGAACAGCGGCAATTCGTAGTCCTCGAGCGAAATTCGCGTGACGTCGGCGTCAAGCAGCGCCAGCTCTTTGGCGGCGAGTGCGGCCAGCCGCGCATTGTGCGAGCCGCTGCGCAGCGAACCGGGAATGACGAGAATCCGTGGAGCGGGCATGAAGCGCGAGTCTCAGATAATCGGATGATGTCAGACTGCGGAGATTGGCTTTCTGACTTTCGTTACCTGAGATCGGTTTTCCGATAAACCCACACTCGCGCCGGCGGAATGTTCATCCAGATGCGCTCGGAGGCTTCCACGGAAAACCCGCCAAGCCGTTTCGGCAACGGCGCGGCGACCGAATAGGTGAATTGCACGAACGGTGCGCCTGGCACCATAAGATCGAAGGCGTCGCGGATGAGCCGTAAGCGCAGCGTGATTGGCTTGGTGATCAGCGGCAAGCCGGAGACGAATGCGGCGGCGGGTTGCAAGAGCAAGGCGTCGAGCAGCCGGCGCATGCTGTAGGCATCGCCCTGCACCAAGGTGGCTTCCGGATAACGCGCGCGCAGAATTCGGCAGAACGCGGGATTCGATTCCACCAGGACTAGCCGCGCAGGATCGACGCCGGCCTCGACCAGCGCCTCGGTCACCGGACCGGTTCCGGGACCCAATTCCACGACAGGGCCGGCCGATTGCGGATCGACGTAGCGGGCCATGGCGCGCGCCAGTATTTTTCCTGACGGCGTCACCGCGCCGGTCGATAACGGCCGCTCGAACCACGAACGAATGAAACGCACTTCGTCGTCGAGCCGAATTCCGCGTTTGAGTTCGAAGCGTTTTATCTGCTGTTCGATCTTGCGGCTGATGCCGTCGCGCTTTTGCTCGAACAGCCGAATCTGGCGTTCGATCTTGCGCTCGATAAGAGTTTTCTTGAATTCCAGGAGGCGAAGCTGCCGCCCAATTCTTCGTTCAAATGATTGCAGGGCCGGCAATGTCATGGCATCCACGCGACAAAAATATTCCAGTTATTTAAGCCATTCGAACCGTAAAAACCATACGGTTACTCAAGCAGCGCCGGCGCGGCCGCCGAGTCCGTCAAGGAACTCTTTGACCTTGCCGAGGAATCCGGAGGACTCCGGCTGCGTTTCGCTGGATGATAGGCGTTCGAATTCCGCTAACAATTCCCGCTGCTTCTTGGTGAGCTGCTGCGGGGTTTCGACAACGACCTGGACGTACATGTCGCCGCTCTGGCGCGACCGCAGTACCGGCATGCCCTTGCCGCCTAAGCGGAAGCGTCTGCCGGATTGCGTGCCCTCGGGCACCTTCACTTTGGTCTTGCCGCCGTCGATGGTCGGCACTTCGAATTCACCGCCTATTGTCGCCGTCACCATGGAAACCGGGACGCGGCAGTGCAGATCGGCGCCATCGCGCTGGAAGAATGGATGGCCGCCGATCGAAAGAAAGATATAGAGATCGCCGGGCGGACCGCCGCGCACGCCGGCTTCGCCCTCGCCGGCGAGCCGGATGCGCGTTCCGTCCTCGACGCCGGCTGGAATATTCACCGCCAGCGTGCGCTCGCGCGTGACCCGGCCGGAGCCGCCGCATGAAGCGCATGGCGTGTCGATCGACTGTCCGCGGCCATGGCAATTCGGGCAGGTACGCTCCAGCGTGAAGAAGCCCTGGGCGTGTCGCACCCGGCCGTGACCGCCGCACATCGGACAGGTCTTCGGCTTTGTGCCGGCCTTGGCGCCGGAGCCGGAGCAGGCCTCGCAGGTCACCGGGGTTGGAATGCGGATTTGCGCATTCTTGCCAGTGAATGCCTCCTGCAGCGTGATCTCCATGTTGTAACGCAAATCGGCGCCACGCTCGCGGCCGCTGCTGCGCCCGCGCCCGGCAGACATGCCGAAAATGCCTTCAAACAGATCGGAAAACGTCGTGCCGAAATCGGCGCCGAATCCGGCCGGCCCATTGCCCATGCCGTGCTCAAATGCGGCATGACCAAAACGGTCATAAGCAGCGCGCTTGTCCGGATCCTTTAGGACCTCATAGGCCTCGTTGATCTCCTTGAAACGATGCTCGGCCGTCCTGTCGCCGGGATGGCGATCCGGATGGCACTGCATCGCCTGCTTGCGAAATGCGGCTTTGATGTCGCCGTCGCTGGCAGTGCGGTCAACCTCCAAGGCCTGGTAATAGCACCGCTTGGCCATCCATCAGTCCTCACCCGGCCGATATCCGGCTATCGACGAACGAGCACCCCCGTTTGGTGTCCGGGGGTGCCATTCTGTCAATCGCGATGGCATCTGACGCCCTCGCCGCCTTTAAGCAGACTTTTTGTTCTTTTTGTCGTCGTCGACTTCGGTGAACTCGGCATCGACGACGTCCTCTTCTTTCTTGCCATCGCCATCGGCACTGGCGCCGCTGGCGCCGCCAGCCTGCTGCTCCGCGGACTGCTTGTACATCGCCTCGCCGAGCTTCATCGAAGCCTGCGCCAGCGCATTGGCCTTGGCCGTGATCGCGTCGGCGTCGCTACCCTTCAAGGCCTCCTTGAGGTCGGCCATGGCGTTCTCGATCAGGCGGCGATCGGCATCGCCGACTTTCGAACCATACTCGGCCAGTGCCTTCTCGGTCGAGTGGACCAGCGCCTCGGCATGGTTCTTGGCCTCGACCTGCGCCTTGCGCTTCTTGTCTTCTTCGGCATGCGCTTCGGCATCCTTGACCATCTTCTGGATGTCGGCTTCGGACAGGCCACCAGACGCTTGGATACGAATCTGCTGCTCCTTGCCGGTGCCTTTGTCCTTGGCCGAGACATTGACGATGCCGTTGGCGTCGATGTCGAAAGTGACCTCGATCTGCGGCACGCCGCGCGGCGCCGGCGGAATGCCGATCAAGTCGAACTGGCCGAGCATTTTGTTGTCGGCCGCCATTTCGCGCTCGCCTTGGAAGACGCGGATCGTTACTGCGGTCTGACCATCTTCCGCCGTGGAGAACACCTGGCTCTTCTTGGTCGGGATGGTGGTGTTGCGATCGATGAGCCGCGTGAACACGCCGCCAAGCGTTTCAATGCCGAGCGACAGCGGCGTCACGTCGAGCAGCAATACGTCCTTGACGTCGCCTTGCAGCACGCCGGCCTGGATCGCCGCGCCCACCGCCACGACTTCGTCGGGGTTGACGCCCTTATGCGGCTCCTTGCCGAACAACTGCTTGACGATCTCCTGTACCTTCGGCATGCGCGTCATGCCGCCGACCAGGACGACTTCGTTGATCTCCGCCGCCGACAGGCCGGCATCCTTAAGCGCCAGCTTGCAAGGCTCGATGGTCTTCTGAATGAGATCGTCGACCAGCGCCTCGAATTTAGCGCGGGTCAATTTCATCGTCAGATGCTTCGGCCCGGTCGCATCGGCCGTGATGAACGGCAGATTGATTTCGGTCTGGGTCGTTGAAGACAGCTCGATCTTCGCCTTCTCGGCAGCCTCCTTGAGGCGCTGCAGCGCGAGCTTGTCGCGGCGCAGATCGATGCCCTGCTCCTTCTGGAATTCGTCGGCGAGATAATTGACCAAACGCATGTCGAAGTCCTCGCCGCCGAGGAAGGTATCGCCGTTGGTCGACTTCACTTCGAATACGCCGTCGCCAATTTCGAGAATCGAAATATCGAACGTGCCGCCGCCGAGGTCATAGACCGCGATGGTGCCGGTCTTGCTCTTGTCGAGACCGTAGGCGAGCGCGGCTGCCGTCGGCTCGTTGATGATGCGCAACACTTCGAGGCCGGCGATCTTGCCGGCGTCCTTGGTGGCCTGGCGCTGGGCGTCGTTGAAATAAGCGGGAACGGTGATGACCGCCTGCTCGACCTTAGTGCCGAGATAGGCTTCGGCCGTTTCCTTCATTTTCTGCAGCACGAAAGCGGAAATCTGCGAGGGCGAATAGGTTTTGCCTTCAATCTCCACCCAAGCGTCGCCGTTCGAGGCGCGCGAAATTTTGTATGGAACGAGCTTCTTGTCCTTTTCCACCATCGGGTCGTCGTAACGACGGCCGATCAGACGCTTCACCGCGAAAATCGTGCGTTCGGGATTGGTGACCGCCTGGCGTTTCGCCGGCTGGCCGACCAGACGCTCGCCCTCGTCCGTAAAAGCGACGATGGACGGCGTCGTGCGCATCCCTTCAGCGTTCTCGATGACCTTCGGCGTCTTGCCTTCCATTACGGCGACGCAGGAATTGGTCGT
>Ga0193751_1000586_pt1 | contig 27091 bp, 21 predicted proteins | sample L1c2metaG_FD_143050 | JGI IMG/M metagenome (GOLD analysis project Ga0193751, IMG submission 143050) | Soil microbial communities from a riparian zone of the East river system, Colorado, United States - L1c2 | ecosystem: Environmental > Terrestrial > Soil > Riparian zone | place: USA: East River... | reverse complement strand
GGCGTCGTAGCCGAGATTCTTTTTCACGGCCGGGTTGGTGGCATGCGTGGCGACGTAGCCGACCATCAGCGTGTATCCATCCGGCTTCGCGCGGGCGGTCGTCTGTGCGGCGATCGCGCCGCCGGCGCCCGCCTGATTGTCGATGACGAAGGGCTGGCCCATCGCGATGCTCAGCCTGTCGGCGATCATGCGCGCCACGAGGTCCACCCCGCCGCCGGGTGCCTGCGGCGCGATGATCTTCACCGGCCGGCTCGGGTAGCTGTCCTGGGCAATGACCTGTGCGCCGGGCGCGCCGACCACCACGGCCAGGAGCAGGGCCCGCGCCAGAGCCCGGCCTGCGCGCCGCGACGCGTAAGGAGCCCGCCTCAACATCATTCTCCACAAAACGAGAATTCGCATCCGACGTTTCCAACGGATTTCATTCGCGCCGCCTGGACGATCGCTCGCGCCGGACAGCTGAGCAGACGCGTGCACACAAGATTTGCACACGCCGTGTTGCAATTGATTGGTAGCGCGTGAATCGCACCGGTCCAGCATGGGGACAACGCACAGGCGTTGCCATAAATCGTTCACGTTGCAATTCTACGCACAAACGTCCAGGCTGCCGCGCCGCGACAAAGCGCACGAGGCCGGCTCACGCGGATCCTGGAGATCGAGGTGAGCCGCATCTGCCGATATCGCGGCATCGCGCCTGACTCGCCCACGGAAATGCGGCCCGGCCTACCGATAAAGGTCATGGTCGCGAGTGCCCCAGGGCGCAAAGATGCGGCGATGTGTCGGGTTGCGGCAGTCCGGAAGGCACGATGATCGGTCCCTGCCGCCGCCGATCGACGCTCGCAACGACGTGAGACCCACCGGGGCATCAGCCAAAAAGATGCCATGTAAGGACGCCCGTGCCCGGGTTGTACCGATTAGCCGAATGCGGCATCCGTCGAAGCGGCCGGACGGCGCCGCGGGCGTGCCATCGCCGCTCCCGAGTCAATCCGCGGCACAAGTCTTGCTCAAGTACCGTTGTTGATGACGGGCTTTCTGGGGCAATACAAATTGTATCCAACACATCGAGTCATTTCGTGGTTACAAAGGCCGACGCTTGCCACCAAGACGTCGACCGTGACCTCGATATTGTTCCTGACCACCATCTTGGCGGTCGGGATAGCATCGCTGTATTCGTTCCGCACTCAGCTAATGAACGTGATCATCGCGGAACAGAATACGTTCCTGGAAATCGTCGCCGATAGCGTGGACCAAAGACTGGTGGGACGGCAAAGAGCCCTGAGCCTTAGCGCCAACGAGATCACCGAGAGCGACATCGCAACGTCGGATGCCGCGCAACGCTATCTGGATGCCAATACCGGCCTCTTCGCCACGATGGACCGCTCGACGTTCTTGTTCTCCGGCGAAGGCATTCTGCTGGCCGAGCGGCCGTTCAAGCCCAATCGACGCGGTGACGATGCCTCTTGGCGGTCCTACATCAGGGATACAATCCGGACGCGGCAACCTGTCATCTCGGAACCGTTTCTGACGAACGTCGGCGACGCGAACATGGTCCTGGTAATGACGATGCCGGTCTTCGCCAAGGACGGACGAATGATCGCCATCATTTCAGGCAGCATCGGCCTGACGAATCCCAGAATGCTGGGCAATCTTGCCAAAACCGTGATTGGCCAGACCGGGTATCTGTACATGGTCACCGCGGATGGCAAGCTCATCATGAACCCAGACCGGCAGCGTCTCTCCCAGTTAGCCTTTGCGCCGCACGCCAATCCACTCTTCGACCGCGCGCTCAAAGGTTTTGAAGGGACCGAAGAGACTGTAGATTCGATGGGCAGGGAGGCGCTCGTCTCCTACAAGCGCGTGCCGTCGTCGAATTGGATCATCGGTGCCGTATACCCGAAAGACGAAGGGTTCCTGCCGGTTCGCGATCTCATTTGGCGCTTCGTGGAGTTTCTGCTGGTCGCCTGCGTGATTGTAGTTGCAGCTATCTGGGTTCTGACGCGGTACTTGATGCGGCCTCTTGTGCACCTGACGCAGCATCTGACGAGTTACACGGCTACCGACGAGAGGATCGCCGCGTTGTCCGGCGACAGCGGCAGCGGCGAAGTTCGCGCGTTGAGAAGCGCGTTCAATCGCCTTACCGCCCGCTTGCACGCGCGGGAAGATTCGCTGGTCGAAACGATGCACAAATACCAACTGATCACCGAGAACTCCACCGACCTGATCACCAAGCACGCCCCCGACGGAACGATTACGTATGCTTCCCCAGTGTCGACCGGCATCCTCGGCGTGGCACCTGGCGAGTTGATCGGTCATTCCCTGTGCGAATTCGTTCACCCCGAAGACTTCGACATCGTTCGCAACGCCGTCAAGGAAGTCGTACAGGCCAATGCGCTGCCCACGATCATCTATCGTGCGCGCCACGCGGATCAGCATTACGTATGGTTCGAGACGACGCTGCGGCTGATGACCGGTGCCATCGGCGAACAGACGCAGAAAATCCTTTGCATCTCGCGTGACATAAGCGACCGAAAACGAATGGAAGAGCGGCTTCACGATCTGGTGCGGACGGACCATTTGACGTCGCTGCCTAATCGGGTGCTGCTCGACGAACGCTTTGCAAACGGCCTTGCGCAAGCCCAGCGAGAAGGCTCGCTGCTCGCCATGCTGATGATCGACATCGACCGCTTCAAGAACATCAATGACACGCTAGGTCACGGGATGGGCGACGCATTGCTCAAACTGGTCGGGTCCGCGCTCAAGTCATGCATCCGGGAGTGCGACACGCTCGCTCGATGGGGCGGAGACGAATTCGTGCTGCTCCTGCCCGGACTCCAGGATTCCAAGATAGCGCTTGCGGTTGCGCAACGGTGTCTTGCCACGCTGAAGAAAACGTTTGTCGTAAACGGTCAAGGATTGCATATCACCGCTTCCATAGGATTGAGCCTGTCGCCGGATTCGAGCGCCGGAGCGGAGGTGCTGTTGCAGAATGCGGATACCGCCATGTACAAGGCCAAGGCGCGCGGCGGCGATTGTCTGGTTTTGTACAGCCCGGACATGAGCGCAGGTGCGCGCGGCCGACTGTCGATGGAAAATGCGCTGTTTCACGCTATCGAAAGAGATGAACTGCTGCTGCATTACCAGCCGCTGATCTCGGCGAAGACAGGCCGATTGGCGGGAGTCGAGGCGTTGTTGCGTTGGCAGCATCCCGAGTATGGCCTCGTATCGCCGGGACAATTCATCCCGATTGCGGAAGAGACCGGCCTCATCGACGCCATCGGCGAATGGGTGCTGCGTACGGCATGCACGCAGATGAACGACTGGTACAGCCGCGGACTTCCAAAGATCCCGGTTTCGATAAATCTTTCCAGCAGACAGTTTCGGCAGGAATGCCTGGCGACCACGATCAAGAAGGTGCTCAAGGACACGAATTTCGACCCGCAAAACCTCGAGCTGGAGCTCACCGAGTCGTTCCTGATGGACGATATCCCGCGCAGCAAAGCCATTCTCGCGGAGCTCAAGTCGCTGGGGGTCACGATCGCCCTCGACGACTTCGGTACTGGATACTCGTCGTTGAGCTACTTAAAGGGCTTTCAGCTGGACACCCTGAAGATAGATCGAACCTTTATCGCCGAGCTGATGACGAGCGAAGCGAATGCATCGATCGTCCGGGCGACGATCGGCCTCGCCAAAGGGCTGCGTTTGAAAACGGTCGCGGAAGGCGTGGAAACGAGGGCGCAGGCGAACTTCCTCGTGCAACAAGGCTGCGACGTCCTTCAAGGCTTCCTGTTCGCGCAGCCGATGGAGCCGGAAGCGTTTCTGTCGTTTGCCAACGCTTCCCACACGTATTTGCTGTCGAGATCACCGCGCGAAGAAGTCGAAAAAATCAGGTAAAGCGATCGGGTGCTGAGCTCGGCACGCGCCCGTCACAGCGACAACCTCAATCCGGAGCTATCCCCAGCGCACTTGCAACTGCATCACGTTGCTCGGCCGCATGCGCTCCCGCGTCGCAGACTGCGCTCGACGCCGCAGGCGGACGCCCGGCATAGGTAAGCGTTGCGCCCGACGGCAACGCGGCTTCGAGTTGATCGCGAAGCGGGTGCCATGCGCCATGGTTCTTTGCTTCTTCCTGTGCCCAGACCACTTCTTGCAAGCGTGGAAAGCGCGAAAGCTCTTCGGCCAGCCCATCTGCCGGAAAAGGATACAGTTGCTCCAACCGCAGAATGGGTATGTTCGGCAATCGAGCGCGCGCTCGCGCGCCCAGAAGATCGTAGTAAACCTTGCCGCTGGTAACAATCGCCCGGACGACCGCCGCGGCATCGATCTCGTCGCGATCGCCGAGCATCGGGCGATACTTTTCCTGCGCCAGATCGGATAGTCGCGAATGCGACGCCTGATGCCCATGCAGCCACATTTTCGGAGTCATCACAATGAGCGGCTTGCGTTTGTCCATGAGCGCCTGGCGACGCAACAGGTGATAGAGCTGCGCGGCCGTGGACGGCATGGCAACTTGCATATTGCCCTCGCCGCATAGCTGGAGGAACCGCCCGAGGAAGCCGGAGGAGTGTTCCGGCCCTCCGCCCTCATACCCGTGAGGCAGCAGCACCACCAGGCCGCTCTCGTATCCCCATTTGGATTCGCCTGTCGCGATGTACTGGTCGATGATCACCTGGGCATTGTTCACAAAGTCGCCGAACTGCGCTTCCCAGACGATGAGATCCCGTCCGCATTGCAGCGTATATCCGTATTCGAAGCCGACCACGGCTTCTTCCGACAGCGGCGACTCGAAAATCGAGAAGTACCCTTGTGCCGGCGCGATATTGCGGAGAGGAATGTGAAGGCTTTGCCAATCGGCGTCGGCCGTTTGATTGTGCAACACGTGATGCCGATGAAAAAAACTCCCGCGTCCCACGTCAAGTCCGGTAAGCCGGATATTGAATCCATTGACCAGCAACGATGCATAAGCCAGGTTTTCGGCGAGACGCCAATCGACGAGGCGCTCGTGACCATCTGCGATCGACCGCCAGTCTCCGAGCATTTTGTCGATATCGGCGTGGAGTACAAAGTCCGGGGGTATCGTTGCAAGTCGCTGCAAGATCGTTTGTAACTGGCTTATCGGCACCTCCGTGCTAACGGCCGCTTTTTCCTGTGTCGGCGGTTCATCGCCGTTTGGAAGCGCGCGAGCCGACGAGGTCGTTCCTTCCCCGGACCGCGCGTCAGTCATCGCGGTCAGCGAAGCGGTCTTCAGTCGCTCACGCTCGCCATCGCGGGCAATCCCGCGACTCACCAGTTTTTCGGCATAGATATCGACGACGCTCCGATGTCCCCGGATTTGACGTTGCATCGCCGGCTGGGTCATCGTCGGGTCGTCGGCGCCGAAGTGACCGTGACGCCGATACCCGATATGGTCAACAACGATGTCCGCGCCGAATTTCATTCGGTAGTCGGTCGCCAGCTTGGCCGCAAACACGACGGCATCAGGATCGTCCGCGTTGACATGTACGATCGGTGCGTCGACTGCCCGCGCGATATCGGCGCCGTACAACGTCGATCGCGAATCCCGGGGATGGGATACCGTGGAGCCGATCTGATTGTTGAGAATCAAATGCAAGGTTCCGCCTACGCCGTAACCACGCGTCTGCGAGAGGTTGAGCGTCTCGGTCACAATGCCTTGTCCGGAGAACGAGGCATCTCCGTGGATGAGAACAGGCATCACCTTCTTACTGGAACCGTCGATTTTACGATCCTGCAGTGCGCGCGCCATGCCGCAGACGACAGGCGACACGCTCTCCAGGTGTGATGGATTGTGCGCGAGCAGAACATGGATGGCGCCGTGAGCGGTCTCCATCCGCCTTGAGAAGCCGGCGTGGTCCTTGAGATCCGACGCAGCCAGACTTCGCTCCGGATTGGCGGAAAACAGCGACATCAGCTGCTTGGCGGGAACGTCAAGGGCATTGAGCATCATGTTCAATCGACCGCGATGCGGCATGCCCAGGACCAGGTCTTCAACGCCGTGCTGCGCCGCCTTTTCCACGACGGTGCGCAGCAACGCCACGAGGCTCTCGCTTCCCTCCAGGCTGAATTGCTTGTGACGCGGATAGTTCGCCCTCTGAAAGAGCTCGAAAGCTTCAGCCGCCGCGAGCCTGGCAAGGACCCGCAGCGAGTCCCGGGCGCCTGATTTTAAGGAGTCGTTCCTTGCCTCCATCTGCGCGTAAAGCCACCGCCTCTGTTCCGCCGACCGGACATGCGCGCTCTCGAGCGAAATCGAGCCGCAATAGATTGTTTGTAATCGGCTCAGCAGCTTGGACAGCGGCAGCGTATGCGTAGCGCCGCCAAGATGAATCAAGTAGCTGACGGATTCGTCGAATGCGAGTCCGTACGCTTTCGGATCGAGCTCGGCAACGAGGGACAAGTCGAAGGGGCCGCGGTCGAGAGGATTGACCGATGCGTGGCAGTAGCCATGCAAGCGATAACCTTCGACGATCACTTGAGCGCCGCTTGGGAAACCGTGATGGGCGGTTTCGTCCCGCGGCGCATTCGCGGTCCGACTCCCGATCGCTTCTGATTGCGCGACCGGTGCGAGCTTGCGCAGAGATTGTTTCATTTTTTTTAGCTGCCGACCGGTAGGCGCGAGATCGCAGGGTACTCGGTTGTTGCTACTTCGCATAGCGTTGTGTACCCCACAACATGACAGGGTCAGGATTAAGCCTTCCCCTTCCAGCCTCTCAATAGAGCCGTAAACGCATCAGTCGATGTCAAATCTGGCTTCACAGTAGCCTACAAATTCGACAGGAAGGAAGGACTCGCGATCATGTGAATCAGGCGAGATTTTTGCGCTGGCGCGGTATACACCGCTCGATCTGACGCCGCGCAAATTCGGTGTCGGTCAGCGCAAGGGGCGACGGCATTCACCCGAATCCCGGCCACGCACGGGCCCCGCGAGGTAAGCTTTGCGGTAGTTCCGATCCGGAGCTTGGGTTGCTCGGCCTTTAACAAAAGACCGAAGTCGGCCATTCGTGTGTCACATGGGAGACAGGCAGCATGGCAACGATGCCCGCCGTGTTCTTCGGACACGGCAACCCGATGAACGCAATCCAGCGCAATGGATGGACGGACGCCTGGGCCGCCTTGGGCAAAACGATGCCTCGACCGGCGGCAATTCTATGTATTTCCGCGCACTGGTACTTGCCGGGCGTCGCGGTAACGGCGAACGAACGTCCGCGCACGATTCACGACTTCGGCGGCTTTCCGAGAGAGCTATTCGAGGTGCAGTATCCTGCGCCGGGGTCGCGGCTGCTCGCGTCGCGCGTGAGGGAACTGCTCGCACCGCAGGATGTCGCGATGGGTGAGCATTGGGGGCTCGACCATGGGACCTGGTCGGTGCTCGTGCACGTCTACCCCGGCGCCGACGTCCCTGTCGTGCAATTGAGCATCGACGAGACGCAACCTGCGTCTTTTCACTATGAAATCTCGAAGCGGCTCTCGCCGTTGCGCGACGAGGGCATATTGATCATGGGCAGCGGCAATCTTGTACACAATCTCCACACCTATGCCTGGGGACGGCACCCCGTCGAGCCGTACGACTGGGCGCTGCGCTTCGAGACCCGGGCGCGGGAGTTGCTCTCGGCGGGAAGCTTCGCGCCGCTCGTTGCCTACGAAACGCTGGGAAGTGACGCACTGCTTTCGGCGCCTACGCCGGAGCATTATCTTCCGCTGCTCTATGTGCTCGGACAGCGCAGGAAAGACGAACCGGTGAGCTTTCCGGTCGAGGGATTCGACGGCGGATCGGTCTCGATGCTATCGGTCAGGATCGGCTGAGCTTTTTCGCTTCAGGGCGCGCGTCAGGCCATCGCGCCTGCCGAGCTGGCAACCGACCCGAGCCAACTGACCAGCGAGCGCGAATCCATCGCGCCCGACTGCCGCGCGATCTCCTGACCGCGCCGGAAGACGATGATCGTGGGGATGCTTCGGATGCCATAGCGGGCGGCAATCTCCGACGCGCCTTCCGTATCGAGCTTGGCGAATCGGACCCGCGGCTCGACCTCCGCCGCGGCGCGCGCGAATTGCGGCGCCATCATCCGGCATGGTCCGCACCACGCCGCCCAAAAATCCACGACAACAGGAATGTCGTTTTTCTGGATCTGCTTATCGAAATTCTGCGACGTAAGCTCGATCGGCTTGCCGCTGAAAAGCGGCTTTTTGCAGTTGCCGCAAACGGGGCTGTTGGCAAGGCGCGTCTCGAGCAGGCGGTTGACGGTGTCGCAGGCGGGACAAACGACGTGCAAGGAATGATCCATCGCGGCTTTTGCAGGTTGGCGTGAACGTTAGATGGTTACTGCTCGCGGGAGTTGCAAGCCCCATCTAGCGGTAAACGGCTGGGCGATTAGCGACCGGCGTGCCGCAGAGCGCGGCCAATGGAGCGTCGCTCGCCGGTGCCCCCGGCTACCCATGACGCTAGCCCGAACGATCACTGTCGTTAGCCGGTGCCGATGCGCGGCTCGACCCGAACGCTACTTCCCGGGGTCCTTGACGTCCGGAAACTTGTCGAACTCGATGTTGTAGAGCGCGCCGTCGACCTTCTCGACGCGGCGGATGTATACCGTCTGCACGATGTCGCGCGTGTCCGGATCGATCATGATCGGACCGCGCGGGCTCATCAGCTTCAGGCCTTTGAGCGCCGCAATGAATTGATCGGGATCGGTCGAGCCCTGTGTCTTCTTCAGCGCCTCGGCGATGGCCGCCATGCCGTCGTAGCCCGCGCAAGCCATGAAATTGGGCCGCAGCTTCGTACCGTTGGCCTCGGCATAGGCCTTGAGAAATGCCTTGTTCTCGGGCGAATCGTGCGCGGCGGAATAGTGAAAGCTGGTGATCAGGCCCATCGTCGGCTCGCCCATTGCCTGCAGTACCCCGTCGTCGGTCAAATCGCCCGTCGCAATGATCTTGATGCCGGCCTGCTTGAGCCCGCGCTCCTCGTAGCCCTTGATGAAGGCGATCGTCTGGCTTCCTGGCGGAAGGAAGACGAACACCGCTTCGGGGCGGGAGTCTTTCACGCGTTGCAGGAAAGGCGCGAAGTCGGGGTTGGCGAGCGGCGTGCGCACGCTGTCGACGATCTCACCGCCAGCCGCCTTGAACGCCTTGATGAACGTGCCTTCCGCGTCGACGCCGGGGCCGAAATCGGACACCAGGGTGAACGCCCGCTTGATGCCGTTTCTTGCCGCCCACTGCGCGATCGGCTGCGTGTCCTGCGGCAGCGTATGCGAGACACGGACAATATAGGGGGAGCGCGTGGTGATGATCGACGTCGCCGCGTTCATGATCACCATGGGCTTCTTCGCCTCGGCTGAAACGGGTGCCACCGCGAGCGCATTCGGGGTCAGGCCAAAACCGGCGAGGATATCGACCTGATCGCGCGTGATCACTTCCTGCGCCAGGCGCTTGGCGATTTCCGGCGCCGCGCCGGTCGTGTCCTTGACGATGATGTCGATCTTCTTCCCGCCGAAAACGTCGCCGTTCTGCTTGAGATAGGCCTTCATCCCTCCGAGGATCTGCGCGCCGTAGTCGGCAAACGGGCCGGAAAATTCGGCGATCACGCCGATCTTGACCGTCCCCTGAGCGAGTACAACGCCGCCAAAGAGCAGCAGCATCGCGGCCAGCGCGAGTCGAGCGCTGCGGATCACACCCTTCATGTCTTCTCCTTTCGAGCCGACGGCGAATTGCTTCAGCCGAGTGTTTCCTCGCGCCAAAGGCCCAGCGCTTTCTGGACGGGACGGTCGGAAAAGCTGAACAAGACCGCGTCTCCGGTCGCTTGATGCGAAACCTTGCACCACGAAGGCACGACGAAAACGTCGTGCGCTTCCCACTCGAAAGTCTTGTCGCCGACACGGCTGCGGCCGCTTCCCTCGACGGCGCAATACACCGTCCCGTCGGTGGACCGGTACGGTTTTCCCTCGAACCCGGCGGGAAGCATCTGTAGAAACGCCCCGATCGTCGGCATCGGGTAGCCGCCGGTTGCCGGATTCGCGTACTGCATTTTTACGCCATGACTCGCGTGAGGCGCGCCATGACGGCGCAGTTGCTCGAGGGCTTCGCGGCTGCGGACATAGGGATACGTAAACACCGGTGTCGTGGCCGAGCTCGACGAGTACTCGAGCGGCAGCAGATTGGCGCCGAAGCGCGCGAGCGCATCGCCTTCCGGCTTGGTCACCGGCTGCAGCTCGTCGGGATAGCGCTCGGCAAACCCCGCGTCGAAAAACGCCACCATGGGAATGTCGAGCCCGTCGAGCCAAACGACCGGAACATCGCCGGGATTGCCGTGGTCGTGAAATGTCCACGACGGCGTGATGATGAAGTCTCCCGGGCGCATGGTGGTCCGTTCGCCATCGACCGCGGTGTAGGCGCCCTCACCTTCGATGACGAAGCGCAACGCCGACTGCGTGTGGCGGTGACTGGGCGCGACTTCTCCGGGCAGGATGATCTGCAGCCCTGCATAGAGGCTGTGAGTGATCGAGGACGCGCCGCGCAGCCCCGGATTTTCCAGGATCAGCACCCGGCGCTCCGCTTCACGCGCGGTAATCAGGCGTCCCGCTTCCATGAGGAAGGGGCGCATTTGCGCATACCGCCAGAGCGCCGGCACGCACGCTGTCGCCGGTTGGGGCGGCACGAGATTGCCCAGAACTTCCCATAGCGGCGTCAGGCTGTCCTTGTCGATTCGCTTGTAGAAAGCCTGGCGATCGTCCGTGACTTCGGGTTGAGTGAATAGCATGGGACTTTCTCCGGCAAAGATTTTCTCATAGCGCTCGCGGCGTGGGAATGAATTCGCCCCTTGTGACGGCGGCGACCGCGTGCGAATAAATTCGCACCCTTGTGACAGCGGCGACCGCGTGCGAATGAATTCGCACCTACAGGCGCGTTTTGCAGGCCCGAATTCATTCGGGCGCGCTCATGAATCCACGCGCCGCTGCGACGAATTCGCACTGCCAAAATCCCTTACGTAGTCAGGCGCTGTAAAGATCCAGTCGAGCGCATCGTAATACCTTTCGGCCGATCGCCCCCGGTAGATGTCGTTGCGCACCAGTCTCGACACGTCCGCCGCGTGGTATAGCAGCCCCAGCATGCGCGACGAAATCTGGACTCGCGACGCGCGTACCAGGCGCATGGCCTGGTAGCGCTGGAACGCCTCCGCAAACTGGCCATCGCACGCGTCCGCAGCCGACGCCAAGCACACGGCATCCTCCATCGCCATCGCGGCGCCCTGCGCGAAATACTGCAGCATGAGGTGCGCGGAGTCGCCGAGCAGCGTCACCGGACCTTCGCTCCAGTTCGCGACCGGCTCGCGAAAGCGCAGCATCCATCGCCTGAACTTGGTCGGCACGCGCAGCAAGTTGAGCGGTGTCTCGCAGTTCTTTGCGAAAAGCGGCAATACCTCTTCCGGAAGCGCCTCTTCGTTGTGACCCGGGCCCGCGTGCTCGCGGACCACCGTTGCGACAAGATTGAAAAGCTTCCACCCACGCAAGGGATAGTGGACGATGTGAGTATTCGGCGCGGCCCAGAGTGTCGCGGCCGGCCAGCGTAGATCCGCGGGCATGTCATCGACGGAGAGCACCGCGCGATAGCACATATGGCCCGACGCCGGCGGATCGCCGTCGCCGACGATTTGCTCGCGAACCACCGAGCGCCAGCCGTCGGCGCCGATCAGCGCCGCGGCATGGATCGGTGCACACGCCTCCACCGCAACGTTGACGCCATCATTCGCAAGTTCGAACCGCGTCACCTTGCTGCGCGTGCGCAGCTCGACCAGGCTCGATCGCGCTATGCAGGCGTCGAGCAGGGCGCGGTGAATGTCCGCGCGGTGGGTCACCGCGTAAGGATTGCGGTAGCGCTTCCGAAAGCGCTCGTCGAGCGGGATGTCGATAACCCGCTCACCGCTGATGCCGTCCATCATCAGCAGGCGTTCGATGAAGACGGCTTCTCGCTTGACCAGCTCGCCCACGCCCAAGGCATCGAGCGCGGACCATGCGTTGGGCGCGAGCTGGATGCCCGCGCCCAACTCGCCGAACTCGTGCGCCTGCTCGAGCACGATGACTCGAAAGCCCTTGATCGCAAGAGCGAGCGCGGCAGCGAGCCCGCCTATGCCGCCGCCGGCGATGACCACAGGCTTGATGTTGCGAGCTCTCATGGCTCTTAGCGCCCCGAAAATGCTTGATTTCGCGACGGTGTTCTGGCGCGCTTACGGCTTTCCGCGTTCTCCTGACAGCACAGTACACCTACCCAATCTGTCGGCATCTTTTACAGTTCTTCCAACGTGGACATCGAGCTTTCGTCGGCACAAGAAAATGTGTGAATAAACTCAAAGCCTTGCTTCCATGAGACGGATTTGGTGCGCTTCTTGCTGCCGCATGGGATGGACTGAGTGAGCGTTAGGATTGTGGTTTCGCGACAGGTTCGTTTGTTCCGTTCGTGTTGGTGCATGCCAAGGAGGTTGACCGTGTCAAGCAGAACCCTACGGATCTTCATGTGCGCCGCGGCGGCGGCGGCACTCGGGACATTTGGCACTCCGGCGCAGGCGACCTTCTATGGCGGCGAATTTGATCCTCCCACCATAACAGGTCATTTCACCGGCCATTTCATCGTCAATGATGTCAACGATCAATGCCTCGCAGGGAATTCAGAAGGTTGCGAGATTGACTTGATCAGCCTGGTAATTACAAATTCCGGAGACTTCGGCACAGGCGATTTTTCTACTGGTCAAACGAACATAGCGTCCAACGTAAGCTTTGTCGGCGGGCTTCATTTCTTGTCGGTTCCCATACCGCTGACCTCTCCTTTCAGCGACTTTGCATTTGCATCTGCGGGATTTGGCAGTTTGGGCCCCGCTGTGAACTGCAGCCCGTGTGTGCAGTTCACGCCGGACATCGGCGACGACTTCTTCCAACACCACGGTTTTCTTGCGAATCTTGGGTTCTTTGACAGCAACAATCAGTTTACTTCGGGTGACAATGCAATCTACGTCGCCGCGCGGATCCCGGAGCCCGGCTCACTCGCCTTGCTTGTCGGCGGAATCGGCGCCGCGTGGCTGTCAAGACGGCGCAAAACGAGAGGCTGAGCGCTTCAGTCGACGCAACCCGCGGTCGGTCACGACGGCGGTGGTGCTTTAATCACACTGTCACGGTAAGGGCGCCCGTCGACGCCAGCGTATGGTCGATGGCCTCGTCCAGAGCCCAGGCTCGGCCGGTCATCCATGCCGCTTCGAAGGCAGTCTCTCCAAGGTCTGCGCGAGCCACCTTAACACGCGTCTGAACTTCGGCTTCACGATGTGGCGAGCGCGGGAGGCCGAGTGCCTCGCGGACAGCAGCGGCAGCCGCGTAAGCCCGAACGGCGTTTTCAACCTGGCCGGCAAGCTGCAAGAGCTTGACGTAGTCTTCCAGGCAATCGAGCACTTCCGAGTTCATTTCGAATGCTTGCAAAGCGCGCAGCGCTTTGGTCAGCTTCTTGCGAGCGGAATCGAGATCGCCACTTGCCGCGTCAGTTTTTCCCAGGCGCCACAAGGTGATCGCTTCGCCCCGCTTGTCTTCCGCGTCCCGGCATACCTTGAGCGAACGCGCGAACCGTGCTTGCGCTGCCGGCAGATTGCCCGCGTTAAGCGCGAGCTCTCCCAGGTTGCGCTCGCAGTCGCTTTCCAGCTCCTGATGCTTGACGCTTCGAGCGATGACCAGACACTGTTCGAAGAGCTCCTGGGCGCCTCCGAAATCGGCTTGTCGCACCGACATTTCGCCGAGGTTAAGGAGCCCGATCGCCTCCCCGATCGGATCTTCGACGGCACGAAAAATAGCAATGGCTTCCTGTTCATAATCGCGCGCCCGCGCTAAGTCATCCTGCTGCAGGTGAAGCGTGGCGAGCGTGGACAGTGCAGCCGCGGTTTCGCGGGGGTTTCCCAAGCCTCGGCGAATCTCGAGGCATTCCGTGAGCATCTTCGTCGCTTCACCATAGTCGCTCTGGTTGGTCGCGAGAACGCCGCCCACATAGAGGGCGTGGCCGCGGGCCACGTTCGGCTCGCGGATGCCTGGAAGCTCGAGCGCGGCGCGCACATTGTTTCGAGCTTCTGTCGAGTAGCCACGAAGAATCCGAAAGCGCATCAATGCAACTTCGAACTTGACCGCCAGCACCGGGTCGACGCCTCCGGCAAGCGCCAACGCAATTGCTGCGCGCAAGTTGTCGAGCTCGACCTCCAGGCGACGTGTCCATTCTGCCTGTTCCGGTCCTTCCAGTTGTTTTCTCGCCGCCTTGGCGACGCCGAGGTAATAGTCGCAGTGCCGCGCTGCCGTCGCAGCGACGTCACCGCGGTCCACCAGACGGTCTTGGGCAAACTCGCGAATAGTGTTTTGCAGATCGTAGCGCTTGGTCAAATGCTCGCGGGCGAATTCCCGTATAGTTTCAAGCAGCCCGTAGCGCGAGAACCCTTCGCCCTGCTCGACCATCACCAGCGACTTGTCGACAAGCGAGCTCAGCAAGTCGACGACATCTTCCGGCACCAGTGGGTCGCTGCCGCAGATCGCTTCTGCCGCGGGAAGGTCGAAGCCGCCGGCGAATACGCTCAGCCGGTCGAGAAGCATTTGCTCTCTTTCGTGCAAAAGATCGTACGACCAGGTCACCAGCGCCCGTAGCGTTTGCTGGCGCTCGAGCGCTACGCGGCTCCCGCCGGTAAGCAGCTTGAAGCGGTCGTGCAGACGGGCATTGATCTCGCCGATCGACAGCGACCGCATGCGCGCTGCCGCAAGCTCTATTGCAAGCGGAATGCCGTCAAGGCGGGCACAAAGCTCGGCAACGGCCGGAGCATCGCGCTCGTTCAGCGCGAAGCGCGGCTTCTGAAGCCGGGCGCGCTCGACGAACAGCTGCACCGCGTCCGAACGCAGCAGACTCTCGACGCCAGCTTTAGCATCCGGCGCCTTCAACGGAAGCACCTGGTAAGTCTGCTCTCCGCGTATATGCAATGCCTCGCGGCTCGTGGCGAGAATGCGGACGTCGGGCCCACTGTGCAGCAATGCATCGGCGAGGCTCGCGCACGCGCCCACGAGATGTTCGCAGTTGTCGAGTACGAAGAGCAGCTTGTGTTGCTTGAGGTGCTCGCAGAGCGTCTGCGTCAGCGATTTGCCGTGCTCTTCGCGCAAGCCCAGCACTTGTGCGGCCGCATTCGGAACCAACGATGGATCCTTGATCGGAGCAAGATCCACGAACCAGACGCCATCCGGATATTTCTCGAGAACGTCTGCTCCGATCTGCAGCGATAGGCGGGTCTTGCCGAGTCCGCCCATGCCGAGCAGGGTCAGAAGGCGCGTGCTCTCGAGCAGCTCTTTGATCTCGGCGAGCTCGCGCCCGCGCCCGATGAACGACGTAACCTGCTGCGGAAGATTGTTCGGCGTTGCTTCCAGCGATCGAAGCGCGGGGAAATCCTGACGGAGGTCGGGATGGACGAGCTGGTAAACGTGCTCGCTGGTCGCAAGATCGCGCAAACGGACGCTGCCGAGATCGCGCAATGAAACAGGCGGCGGCAGGCATTCGCCGATGCGATCGACGACCGCCTGGGAAAGGAGTATCTGGCCGCCATGCGCGGCCTTCATAACGCGCGCCGCCCGGTTGACCGGACTGCCGAAAAGATCGTCTTCGCGCCGTTCGACAATGCCCAGATGCAGCCCGTAACGAACCCGGAACGATATTCCGTTGGTTGCCTTCGGGTCCTCGAGCGATTGCTGCAGCATTAGCGCAGCGTTAAGCGCGTCGACGGCGTCGGCAAATGCCGCGTACATCCCGTCACCGGTCATCTTCACCACAATGCCGCGATTGCACTCGACCGCTGCTTTTGATAGTGCGTCGTGGCCCGCAAGCGCGCGCGACATCCTCTCACCTTCCTTCTCCCAGAGAAGAGTGCTCCCCTCGATATCGGTGAAAAGTAGGGTGGTGCCCTCGGGTGAAACCTGCACGCCTAGCCTATCGCTCCCGCTATGGAGGCTACACTCTACCGCTGCGGGCACTCCCTGCCAATTGCGAATAGTCGCTCTCAGGAGTCTGAAAAATCGCTTGACCGGCCCGCGCGACGACGCGCGCGCAACCGATGTCGGACGATTTCCTACAGCCGAGCGACCTGATCGCCCTCGCGAAACCCGAGCAGGCGTTCGCTGATCCCCCGAGTCAGCGCCATCGTCTTGAACAGCTCGCCCATCTCCGCGGGCGAAAGCAGCTTTTGCACCGCGGCGGCTTCGCGAAGATACGCGGCGGAGTTTACGTCCGCGCATCGAGCGAGCGCGTCGAGAATTCCAGCGTTGATCAGGAATCGCGCCTGCGTCGCGTAGCCCGCGATCGTCATGCCGCCGGAGACCGCGGCTTGCGCGATCGCGGTGAAATCCACATGCGCGGTCAAGTCGGCCAGCCCCGGATGAAAAAAAGGATCAGCGACGATGCGGTGGCGGAAGTGCGTCATCAGCGTGCCTGTACAGCGCTGCGGATGATAGTACTCGGAAGCTGGAAATCCGTAGTCGAAAACGAGCGCTGCGCCGCTGCCGCAGCGCTGGGCAAGCGCGCTCACGAGCGCTTGCGCGGCGGGGTTGATTTCGCTCAAGTAGTCGCCTTCACGCGGAAATCGGCTCTCGGCAGCGTCGCGCAAGGGTCCGTGTCCGAGCGGGCGGTCGACAAACGCCAAGTGGCCCTGACCGCTCAGCCCGACGCCGCGCTCGAACCAGACGCCGTCGATGCGAGCGACGAGGTGTGGCGGAATTGCGTCGAGCACTTCATTGGCGACGATGACGCCGTGCCATTCCTGCGGCAACGCGTCGATCCAGACTACACGCTGCATCAATTTCGGCACACGCTGCTGAAGATGCTTTAACTGGCGCTCGCGCAGGTCGGGACTCACCTCGAGCAGAAAATAGGAGGACGGCAATGCATCACGCGCTGCAAGCTCGAGGAGCATGTCCGCCGCGAGGCGCCCGGTGCCGGGGCCGAGCTCGATCAATTGGGCGTCGGGAACCTGCGCCACAACTTCCGCCGCTTGCGCAGCGAGAGCTCGGCCGAACAGCGGCGTCAATTCCGGCGCGGTGACGAAATCGGCGTCGGCGCCGAATTTGCGCGCACCGGCAACGTAGTAACCCAGCCCCGGCGCATAAAGCGCCGCGCCCATGTAGTCGGCAAACGAAATCCAACCGCCCGCCATCGCGATGGTCTGCGTAATATGCGCACAGACGCGAACGCTGTGCGCGCGCGCGTCGGCGCTGAGTGGCGGAAGGGCCGCGGGATCGCGGCTCGATGGAGCAGGCGGCATCGCGATGTGATAGATTGGCGCCAGCAGTGTAGCCGGAGCGTTGCTTGCAGGGCAAAGTGGTGCTGATCACCGGAGGGGCCAAGCGCGTAGGTGCCGCGACATGCCGGCGCCTTCACGCCGCCGGTGCGAATATTATGCTGCACTATCGCGCATCCGCGGGTGAAGCGCGATTGCTGCAAGCCGAGCTCAACCATCAACGCAAGGATTCCGTCGCGCTCATCCAGGCGGATCTGCTCGACGTTGCGAAGCTCCCTTCGCTGGTCGACCAGACAGTTCAGAGATTCGGCAAGCTCGATGCGCTGATCAACAACGCGTCGTCGTTTTTCCAGACACCGGTGGGTGAGATCACGCCTGCCGCCTGGGAGGACCTGATCGGGACCAACCTGCGCGCTCCGCTGTTCGTGGCTCAAGCCGCGGCGCCGGCGCTGAAAAAGGCGCAAGGCGCCATCGTCAACATCACCGACATTCACGCCGAGCGGCCGCTGAAGAATTACGTTGTCTATAGCGTTGCAAAATCGGGGCTGGTCGGGCTCACGCGCTCGCTCGCGCGAGAGCTGGCGCCGGAAGTGCGCGTCAACGCGGTTGCGCCGGGGCCGATCCTCTGGCCTGACGATGAAAGCTTCGACGAGCTCTCGCGCCAGCGCATCATTTCGCACACGCCGCTCAAGCGTGAAGGCACCCCCGAGGACATCGCCAAGGCCGTGCATTTTCTGCTGGCCGAAGCGACCTACGTGACCGGCGAAACCATCAATGTCGATGGTGGAAGGCATGTAGCGCTGTAGCGGCGCGAGCGATCCCGGCGAGCAGTCGTAGGTGCGAATTCATTCGCACGCGGTGCAAAAAGAAACGTCGGCGGCCGAATGAATTCGGCCCTACACGTGCTGGGCGCTAAATGCGGCGACGCCGCGCCACCGCGACGGCGAGACGCTCCAGATAGGGATCGACAATGCCGTGCGTGACCAGCGCCACTCGCGCGCGCTCCAGGTAATCCGCCGACGAGCCAAATACGCCTGACGCGCTACACAGTGCCTTCGCCTGGCGCAACGGCGACAATCGCCCGGCATATTGCGGATGCTCACGATCCACGATGAAAGCGAGCGCGGTAATCGATCGCCCGGCGCTTTGCACGCGCATCCAGCGCGGCTGATAGGAGCCGACGACCATCTCACGGCGCCAGAGCAGCGCAAGCTCCCCGTGCGCACTGCGCGCAGGCAGGCGATAGACAACGCCTCGGCACGATCCGCCGCGATCCAGACCGAGCACGAGGCCCGGCCGCTCGACCGTACCGCGGGAGCCGAGCGACCACAGGCAAAACCTTCGGTGAAAACCCCGCAGCAGCGCCGGGTGCGCGTCCTCGAAGGGAAATAGCGGATTCCACAGAAGCGATCCGTATGCGAAGACCCACCAGTTGGCGTTGGCCGGACGCTGGGCAAGCGTCTTCGCAAGCGATGCGGCGAGCGCCTCGTCGGAGAGCGCGCGACCCGGGTCGACTGTCGCCATGTAGATGGCGCGCATGCGGCCTTCCTCGAGGTCGCGCCGCGACAGCGTCACGGCTTAGCGAATCTCAGCAAGCGTGCGGGGCCTATTCATTGCTGGGCGGCATTCGACTTGCCCTGAGCGCCGCCCTTCGCGAGCAACGGCAAGCGGGCGATCGGGCCCCGCGGTCCCAGCGGAACGCACTTCCTGGGTGCTTCATTTGACAAGGTCGGTGCGAAACCGCCGCGGTGCGCCATGGACGGCGATCGCCTTCACCCGGACGGTCGAGTCGACGCTGTCGTTGGCAGGCAGGAACAGCGCCTGCAGATCGTTGAGAAACCTTCGTCCCAACGGCGTCGGCCGAACGCGCATGTGGTCGATTTCGACAAGGCCCCGCGCTTCCGCCTCGCCAAGCTCCTTTTGCACCAGCGTCAGCGGAAAGCCGGTTCGCTCGGCGAACAAGGCGACAGGCACACCTTCGCTAAGCCGCAACGTATTCAACATGAACTCGAAGCCGATCTCCGAGCGGGCAACCTGGCGGTCCTCGAGCAACGGCTGACCGCGCGCCATTTCGCGCAAATACTGGTCGGGTTGCTTGTAACGCACCTGGCGCACGACGCGGTCCGGGAACGAAAGCTTGGAATGCGCGCCCGCACCGATGCCAAGATAGTCGCCGAAGCGCCAGTAGTTGAGATTGTGCCGGCATTCGAATCCGGGCCTGGCGTGCGCCGAGGTTTCGTAATGCACATAGCCCGAAGCCGCGAGCTCGATTTCGATCGCATCTTCGATGTCGGCGGATGTATCTTCGTCAGGAAGCAGCGGCGGTTGGCGGTGAAACAGCGTATTGGGCTCGATCGTGAGATGGTAGAACGAGAGATGCGGCGGCGCGAAGCCGAGCGCCACGCTTAGATCGGCGCGAGCATCGGCGGGCGTTTGCCCTGGCAGCGCATACATGAGGTCGAGGTTGACGTTCCCGAAAATCTCGATTGCCGCGCCCGCGGCTACTTGCGCTTCATGCTCGTCGTGCACGCGCCCCAGCGCATGGAGCAGGCGCCGCTGGAAACTTTGCACGCCGAGCGAAAGCCGGTTGATGCCCGCGCTCCTGTATCCCGCGAATTTTTGCTGCTCGAAGGTGCCCGGATTGGCTTCGAGAGTGATTTCGGCATCGGGCGCCAGTGGGACGCGCGCGCGCACCGCGCCGAGTATCTCGTCGATCGCCTGAACGGCAAACAGGCTCGGGGTCCCGCCCCCGAAAAACACGGAGGTCACACGCCGCCCCCAGATCGAGGGGAGCGCAAACTCGAGGTCGGCGATGAGCGCAGCAACGTATTCCGCTTCGGGAATATCGCCGCGCCGCTCGTGCGAGTTGAAATCGCAATACGGGCACTTTTTCAGGCACCACGGAATGTGGATGTAGAGCGACAGTGGCGGCAGCGCGCTGAACCGCGGAGCGAGCAAGGTCGGTTCAATGATCGTCGTCATCGCAGCTCGTCCAGTCTCGCCATCAATGCGCGGATCGCCTGGCCGCGATGCGAGAGCTCATTTTTTCTGTCCAGCGGGAGCTCCGCGCCGGTGAGTCCACTTCGGGCGTCGAGAAAATGGGGGTCGTAGCCGAAACCGCCGGATCCCCGCGCGTCGTCGATGATCGTGCCCTCCCACCGACCCTCGGCCAGAATCGGCTCGGGATCGTCGTGCGTCCGCATCAGCACGAGCATGCAGTAATAGTGCGCGCGGCGGTCGGCGATGCACGCGAGCTCGGCGACCAGTTTCTGGTTGTTGCGCACGTCCGACCGCGGATCGCCTGCGTAGCGCGCCGACTGCACGCCCGGTGCGCCACCGAGGGCATCCACGCAGATTCCGGAGTCGTCGGCCAGCGCGGGAAGCCGCGCCCGCGCACTCGCATGACGCGCTTTGGCGATGGCATTCTCGACGAACGTCGAGTGCGGCTCGTCGCTTTCCGGGATCTGCAACTCGCTCTGCGCGATCACGTCGACACCCAGCGGCGACAGCAGCCGCCGGAACTCCCGCAGCTTGCCTGCGTTACCCGATGCGAGGACCAGACGGTCGATCATTCCAGCGCCAGCGCCTTTTTTTGCGCGGCGATCAACTCACGCGCGCCGTTTTCGCCCAGCGTGACCAGTGCATCCATCTGCAGACGAGAAAAAGGAGCACCCTCCGCCGTGCCCTGGATCTCCACGAATCGGCCGGAACCCGTCATGACCACGTTCATGTCGGTGTCACAGCCCGAATCCTCGGCGTAATCGAGGTCGACCATCGCCGCGCCGCGAACGAGTCCGACCGAAACCGCCGCGACAAAGTCGCGGAGCGGCGACGCGCTGATCAGGCCCTGCGTCCGGCACCAGGCGACCGCGTCGTACAGGGCCACGCACGCGCCGGTGATCGATGCGCAGCGCGTTCCGCCATCCGCCTGAAGCACGTCGCAATCGACGCGTATCGTCCGCTCGCCAAGCTGCGTCAGGTCGGCAATCGCGCGAAGGCTGCGGCCAATGAGCCGCTGAATCTCCTGCGTGCGGCCCGACTGCTTGCCCTCCACCGCTTCGCGCCGCGTACGCGTATTGGTCGCGCGGGGCAGCATGCCGTACTCCGCGGTGAGCCAGCCTCGCCCCTGGCCTTTGAGAAACGGCGGGACGGCCTCCTCGACCGAGGCAGTGCACAGCACACGCGTCTCGCCGCATTCGATCAGCGCCGATCCTTCCGCATGGCGGGAGTAGTGACGTGTGATCGACAACGGACGAAGCTGATCCGTGCGCCGCCCGCCCTGCCGCAATGTCATCGCATGGCTCCGATGAAAAAGATGATGATTATAGCGGCGAGTGTGAACGGGCCGCGCATGAACCGCGGTCGCTTCCCGCTCGCGGTTACAACACGTGGCGAAGCTTCCACCACGCCGCTGTCGCGGCAAGCCCCTCGTCCACAGTGTGCACCGGCAACCACGACGCCAGCGCGCAGAATCGACGCGCGTCGACCTCCAGCGATCCAAGCAAGCGCGTCATGGAGGCGCGTTTGCCGGAAAGCGCCGCAGCGGTTTGCAATACGGGCGCAGGCACGTGAAACAGATGCGCTGTCACGCCAAGCGCGCGGGCGAGCCGTCGGGCGAGGTCCGACGTCGACAGGCTCTGCGCATCCGCCACCGGAAGCGTCGCGCCGGCGAGCGCGGGACGAACCAGCGCGGATTCGATGGCGCTGACGGCATTGGCAACGTTGAGCAAGCTGCGGCGGTTCGCGATGCCTGCAAGCGGCAGACGACGCTCCGCGGCAATGGCCTCCAGAAGCGTCAGAAAATTTCCTTTCACGCCCGGCCCGTAGGTCAGCGGAAGGCGGAGCACCACTCCTTCGATGCCATGCCTTCGACACGCTTCCCAAAGCACGTTCTCGGCTTCCGCCTTGCTCTGGGCATACAGGTCGCGCGGCGACGCGGGATCGCCCGCGCGAAACGGCCGGCCCGGCGCGGTGTTCTCGCCATAGACCTTCACGCTGCTCACCAGAACGATGCGGCGCACCCCCGCGCGCGCCGCGGCGTCGCACACCCTGCGCGTGACGTGCACGTTGGCGACGATATAAGGCGTCGGATCGCTCGGGTCCGCGGCGGTTCGCACGTGCGCCAGGCCCGCGAGGTGGACGATACTGTCCACGCCGGCCAGCGCGCCGCCCCACTCGGCCGCGGCAAAGTCGCCGAGCGCGACCAGCGGCGCGTCGTGCTTAGCGCGGTCATCCAACGCGCGAACCGCGCCTACGTAGACAATACCGGACGCCTGCAGCCGCGCGCACAACGCGCGGCCGATGAATCCTTCCGCCCCCGTCACCAGCACCTTGCGATCGCTCAAAGCCACTTCCAGCCGTGCTTATTAAAAAATCGCACCGCACTCTTCGCGAAATATCCGACGTGCCGCGCGCCCTTTTTCGCCGCACCGCCGCCGTGGTGGACGATGCGCACCGAGGGAACGCACGCGCTCCGGGTGACCCGGTTGAGGCGAACGCTCCAGTCGAAGTCCTCGAAGTAAAGGAAAAACCCGGGATCGAAGCCGCCGGTCGCTTCGATCGCCTTGCGCCGCGCGAGCATGAATGATCCGCTCATCACCGGCACCGGTGAAACCACTTTCTCCGCGCCCGCTTTGCCCATCACGTCGCGCATCTCATAACGCGCGAGGCGCCTGCGGAACAATTTCCGGACGATCCGCGGAGCAAAGCCGCGCAGGATCAAATCGAGCACCGACGGATAGCGCTTGCACGCGTATTCCCTGCTGCCGTCTTCGCGGAACGTTGCCGGCGCGAGGACGCCGATCTTGGCGTGATCTTCCAGATAGCGAAGCGCGACCGTCAGCGCATCGGGCACGAGCTCGACGTCGGGGTTGAGCACCAGATGATAGTGCGTACTGCCGCCGTGCATCACCAGGTTGTGCGCGGCGCCGTAGCCGATGTTGGCGTGACCGTGAAGATAGCTCATCGTGACATCGCTGTATTCGAACATCGCCTTTCCAAGCTTGATCACCGCGCCGGCGCTGGTGCGAGAGCCGGTGTTGTCGATGAGCGCGACGTTGGCGGCGCGAAGCAGGCCCGCGTTGCGCGCCACAGCGAGCGAAGCCCCAAGCGCACGGAGCGTACGTTCGAGCAGCGCGAGATCCGGGCGATACGTGACGATGCTGACCGTCAAGGTTGCGGGAATCACGTCGGGAGAGTGGAAATGCGGAGTGGGTTAGAATGCTCGTCGATTGCCTTCTTTGCGTCAACCTTCCCGATGCAAAACAACGAAATTCCGCGGCGCTATCGCGCCGATGAGCTGCGCGTTTTCGCGCGCAACCTGCTCGAGCGCACTGGCGTGCGCGACGATATCGCGCGGGACATCGCCGATGTGCTGCTCGACGGCGACCTGCTTGGACACACGACGCACGGGCTGGCGTTGCTTGCGCCCTATCTCGACGAGATCGTCAACGGCAGGATGGCGACGTCGGGAGAGCCACGCGTGCGCAGCCGCCGCGCGGCCGCGGAGGTCTGGGACGGCGAGCGCCTGCCGGGGCCGTGGCTTACGCTGCGCGCGCTCGATCGCGCCTCGGAGATGGCGCGCGCCCGCGCCACCGGAACGGTGGTCATTCGCCGTTCGCATCACATCGCCTGTCTCGCGGCGTATCTGAAGCGCGCCACCGATGTCGGTCTGATCGCCATCATCCAAAGCTCCGATCCCACCGTCGCGGCGGTCGTGCCCCACGGCGGTCTCACGCCCTTCATCACGCCGAATCCGATCGCCGCGGGGCTGCCGACATCCGGTGACCCGATCCTGATCGACGTGTCGACATCGATCACCAGCATGGGCTATGCAAGGCAGCAGCTCAATGCCGGACAGCGTCTGCCGGGCCCCTGGCTGATCGCGCACGACGGCCAAGCTACGAACGACCCGGCAGTTGCCTTCACCGAGCCCAAGGGCGCGCTGCTTCCACTGGGCGGACTCGACGCCGGACACAAGGGTTTCGCGCTCGCGCTGCTGGTCGAGGCGTTGACCGCCGGTCTTGCCGGATATGGCCGAGCCGATCCGCCAGCTGGATGGGGCGGCACGGTATTCGTTCAGGTCATCGATCCCGAAGCGTTCAGCGGACTTGCCGCGTTCAAGCGCCAGATGGATTGCGTGGCCGCCAGCGCGCACAACGCCAAGTCGCGCCCCGGAATCGATCGCGTTCGCCTGCCGGGCGAGCGTGGATTGCATCGATATCGCGAGCAACTCGCGCATGGCGTTACGCTGTATCCGACGATCATGCCTGCGCTCGCCGAGTGGGCCGAAAAGTACGATGTGCCGATGCCCGTTGCCGCCTGATACGATTGCCTGCCGCGGCCACGCTATAACCGGCCGAATGTGACTCGCGGCTGCCCTGCGAGGTCGCGCCGCGTTTGCACCTCGCTTAGACCCTCCCCACCGAGCAGCGCCTGCACCGCGTCGGCCTGATCGTAGCCGTGCTCGGTAAGGAACCATCCGCCGTGACGCAAATGCGACCCCGCGCCGGCGACCAGAACGCGAATTGCGGCCAAGCCGTCGCCGCCCGGGGTGAGTGCGCCGCGGGGCTCGAAACGTAAATCGCCCTCGGTCAGATGCGGGTCGCCCGCGGCGATATACGGCGGGTTAGCGACAATCGTGTCGAAACGCTCGTGCGCGACCGCGTCGTACCAGTTCGACTCGACGAAGCGCGCATTCGAGATACCGAGGTTCTCGGCATTGCTTTGCGCGATCGGTATCGCCGCGGGCGATACGTCGACGCCGATCACCGTGGCGCGGGGCCGCTCGCGTGCAATGGCGAGCGCGACGGCGCCGCAGCCGGTGCCCAGATCGAGAACGCGCGCCGGCGAAGCGGAGGCTATGCGCGCCAGGGCGAGCTCGACCAGAAGCTCCGTTTCGGGACGCGGTATCAAAACGTCGGCGTTGACTTGCAGGTCGAGGCTATAGAACTCGCGCCGTCCGGTGAGATAGGCAACGGGCTCGCCATCGCGCCGCCTGCGCGAGAGACTTTCGAATGTCCGCAGCTGCGTCACATCGACCGCAGCATCGCGGTGCGCTGCGATCCATGCGCGATCTTTCGACAGCACGTGTCCCAGCAGGATGCGCGCATCGAGAGGAATGAGACCGCTTCGACTGAGCGCTTGCGCGACAGTTACGACGGACTGCATGTGTTTGGTCTATCGCTTGCGACGTGTCGAACGGATGCGCATAATGTGATCGTGTCGACTTGTAGTCAACGGGCCGGCACTCCGCGCATCAACGGTCAGAACACAGGAGGGGTCATGCCGTCACGACGCGATTTCCTGAAGACGACGGGAGGATTGGTATTGGCGACCGGCGGAACGTGGCTCACCAACCACGCGCGCGGCGCCGACGCCGTTCTCGGACCCGCGGAGCTCCCCGAAGGAACTTTTGCCGCGTCGCTGCTCGAAGCTTTGCCGGGCAAGATAGCGCTGATCAAGAAATCCTGGCGGCCGCCGAATTACGAGACCCCGGTTTCCTATTTCAACGACGCATTCACGCGAAACGATGCGTTTTTTGTGCGTTACCATCTTTCGAATATTCCGGAGGTTGCAGCGGTCGGCTGGCGGCTCAAGGTCGGCGGTGAAGCGGTTGAAAAGCCGTTCGAGCTCGGCTACGAAAACCTCAAGCTCGATTACGAGCAGGTCGAGATCGCCGCCGTCAATCAGTGCTCCGGCAATCGCCGCGGCATGTTCGTGCCGCATGTTCCGGGTGTCGAGTGGGGACCCGGCGCCATGGGAAACGCGAAGTGGCGCGGCGTGCGACTGAAGGATGTTCTGACCAAGGCAGGGCTGAAGAAAGACGCGCTCGAGATCGTCTTCGATGGCGCGGATTCGGGGGTCTTTCCCGGCACGCCGGACTTCGTCAAATCGATTCCCGTGTGGAAGGCCATGGATGAGAACACGCTCATCGCCTGGCAGATGAACGGCGACGCGCTCCCGCACTGGAACGGTTACCCCGCGCGCATCGTCGTGCCAGGATGGACCGGGACGTACTGGATGAAGCACCTCACGTCGATCAGCGCGGTAAGCAAGCCTTTCGACGGGTTCTGGGTCAAGTCGGCGTATCGCATCCCGCGCGGCAAGTTTCCGCTGGTCGATCGCTTCATCAGCCAGGAAACCGATGCCAATACGCCGATCACCGAGATGGTGGTCAACTCACTGATGACCAACGTCGCCAATGGCCAGCAGGTGCCCGCGGGAAGGACGTTCGAGGTCAAGGGCGTGGCGTGGGATGGCGGCTATGGCATCGCGCGGGTCGAAGTGTCGCAGGATGGCGGACAGAGCTGGCGCATGGCGACGCTTGGCCAGGACTACGGCCGCTTTTCATTCCGCCAATGGACCTACGCCGTGACGCCATCCGCGCGCGGCACGCTATCGGTCATGGCGCGTGCAAGCAATCGCGCAGGTGCGACGCAGACCTTCGAGCTCATCGCCAACCCGGCGGGTTATCACCACAATGTCGTGCAGCGCATCGCGCTCACGGTCGTCTGAGAGGAGTCGTCGATGAAACTCGTTCCCGTCGTTATTGCTCTTGCGCTTGCCGCGACGGCTGTCATCGCCGCGGAGCAACGGACGGCGCTCAAGGATGGCCCCGGACGCGACAAAGTCGAGGCGAGCTGCGCGTCGTGCCATAGCCTGGACTACATCGTGATGAATTCGACATTCATGAATCGGCAGGTTTGGGATGCCGAAGTCACCAAGATGATCAAGGCTTTCGGCGCTCCCATCAGTGAAACCGACGGCAAGGAAATCGCCGAGTATCTCGCTCGGAACTACGGCCAGCCCTGA
>Ga0193751_1000585_pt1 | contig 27104 bp, 24 predicted proteins | sample L1c2metaG_FD_143050 | JGI IMG/M metagenome (GOLD analysis project Ga0193751, IMG submission 143050) | Soil microbial communities from a riparian zone of the East river system, Colorado, United States - L1c2 | ecosystem: Environmental > Terrestrial > Soil > Riparian zone | place: USA: East River... | reverse complement strand
GCGACCGGGACTGTGACAGCCTTCGGCGGCTGGTGGACTTCCAGATATATGCCGGCGCCGGCGGGCTGACCATACTCGGGATCATGGGCGAAGCCCAGAAGCTGCTCGATGATGAGAAGCTGACTGTAGCATCAACCGTTCTCGACCAAGTGTCGGCGCGTGTGCCGGTCGTCGTCGGCGCCAGTGCTGGCGGTCCGGAGCAGACCCTCTGGCTTGCCAGGCAGACCGCGGCGTTGGGCGCAACAGCGATTATGTGCGCGCCACCAACCAATCTGCGCAACCTGGACGCCGTTTACGAGTACTACCGTCGTGTGGCGGCGGAATCACCGATTCCAATCGTCGTGCAGGATGAGCCGGTCGCCACAGGGGTCCTGATGCCGGCGGCATTTCTCGCGCGCCTGTGCAACGAGATCAGTGGCTGCGACGCGATCAAGCTGGAGGACGCGCCCACGCCGCAGAAGCTGAGCCAGGTTCGGGCGCTGCTCCAGCATCAAGTCCCGGTGTTTGGCGGCCTTGGCGGCGCACAGTTCTATTACGAGCTGCGTCGCGGGGCGGCGGGAACGATGACCGGGTTCGCCTATACCGAGATTCTCACGGCGATCTACCGGCAGCACACGAGCGGTGATATCTCCGGCGCGCGAGCGACGTACTATCAGTACCTGCCGCTGATCGCCTACGAGGCCCAGCCACAGGTCGGGTTGGCCTTACGCAAGGAGCTGCTCCGGCGCCGCGGCGCGATCGCCAGTTCGGCCGCCCGGCATCCGGCAATGCAGCCAGACGGCGCCGCGCTCGCAGAGCTCGACGAGCTGCTCCATGAGCTCGGCCTGAGTTCCGGCGTGGAGGCTCTGGCGTAGACGCATGCGTATTATCTTGAGACCGGTCCGGCACCGAGGCGTCGACGTGCGTGCACGGGCGGTCGCGCGCGCGATGAGCCATCGCCGCGAGCAGGTCGAGCGGTTGGGGCGGATCCGCCAGTTCGTCTTCGGAGCGCAGGACGGACTGCTCTCCACGCTTGGCGTCGTGACCGGAGTCAGTGGTGCAGTGACCGGGGTCAGTGCGACGACCAGTCACTTTGCGGTCCTGGTAGCCGGCTGCGCCGAGGCGGTCGCCGGAATGGTCGCGATGGCCGCCGGCGAGTACATCTCGTCGCGGTCGCAGGCGCAGGTCTACCAGGCAGAGATTGAATCCGAGCGCGAGGAGTTGCACAGGGATCCTGAAGGCGAGCGCGAGGAGATCCAAGTGCTGTTCCGCCAGGAAGGACTCTCGCCGGAGGACGCCACGGTCGTCGCTCGCCTGGTAACGACAAGCGAGGAATCCTGGCTCAAGACAATGACTGAGAAGGAGCTCGGCCTCGCCGCCACGGACGCCAGCGGCGCCATCACCGGCGCGTTCATCATCGGCGCGGCCTTCCTGCTCGGCGCAGTTGTGACGATCCTGCCCTATCTGTTCTTGAGTGGTGCGAAGGCCGTTCTCAGTTCCGTGGCAGTGACACTACTTGCGCTTGCGGCGATCGGCGCGGGCAAGGCAAAACTGGCCAAGATCGGCCCCCTGAGAAGCGCCGCAGAGGTCGTCGCAATCGGCTCGGTCGCGGCTGTCATAGGCTACCTGTTCGGCACCCTACTACCGCATATTTTTCACGTCACCTAAGACCGCGTAACGATTCGGCTTGTCGTGCCGCGCGCACGGTTAGGCGGAGCGACGCGGCTCCTCTTGGCCAAGCGCCTCTTTCGGTAACATCCCGTCCAAGACACGCTCGAGCGCCATGGTGTGACTGCAGACGCCCCATCCGCCGAAAAAGTCACAGGTGCATCGCCAGCGGCCATCATTCAGGGCGAGCTCGTGAGGGCTGTTCTCACCCTCGAAGTGGACCTGAAGCGCCGTAATTCGGATGCGATCTCTCTCACCCGCGTAGCGCTTCGCCTTCTCGATCTTGCCGATCAGACTTGAGTTCAAGGCGTCCTCCTGGCTCGGGGTGAACTCAGTATAGCAATGCGCCGGGCGCTGTCTCTACGCAGGTTCAGCTAATCCGGCGCGATATCGCTTCACGGCTTTGCGTCGCTCAACTCAGGACCGCTGATGCCAGCCGTGTGAAGTGGGCGCCGTCGAGGATATTTCCGTCCTTCAACCTCCTTGGCTGCGTATACTTGCTGCAGTTCGCATGCTGATAAACGGCTGTGAGCAGGAGTAGGTGCCGAGCCTCATGGACCGCATCCCCTTTGTCGGGCGGGAGCAGGAGCTCGCCGCGCTCCACCGCTGCCTGGACGCAGCACAGGGCGGCCAGGGTCAGCTTGTGCTCGTCGGAGGCGAACCCGGGGTTGGCAAGACGCGCTTGCTGGCCGAGCTCTCGGAAGGTGCGAAGGCCGAGGGCTGGCAGGTGCTGGCCGGACGTGCCTACGACAGCGAGGGCATGCCGCCCTACCTTCCCTTCAGCGAAGCCTTGCGCGACTATACTCGTGCCGTCCCGCTGGAAGACCTTCGGGCTCAGATCGATGAAGCTGGGCCGGACGCGGCGCTGCTGGCGCCCGATATTCACCGCCGTCTGCCTGACCTTCCCACAAGCCCGCCGGCAAGCCCCGAAGAGCAGCGGTATCGCCTGTTCGAGAGCGTCTGCGACTTCCTGCTCGGGATTCCAGGCCACTCGGAATCCCGCGGCCTCATCCTCATCCTCGACGATCTCCACTGGGCCGATCCGTCTTCCCTGCTCCTGTTTCAGCATCTCGCTCGCCGGCTCACCAGGACGCCGTTGCTGCTCGCCGGCGCCTACCGCAGTGAGGAGGTGAGCCAAAGCCATCCACTCGCAGCAGTGCTGGCGGACCTGCGCCGCGAGAGTATCGGCGAGCGTCTCGCTCTCGCGCCGCTGCCAACCGCGGCGATCGAGGCGCTGGTGCGGGAGCTGGCTGGGGTCGCGCCGGCCGCGGCGGTCCTCCAGGCAGTCGAGCAGCAGACCGACGGCAATCCCTTCTTCGTGGGTGAGGTCGTGCGCGACCTGCTGGCAAATCGCCGCGATCTTGCCGCGCCCGCGACGGCGCTGGCGGCTGCCGGCGTTCCCGAGGGCGTGCGTGAGGTCATCGAGCGCCGTCTGGGGCGGCTCGGCCGGAGTACCAATCGGATGTTGCAGACGGCAGCCGTTCTGGGGGACGGCTTCACTCTGCAGGTGCTGCGCGCCTCCCTCGAATCTCCCCCTCTCGCAGAAGGAGAGGCCGTCCCTCCTCCCCCTCTCCCCAAGGGAGAGGGCCGGGGTGAGGGCGCGGGACTCTCCGATGCGCTCGACGAGGCTACCGGCGCCGGCATGCTGCGCGAAAGCGGAGACGGCTATCAGTTCGGCCACGCCCTCATCCGGCAAACGCTTTACGACGGCCTGGGGCTGGCACGTCGCCAGGAGCTGCATCTGCGGGTGGCGCAGGCGCTGGAGGCCGTGCATGCCGGCAACCTCGTGCCGCACGCGGCCGCGCTCGCCATGCACTACCGGCTGGCTGACGGGCAGGGCCGGAAGGCCCTCGCTTATGCAGAGCGGGTGGCAGAGCGAGCGCTGGCCAGCTACGCCTACGCGGAGGCGGCGCGACACCTGGAGCAGGCGCTCGAGCTGCAGGAGGTGCTCGATCCTGACGACAGGGCCAAGCGCTGCGACCTGCTGCTGGCGCTCGGCGAAGCGCTGCTTCCGGCCGGGGAGCCGTTACGAGTGGCCGAGGCGATCATGCCGGAGGCGCTGGCTTTGGCGGAGAGCGTGGAAGATGAGCGGCGCGCCACGCGGGCCTGCCTGCTCGCCCTGGAGGGGCTGGACCGCTACGGCCGCTCGGCCATGTGGGGCACGCCGGCCTGGCGGGAATGGGCGGAGCGGGCAGATCGATACGCCGCGCCGCGGACGGCAGATCGCGCCCAAGCGGACATGTTTCTGGCCGTGCTTCGCCTCCACGAGGGACGGATCGGAGACGGCCGTGCCCTCCTGCGTTCGGCACTGGATCTGGCCCTCGAGCATGATGATCCGGCCACGCTACTCGCTGTGGCCCCACCCTTCCTCAACTGGGGGAGGCCGGAGGATGCCGAGGAGCAGCGGCGACTGGCAGAGGAGGCCCTCGCCTGGCCGCGTGGACGGCTGAGTGTAGGGCCTCTCGGCAACCTTCTCTGGAACTGCAGCTTCACCCTTTTAAATGGCGGGGAGCGAGCGCAGGCGGAGGCCCTCTGGAGCGAGGTGGCCGAGCTGGCGACGCGAACGAGGGATCCCTCCCCGTACTCCTGGATCCGCGAAGTCTGGGGGGCCACGCTCGACGGCGACCTGGAGGGCGCCGTGGCACTCGGGCCGCGCCTGCTCGCCCAGGCCGAGGAAGCAGGCGCGCCAGTCGGCGGGCTGCACTTCGTCCGCCAGTCCACGTGCCGGCCCCTTCTTTACCTGGGACGTGGCGAGGAATTCCTAGCCGCTCGGCGTCCGACCGGGCGGATGGCCGGAGGGGAGTCACTTGCACGTTCTCTCCTTCTCCCTTTGTGCCTGGCCCACCTCGGCCGTCGCGCCGAGGCTCAAGAGGCGCTGGACCGGTTCCTGGGCGCGATTCGAGCCGGCCCTGCGGCAGCGGATGCGATCACCTTCGCCTTGACGACGTGGCTCGAAACGGCGGTGCTGCTGGAGGATCGGCAGGCCACTTCGTTTCTTGCCGAGCGCCTCGCTCCCGTGGCCGCGCTGGCCACCAGCACCGCCCCGGTCGTCCCAACCTGCATCGCCCGCCATCTGGGCGCCGCGTCGGCGCTGCTGGGCGACCGTAGGAAGGCGCGCGCGTACTACGAGCTGGCGCTGGACGTTGCCGGCAGGATGCGCCACCGGCCCGAGATCGCGCTCACCCATCTCGGGCTCGCGGAGCTGCTGCTCGACGAAGGCGAGACGAACCGAGCCGACAGGGCCGAGGCTGGCGCGCGGGCGGGTTTGAAACCCGCCCCTACAGTGGATGCCGGATCCGTAGGGGCGAGGCATGCCTCGCCCTCCGGCGGCGATGCACAGCGCGACGAGGCGTTGCAGCATCTCCAGGTTGCCATTACAGAGCTCCGCGACATGCATATGCAGCCGGCGCTGGAGCGCGCGCTACAGCTCGAGCAACGCGCCGCAGCGGCCACCCCGCGGCGACGTGCGACGGCACGGATCTACCCCGGCGGCCTGTCCGAGCGCGAAGTCGAGGTGCTGCGTCTCGTTGCCGCAGGCAAGAGCAACCAGGCGATCGCCGACACGCTCGTGATCAGCCTCAACACTGTCCTCCACCACATGGGCCATATCTTCACCAAGACCAATGCCTCCAATCGGGCGGAGGCGGCGACCTACGCCCATCGTCACGGCCTCATCGAGGGCTGAGGCATGAGGACGGAGTAGCAGGCGGTCTCCCGCAGGCCCCAGTCCCCAGTCCTCAGTCCTCAGTCTCAGTTCTCAGGCCTCCGTCCTCCGTCCTCAGTCTCAGTTCTCAGGCCTCCGTCCTCCGTCCTCAGTCCCCCGTCCTCAGCCCCCAGCCCTTCCCCTCCTGTGGCAGTTTCCTGCCATCCGCGTATCAGAACCACGGCGACAGCCCGCAATTCCTCCTTCTTCAGAACCGCTATTTCCTGCGATGGCAGGCCCATCGCTGGGAATGACACTCAACCTGCAAGCAGGGAGCAGCAGGTGAAGGGAAGAAAGGAAGCGACTATGAACCTCCAGGTCGGTCACAGCATCACAGCGGGTAGCCACAAGCGGTTCGGCAAGGAGGCCCTCGGGGCAGTGTGCGGGGTGGCGCTCGTCGCCGGCGCGCTGGCGGGCGTCGGAGCATGGCGAGTGGCGGGCCACAATGCGAACAGTAGTGAAGCCCGAGCTTCCGGCCTGGTCTCAGCCTCTGCGGCCGGCCTGATGGCCGGTCACACGCACCCAACCTTCACGTATCTCCTCGTAAGCTCGCAGGACGAGGCCGACCAGGTCGATGCCGCCCAGGGCAGCGCGGGATATTTCCCAGGCGCAGAGCTCGCCGAGCACGAGATCGTGGTGATCAGCTCCCCGGCGGAGGAAGAGCAGGTCCGATCAGCCGTCGCGGATGCCGGGCGCTTCGCCGCTGCGTACGGCGAGGAGGGCCCGAAGATCGCCGACCTGCGGCCACCGGCCATCGGCTCGACAACCGCATCGACGGCCATCCAGCCCGCGCAAACCGGCGCCCGTACCTTCTACCTCGTCGGCTCTCAGGAGCAGGCAGATCGGACCGAATCCGCCTGGGCGCAGGGGGCCTACGACGGGCTCGCATGGGAGCTCCCGTTCAGCATCGCGGTAGTCAACTCACCGGAAGATCTCGCACGCGTCCAGGGCGCCGCGGCCGAGATCGACAACGCCGTGATCGTCGACCTCCGACCAAAGGAGGGTTCCCCTGCCGCCGCCGCTAACCAAGCGATCGGAGATGACGACATCCGCTTCTACCTCGTCGGATCGCAGGAGCAGGCGGACGAGATCGCGAGCGGCCGGCTCAACCAGGGCATCCCGCCCGAGGACGCGGAAATCGTGCGCTCCGGCTCGACGGAGGAAGCGAAGTGGGCGCTGGACGGCCTTTCCAACATCCAGGTGCTCGACATCGTCACGTCCGCCGATGAGGAGGCCCAGGCCCGCTCAAGCCTCGCGACGATCAGCCAGAAGCGTCAGACCCTCGGCCAGTCGCCGGTCAGGATTCTCGACCTTCGCGGGTCGTAGCGCCGGCGCAGTAGTCTTCCCTGTGCCGCGGGTCACTCGTATCAATCCTCGCTGACCACTCGTCGAGAGGAGAACACCCAGGAGGATGTCGGTGGAGATACCTCATGAAGCGACCCAGCATTCGGTCCGCGGCGATAAGCCCAGCTCTGGCAATCGTACTTGGCCTGGGACTCCTGAGCCCCCACTCGCGCACGCGGCCGGTGCAGGCACAGGTCGCCGACCCCGGTCGCGCCGCCGTCGTCCTCAACTGGCACGCATTGAGCAATCAGGGCGACGACAACGCGGCGGCGGCGCTGTTTGCCGACAACGCCTTCTTCGTCAGGGCCAACCCTGCGGGGGCGTGCTCGCTGCAGGCACCCTGCTACGACCGGACATCGGCACTTCAAAGCCTTCAGGCGAGTGATACCGGCGCGCACCTCTGCCTCACGGTGACCAGCCTTCAGGTGGGCGGCAGCATCGTCACAGGGCGAGTTCAGGTAAAGAACGACGCCAACCGCAGTAACGGCATCGAACAGGAGGGTCGTCGCGTTCATGGCCGAGGTCCGGGACGGAAAGATCGTCTCGCTTTTCAACCGGGCTGACCAAGCCGATCCGCAAACGGCGCTGAACGCAGCCATCGCTGCCGGGATAGCACCCGCCGGCACGCCGATTCCGGCGCCCAATCCGGTCTGCGGCTGAGCGCCGGCCTGACCCCCGGCAGCACGGTGAATGCCGAGAAGACGCCCTACCTCAGGAGGCCGCACAGCGAAAGGCCCGCCGCCATGGCGGGCCTTTTCATCTCAGGGCGGGCTCAGGCGACATGCCGCAGGCGCTAAGCCAGCCGTTCCCGGCGCGCAGGAATCAGATCGGCGGAACAGTGGTGCGTAAGCCGATGATCCGTGCTGCGACGCCTCCTTGAACGGGGGCGTTGCCTCCGCGCCCCGTGTCGCTAGGCCAGGGCCACCGATGCCAGCCGCGTGTAGCGCGCCCCGCCCGGTCCGAGCTGGCTACGAATCAGGCACGTCTCGGCGACCGCGAACGGCGCCGCCTGCGGGGTGCTCAGGGTGCGCAGCGCGGCCGTGACACGGGCGCCGGTATCCGAGGGCGCGGAATCGGGGACGCGAGCGAGCGTGAGGTGCGGCGAGAATGGCCGGACCTCCCGAGCGAAACCAAGGCGGCTGACCTCTTCGTCAACGCGGCGTTGCAGCGCCTGCAAAGCCTTGATGTCGCCGTTGACACCCGCCCATATGACTCGGACCCCGCGGCGGCCCCCAAAACTCCCCAGAGCGCCCAGTTCCAGCGAGAATGGCGCCTGGCCCCGGCACGCGTCCTGCAGCGCAATCTCGAGATCTGGAAGCAGGTGGCGCCCGGCGTCGCCGAGGAACTTGAGCGTTAGGTGAATCCCCTCCGGTCGTACCCATCGCAGGGCGCCCAAACCGCCCTTCGACAGCACACGGCAGGCCTCGTTGAGTGCGGTGAGCCAGTCCTCCGGCAGCTCGCAGGCGATGAACAGACGCAACTCCTCGGGTAGGAATGGGTCGTTCATGATCCGGCTGCCTCTACCTGCGATAACGGCAGGTGCAACAGCGAGGCGGCATTCTCGCCCAGCACCGCGCGACGTTCTGCGTCGCTGAGCGGCGCGTCGGCGATGAAGGCGATTTGGGCCTTGGGTGACAGCAGTGGGTAATCGCTTCCGAACAGAATGCGCTCCGGGCCGATCAGGCGGGCGACCAGTTGGAAGATCGCCGCATCGTACAGGAGCGTCGTCGCCGCCGTGTCAACCCAGACGTTCCTCAGCGCGATCCTGACCTCCGGCATGAGCGCGTAGAAAGGCAGGCCGCCGCCCCAATGAGCGGCGATGACGTGTACATCCTCGTGATCGCAGATGAAGTCGTACAGTGGACCAAGGCTCTGTCCTGACTTGCCGGGGTATCCGTGACCCACCGGCTCGCTCGCGTGAACCAGTAACGGCAGGTCGTACGCCTCTGAGGCCCAGGCCAGCAGCTCGGACGTTGCAGGATTCGCGAGCGAGGCCGACTGCGATTCCGGTCGCAGCTCGCCCAGTCCCCGCGCCCCGCCGCGCGCGACCCGAACCATCTCGACCCGTGCGGCCTCGGGATCCCCGAGCGGCAGGGTGCAGAAGGCGAGCAATCGGCCGGCGCTCGCCTCAGCGGCTCGCAGCAGGTAGTCATTGTGCTCGCGGCACAGAGCGGGGTCCTGCCAGGCGAACCCGGCGATCACCGTTGCATCGACGTTGGTGTGAGTCATCGTGCCGAGCACGTCGTCCGCGGTTGCCAATCGTGCCCTGGGGTTGGCGTAGAGCTCGGCAAAGGTCGGTTCAATCTGCAGGAGCTGCTCGCGACGGTCGACGATAGCGGGTGGAAATGCGTGCGTGTGGGCGTCGACGATCACGCTGTCTATCCTAGTGCATGCCTGGTTCGTACGAGGAGCTGAGTATGGAGCAGCCAGTCGACAACGGGCGCCCGCTCGACGGCGTGCGGGTCTTGGAGCTGACGCATTACGTCGCCGGCCCCTACTGTGGACGTCTGCTCGCCGACTATGGCGCTTCGGTGCTGAAGGTCGAGCGGGCAGGCGGCGACCCCGCACGCGGCCTGCCGCCGGCGGTTCGCCTCGATTCGGGCGAGTCGGAGAGTCTGCTCTACCTCTACCTGAATCACGGCAAGGAGACCTTGACACTGGACCTCAAGACACCCGAAGGTCACGAACGTGCACTCGAGCTCGTGCGCGAGGCGGACGTTGTGGTCGAGAATTTTCGTCCGGGGGCTCTCGGCCGGCTCGGGTTCGCCTGGGAGGACATGCAGCAAGCGAACCCGGGCCTGGTGCTAACCTCAATCTCCAACTTTGGGCAGGACGGCCCCTACCGCGACTATCGCGCCTGGGACATCGTCGCCGATGCGCTTGGCGGCCTGTCCTATATCTTTGGCTACCACGACCGGGAGCCCCTGACCCACCCAAATCCGCAGGCGCAGTACCGTGCTGGGACTTGCGCCGCGGCGGCAACGGTCGCCGCGCTTCTCGGTCAAGCCATTACCGGGGTTGGGGAATGGGTCGACGTCTCGATCATGGAGTGCGTCGCCGCGGCGCTCCGCGATACCATGCCGCAGTACACCTTCATGGGAGCGGTGCGCAGGCGGGGCGCGAGCCGCGACGGCGGCTTCGGCTCGATCACTGCCTGCGCCGATGGCTACGTGATCCCAACCGCGTTTGGAGCGGCGAACTGGGAGACGCTCACGCGATTCCTGGATGCGCCCGAGATGGAGGACGAGCGTTTCGCGACCGGTGACGGACGGCAGCTCCATGCCTCCGACCTGACGCTGTTGCTGCGTCACCGGCTGGAGCACTGCGAAAAGTTCGGCTTTTTCCATGGCTCGCAGGAGTGGGGCATCGGCGCTGGCATCGTGCTGACGCCCGCCGAGCTCGTCGAAAGCGAGCAGCTCGCAAGCCGCGGATTCTTCCAGTCAATTGAGACGGCCGATGGTCGTGAGATCCGGGCACCGAGGGGGCCGTTCGAGCTGTGACGGGTCCCGTTGGCGCCAGACAGCGGCCGCTCCGGGGCGTACGCGTCCTGGAGCAGGGGCAGCTTCTCGCCGTGCCGTATGCAGGCCGCCTGCTGGCCGATCTCGGGGCGGAGGTCATCAAGGTGGAGTCGCCGCTTCGCCTCGATACCCATCGCCAGACAACCTACCCCAACAACACGCCCGGCGAGCACTTCTGGGACCGCGGCGGCACCTACTACAGCGAGAACCGCGGCAAGCTCGGCATGACGCTCGACCTCAGAAATCCGGCGGCGGTGCAGGTCTTTCGCGACCTTACGCAAGTCAGCGACGTCGTCATGGAGAACTTCACGTCCAGGGTGATGCGAGGCTTCGGGCTCGATTATGACGAGCTCGTACGGCAGCGACCGGACCTCGTTATGCTGTCGTCGACCGGTTACGGGCACAGCGGACCGTGGGCGAACTACGGTGCGGTCGGACCGACGACCGAGGCCGCTTCCGGACTGGCGGCAGTGTCAGGGTATCGCGACGGCCCGCCAGTGCTTCCCGATATCCCATACACGGATTATGTCGCTGCTGAACAGGCGGTGCTGGCGGTTCTGCTGGCGCTCTACCGGCGCAGCCGTACCGGCCGCGGCGGCTGGATCGACCTGGCTCAGACGGAAACTCAGTCGGCGCTGGCGGGCGAGCTCATCATGGACGCCTACGTAAACGGCGCCGATGAGAGCCCTCGTGGAAGCCGGCATCCGGCGATGGCGCCGCATGGCTTCTTCCCCTGCGCTGGCGACGACCGCTGGATTGCCATCGCTGTCGCGTCGGATGCGGAGTGGGAGAGCATGCGGAACGCGATGGATAACCCCGAGTGGTCGAATGGAGACGAGCTGCGGACCCTTGCAGGACGCAAGGCCAACGAGGATGTGTTGGAGCAGCGGCTGGCCGAATGGACGCGGTCGCAGGACGCCCATGCACTGATGGCAGCGCTGCAGGCGCACAGGGTGGCCGCGGGTGTCGCGCTCGACGGGCGAGATCTTGTCTGCAATGAGCATCTTCGCGCGCGGGGATTCTTCACCTGGCTCGACCATCCCATCCACGCCGGCATCGGCCCGAAGCCGTACCCCGGTGTGCCGTGGCGCTTCCGCGGCAGCGGGCGCGCTGAGACACGGCGCGCGCCGGCGCTCGGCGAGCACAATGACTTGGTCCTGAGGCAGATCCTCGGTTACAGCGAGGTCAGGATCGCCGAGCTTCACGCTGACGGAGCCCTGGACTCGCAGCTCAGCAACTTCCCGAAGCCGCAGCCGGTGCCACTATCGGTGCTGCTGGAGCAGGGGAGGGTCCGCGAGGTCGATCCCGATTACGAGCTGAGAATCGGTCCTGGTTGAGCTGCTGCTGTGTCCACGGTAGAGCAGCCGTCGGCGCGTTGTCTGTTGTGCTCAGCTTCGGACGGATATGTCGCCGAGCGCGATGTAGCAGTCGAACCTCTCGATCGTCCCGTCGCGTAGGTACCAGATGTCGGCGTCCGGGATGTCGACCTTGGTTCCCGCCGGCAGGACGATGCCGGCAGGGGTCGTCAGCGGCGCGAGCAAGGTGCCCTGAACCGACAGCTCGATGACGACCGTGTCGCCAAGCACGCCGACGCGGTGCAGCTCACGATGGACATCGGGGTATAGCTTGGCGAGGTCGAGCACAATCTTGCCGAGTTGGTCGCCACTATAGCTCGCCCGGCCGGCTCCGCCATACTCTTGGCCGGCATGCCCCAGGTTGATCACGCCGTCCTCGGCGAAGCTGCCGACAAACCCGGCGATGTCCAGGACGCTGCCTTCCGCCGTGTAATAGGCGTGCCGGACGATTGCTTCATTGTCCGGCTGCAGGCCGTGACCGCCACCAGCCGACTGCGCCTTCGCAGCCTGCCGTCCGACCGAGCCGGTGGTTCCCAGCAGTCCCAGCACCCCGGCCGACGCCCGGAGTAGCCACCGCCTCGACAGCGCGGCCCCCATGTCATACGTCATCGCGCTCTCCTTCTCCTTGCTTTCGGTCAGTCAGGGATCTACGTCCACGTGGTGCCGATCCGCTCCATCGAGTCATGTGCCTCTGGCCCAACCGAGACGGGCTATTGCCTGCTGTCACGATCGGCCCTGGCTGCATCCCGCAGCCAGCAACAAGCCAACAACTGCGATCAACAATCCGCCACCTTACCGGCACAATCGGCTTGCGGTCTCCGTGCAGGGAGCGACCATGCCGACCTACGATGGAGGCGTCATCTACGGAACGAATGGGTGGACGATGGTTGCGGCGATCCCGAGGGAGCGACCGACGGCGTTCGGAGCACTGCTGGAGCACTTGCGCCTCGCCGCCGGGCTCTCCCGTGAGGCGCTGGCCGAGCGGGCCGGCGTCAGTGCTGCCGCCATCGGCATGCTGGAGCGGGGGGAGCGCCGCGCCCCGCATGCCGACACCGTGCGCCGCCTGGGAACCGCGCTCGCGTTGGACGCGACCAGTGCAGCGGCACTGACAGCGACGGTGCCACATCACCGCCTGCTTCGCCCTATTGACGGAGCGCCGGTAGCCTCCTCCCGGGGGGCGCCGCTGGCCACGCCGGTTACGCGGCTTATTGGTCGCGAGCGGGACCTTGCCGCAGTGTGTGCCCTCTGCACAGGCGACGAGGGGCGGCTGGTCACGCTGGTAGGACCGGCCGGGGTGGGCAAGACCCGTTTGGCGTTAGCCGTGGCGGACAGACTCGCCCAGGCATTCCCGGAGCCCGCCTTCGTGGATCTGTCGGCCGTGCGCGAGCCGGAGCGGGTGCTGGACGTCGTTGCGGCGCGGCTCGACTTGCAAGACCGGAAAACATCAGGCCTTGACCGGTTACTGCATGCGCTGCAGGGGCGCCGCCTGCTGCTGGTGCTGGACAACTTCGAGCAGGTTCTGCCGGCGGGAAGCGAGCTTCCCGCCCTCCTAGCCGGCGCACCGGGGCTGCGGCTGTTGGTGACCAGCCGGGCACCGCTGGGGCTGCGCACCGAGTATGTGTACGTGGTGCCACCGCTCGCGCTCCCCGACCTCCAGCAACTACCAGCCTTACCTGAGCTGGCACAGGTGCCTGCGGTGCAGCTGTACCTGGAGCGGGCACGGGCGCAGGGTGCAGGCCTGGAATTAACTCAGGAGAATGCAGCGGCGGTGGCGGAGCTTTGCGTGCGGCTGGACGGGCTGCCGCTGGCGCTCGAACTGGCTGCTGCGCGCACGCCGCTGCTTTCGCCGGTCATGATCCTGGAGCGGCTGGGGCAGCGGCTGGCCTTGCTGGCGTGGAAGGCGCAGGACTTGCCGGCGCGTCAGCAGACGCTCGCCGTCGCCCTCACCTGGAGTTATGAGCTGCTGCAGGAGGCTGAGCAGGCACTGTTCCGGCGGCTGGCGGTGTTCGCGGGCGGCTTCACGCTGGAGGCGGCCGAGGCGGTGGCAGCGGGCAGCGGTGCGGCCGGGGTGAGCGCGCTCGACGGGCTCGCAACACTCGTCTCGGGCAGCCTGGTGGTCAGCGAACCAGCCGAAGGCAGCGCTCGGCGCTACCGGCTGCTGGAGTCCATGCGCGCCTACGTTCTGGAGCGGCTGGCGGAGCAGGATGAGTTCGCGATGGTGCACCGGGCGCACGCCGACTACTACCTGCGGCTGACGGAGTGTGCAGCGGCAGCGCTGTATGGCCCCGGCCAGCGGGCCTCATTCCTGCGGCTGGAGCACGAGCAGCAGAACCTTCATGCGGCATTGCAGTGGCTGGCTGACCACCACGAGGGCGAGTTGTTGCTCCGCCTGGCAACCGCGACCGGTGCCTTCTGGTCGCTACGCAGCAACTTCGCGGAGCGCAGGCACTGGCTCGGGACGGCGTTGCAACCGGCGCCGGAGGCCCAGCCGGACCTGCGGCTCAAAGCGCTCGTCCAACTCGGAGAAATGCTGAGCCTGAACGGCGAAGCGGCGGAGGCGCGTCCTCTTCTGCAGGAGGCGCTGGCGCTGGCACAGGTGCTGGACGACGCCAGCAGCATTGCCCGGTGTCTCATCAATCTCGGTTGGTGCGCCGCAAGCGCCGGCGCCTTGGACGAGGCGATGGCGCAGATCGAGGCGGGCTTAGCGGCAGCCCAGGCGGCCGAGAATGGCTGGCTCGTCGCCCTTGCGGACATGCACCGTGGGGCGCTTATACGCTTGCAGGGTCAGCCGAAGCGTGCACTGCCGTGGCTGGAGGACGCCCTCCGCGGGTTCCGCACACGTGGCGACGCCATCATGGGCGCTGTGGCACTGAGCGTTCTTGGCGTGGGGCTCGGCGAAGCAGGCGACTTTCCCCGAGCGGCTGCCTGCTTCCGTGAATGCCTTGAGATCGGCGTCCAACTGGAGGACCCCTCGCTCCTGAACCACGCCGGTGATGCGATTGCCCTGGTGGGGGGCGGCGCCGTCGCCGCGCCTCGCCGTAACCACAGCCGCGCACGACAGCCCAATCCGCTGAGCGGGCATCCTTCATCTACAGGCCAGCGTGACCGGGCGCGAACCGCACCATTGGACCCGCTCGGCGGGGGGTATATCGATGACGAGGTGCTGGCGGAGGCGCTGGGGGCGCTGGAGGCGCTCGCGCGCACGCGGGGCCTGTGGCGCACACCGGAGCAGGCGCGGCGCGAGCGTCTCGAGGTTGAGTTGCGGGTGCGGATGGGTGCCGAGCGCTTCATGGCGGCGTGGGAACGGGGGCGTGCCCGCTCGTGTAGCGAGCTTGTGGTGCTCATTCGGCAGGTGGTGGACGGCCTGGCCGCTGCTCCGACCGGTCAACCCCAGGTGGCCGGTGGCACCGACGATCCGCTGAGCCCGCGCGAACGCGAGGTGCTCCGGTTGCTGGCGGCTGGGCTCTCCAACCGCGCCATTGCAGCGCAGCTCTCCGTCGCAGAGCGGACGGCCAAGCACCACCTGACCGGCCTGTTCAACAAGCTCGGCGCCTCGTCTCGCACTCAGGCCTTGGCGGTCGCCCGCGAGCGAGACCTCCTCTGAGTCGCCTTTATCCCACGCCTCGCGGTACACGCTCCTCGTCGCCGAATACGACCCCGCTACGTCGCTCTGGACCCCGTTGCCCAAATGGGCAACCCGAAGCGCTCCGTCTGGGGCGAACTCGGGCCAAAAGGACGGTGGTCCGACGCCGGGCACAGCCTACGCTCGCGGCATGGAAGATCAGATCCGGCCCCTCCCGGCCGGCACCCCGGCGCCGCCATTCGCGCTGCAGCGCTCGCCCGGCACACGGCTGGCACTGGCAGGCGCCGCCGGTCAGCCGCTGGTGCTGCTGTTCTACCCCGGCGATTGGGAGCCGGTTTCCCAGGAGCAGCTCAGCCGCTATCAGCGGTTCCTGGCGGAGTTTGAGCGCTTGAAGGCAGGACTGGCGGCGATTGCCCCCGATAGCGCCTGGTGTCACCTCGCCTTTGCGCGGGAGCAAGGCTTGCGCTTCCCACTGCTAGCCGATGTGCACCCACACGGAGCCGTGGCGCGGGCCTATGGTGTGTGGTCGGAGGCAGACGGGCTGACAGGGCGAGCACTGTTCGTCATCGATAGCAGGGGCGTAATCCGCTGGAGCCGCGGCTATCCGCTGAACCTGGTGCCAAGCGTGGACGCGCTGATTTCCGTGCTCGAGCGGCTACACGATGCCGAGTAGCGCCCCCGCCGCACCGCAACGGCGAACGGCAGCAGACAGCCAGGGCCGATCGTGACAGCAGCCGGCATCCCGTCCTGCCTGAGAAGGGGGAATTGATGGACCTTTGTATCCACCTTCCCACCGCCATTCCTGGTGTCGACGCCCCGACCTTGCTCGACTGGGCGCGTCGCGTCGAGGAGTATCCATTCGCGACGGTAAGCGCGCTCGACCGCCTCGTCTTCCCCAACTACGAGCCGCTGGTCATGCTCGCCACCGTCGCCGCCTTGACCACGCGCGTGCGCCTTCTGACGGCCGTGCTGCTCGCGCCGCTGCGGCTGAGCACCGCCCTGCTGGCCAAGCAGCTCGCCACCTCGACAGCCTCTCCGGCGGCCGGCTGGTCCTGGGCGTCGGAGTCGGCAACCGCACCAACGACTTCGATGCGAGCGGCGCGGATTTCCACGGCCGCGGCCGCTCCCTCGACCGGCAGCTAGGCGAGATGCGGCGCATCTGGAGCGCCGCATCTCGCCTCGAGCCCGGCATCGGGCCGGCCTCCGGCTCAGCAGGGTGGACCGCCCGTGCTCATCGGCGGGGGCTCGGACGCGGCGATTCGGCGGGTGGCGCACCTGGGCGACGGTTGGCTCTCGGGCGGAGGTGGTCCGGACGAGTTCACGCTCTACGCCGGAAAGGTGCGTGCCGCCTGGGCCGAGGCGGACCGCGGCGGCAGCCCACGACTCCTGGCCGTAGTCCGTTTCGCCCTCGGCCCCGGCGCTCGGGAGAAAGCCGAGGCCAGCCACCGCGCCTACTACACCTTCCGCCCCTCACCTCGCGGCGATCCCACGGGCGGGGCGCTGCTGACCGTGGACGCGATTCAGCAGGCCGTCGGCGTTTACGGGGAGGCCGGCTGCTACGAGCTGATCTTCTCGCCTGGCGCCGCCGACATCACCCAGCTCGAGCAGCTCACCCGCGCGCTGTTCTGAGCTACCGCCGCTTGGCGGAGTGGACGCGCTCATCTCCGTGCTCGACCGGCTGCACGATGCCGAGTAGTAGCTCCACTTTGTTCCGAACGTGCAGGTCACTGCGCTGGATTGTTGATCGCGGTTGTTGGTTTGTTGCTGGCTGCGGGCGCCGCCGGCAGCGGACGCTAACAGCGGCTGGCGATCGGCGGGTGGCAGTCACGGGACGAGGAAACGAGGGACGCTGCATGCGCGAAACGAGTCAATACAACCTCGAGAAGGAGGCCGCGGCGGTGGCCGCCTACCTCTCCCAGGGACCCGCGCTTTACGAGTTGCCGCTGGCCGACGTGCGCAAAGCAGTTGACGGCGCGCAGGCGGACGATTTGGTTCCGATGCCCGATGTTGAGGATGCTTGGGTCACAGTGCCTGCGGCAGTCGGCGACGTCAGGGTCTTGATCATCAAGCCGCGTGGCGCTGAGGCACAGCTGCCGGTCGTCTTGTACATGCACGGAGGCGGCTGGATTCTCGGGAGCGCTCTCAGCCACGGCCGACTCGCAGGCGAGCTTGCCGTGGCAGCCGATACCGCAGTCGCCTTCATCGACTACGCGCTCGCGCCTGAAGCCAGATACCCCGTGCAAATCGAGCAGTGCTACGCCGTCGCTCGATGGGTCACCGAGCAAGGCGAAAGCCACGGGCTCGACCCGTCGCGTATCGCGGTCGCGGGTGACTCAGCCGGAGGCAACATGGCGACGGTGCTCTGCATCATGGCGAAGCAGCGCGGCGACGTGAACTTCGTCCACCAGTCGATGTACTACCCGATGACTGATGCGTTGGCGAACGAAGATAGCGAGAGCTACCGGCTCTTCAAAGACGGCCCGTACGGCACCGCCAAGACGATGGAGTGGTTCTGGAACACATACCTTCCGGAGCCGGACCACCGTGTCGAGAGCACCGTCTCCCCGCTGCGGGCAACGCTCGACGAGCTCAGGGGCCTGCCACCCACGTTGGTCATCGTTGACGAGAACGACATTCTCCGAGACCAAGGCGAGGCATACGCATCCAAGCTACGCGACGCCGATGTGCCGGCAGCGTGCGTCCGCTTCAACGGCACGATGCACGACTTCATGAATCTGAACGCGTTGCGGGACACCGAAACGACGCGCGCAGCGATGAACCTGGCCGCCTCGACGTTGCGCCGCGCGTTCGGCACGGATCACAGCTAATCGTGAACCACAGGAGTTCGACATGAGCGAAACGCTCGACTGGAACGCGAAGACCGTCGCGGAGTTCAGAGCGAACGGGGGCGCAGTCGGCGGGGTCTTCGACGGCGCTCCGATTGTCCTGTTGCATCACCGTGGCCGCAAGAGCGGGCAGGAGTACGTCACCCCGATGATGTACCTCCCGGACGACACCGACCCGGGCACCATTTACGTCTTCGCGACCAAGGGTGGAGCACCCACCAACCCAGACTGGTACCACAACTTGACCGCCGCCGGTGACGGCAGTGTCGAACGCGGAACCGAGATATACAGCGTGGCCGTTCGCGAATTGACCGGCGCTGGACGCGACCGCGTCTACGCCGAGCAGGCACGGCGCTTCCCAGGTTTTGCCGAGTACGCACGCCAAACTGTTGGAGTCCGCACCATTCCTGTGCTCGAACTTAGTCGGGCGTAATTTTCGAGAGGCACAGTACGCGAACTCAAGGAGTTATGTGATGAGCACGACCACCCGTCCGGCGACACGCGTTTCCGCTCGTACCCCAGTGGCCGCGGTGCTCGGCGCGACGGCGGCGGCCGCCGCGATCTGGGCCGTGGTGACCACGGCCGGCGCTGACCTGACCGTCGGCTTCAACTCCGGTACACCGATCAAGATCACAGTGGTCAACGTCGTGGTGGTGGCGCTACTGGCGTCGCTGGCCGGCTGGGGTCTTCTCGGCCTGCTCCGCCGGTTCACGGCCAAGGCCCGTGCGGTCTGGACCGTCACCGCGATTGTCGCCGCGCTGTTGTCCCTGGGCGGCCCGCTGTCGGCGACCGCGTCGGCTGGCACGAAGGTGTCGCTGGTTGCAATGCACCTGGCCGTGGCGACCGTGCTGATCGCGGTCCTTCGCCGGACCACACGCAGATAGCCGGGATGATCTCGTTTCACGCCGCGTACCGGTTCATCTCCCACGCGGTGTGAGACAGGACCCTACGCCATCACAGGAACTGGTCTCACGCGCGGCGCTCGCTCCAGTTTTGGACGACCTGAACAAGTGCGCCGCGACGATGCACTTCGTGGAGCCGCATCCGCCGATGGGCGGCGGGCTATAGCTCGTAGATCGAGGTCGGAGAGAGATTATGCCAAAGGCAGTCAGGTACGACGAGTTCGGCGGGATCGACGTGTTGCGGGTCGTCGAGGTGGAACGCCCGCTTCCCGGCGATGGGCAGGTCCTCGTACGCGTGATGGCGGCCGGGATCAACCCCAGTGAGGCGGTCATCCGCACGGGAGCGCTGGCGGAGCTGTTCCCGTCGACGTTCCCCTCCGGGCAGGGCAGCGACCTCGCCGGGGTCATCGAGGAGCTCGGCCCCGGAGTCGGCGGATTCTCGCCCGGCGATGAGGTGATCGGATTCTCACAGAAGCGGGCCTCGCAGGCCGAGCTGGTCCTGGTCGAGGCCGGCGACCTCGCGCGCAAGCCGCAGAACGTCTCATGGGAGGTCGCCGGCGGCCTGTACGTCGTAGGCGTGACCGCGTGGGGGGCGGTACACGCCGTCCAGCTCAAGGAGGGCGAGACCGTCGTCATCTCCGGAGCCGCCGGGGGGGTCGGCTCGCTCGCCGTCCAGCTCGCGCGCCGTACCGGAGCCACGGTCATCGGCCTGGCGAGCGAGGGCAATCACGACTGGTTGAAGAGCCACGGCGTGATCCCAGTCGCGTACGGCGACGGCGTCGCGTACCGGATCAGGGCCGCCGCGCCCAGCGGCGTGGACGCCTTCATTGATACCTACGGCCACGGGTACGTGGAACTGGCCCTCGCCCTCGGCGTCGCTGCCGATCGGATCGACACCATTGCCGATTTCGCGGCCGCCCAAGAGCACGGGGTGAAGACTGACGGGGGGACAGCGGCCGGGCCGGGCTCCAAGGTACTCGCCGAGCTGGCCGGCCTGATCGCCGGCGGACACCTCGAGGTGCCGATCGAGAACGTCTACCCACTGGCGCAGGTCCGCGAGGCCTACGCCGAGCTCGAACGCCGCCACACCCGCGGCAAGATCGTCCTCAGGCCCTAGATGCAGACCTGACTGCGCTGCCAACCCGAGAGGAGGAATGCAATGAGCACAACTGACACATCCTTTCTGCCCGACTACGCGCCGGTCCCGCGCTCGGCGCTCGGCCCTGCGCTGAACGAGCAGGGCTACTATGTCGGCCGCGTCGAGCGAAACCTGTACTGGGTCACCGACGGTACGTACCAGTCGGCGTTCCTGACCACCCGGGACGGCGTCGTGCTGTTCGACGCGCCGCCCACCATCGGGCACAACATCCAACGGGCCGTGGACGAGATCGCTGCCGCGAACGGCGTCAGCAATACGGTCACCCACCTCATCTACTCGCACCACCACGCCGACCACGCCGGCGGTTCCTCACTGTTCGACAAGAACGTCGTACGCATCGGGCACGAGGAGACGCGAAGGCTACTGTTAAGGGACAACGACCCGGCCCGGCCGGCACCGGAGGAGACCTTCCAGGATCGACGCACGCTCGAGATCGGTGGCGAGCGGATCGACCTGGCCTGGCACGGCGCCAACCATACGCCCGACAACATCATCATCCACCTGCCCGACCACGACACGCTGATGCTGATCGACATCGTCAATCCGGGCTGGGCACCGGTCTACCTCTCGAACCTGACCGAGGACATCCCCGGCTACATCGAGGCGCCGGCGAAGGCGCTGGCCTATCCATGGAAGCACTTCATCGGCGGCCACCTTGGCCGGCTCGGCACCCGCGACGATGTGACCCTGCACCAGCAGTACATGGATGACATCGCGGAGAGCTCCAGGAAGGCGATCGACAGCGCCGAACTGACGCGCTACTTCGAGAAGTACGGCGAGAACGTCTGGGCGGCATTCAAGGGCGGCCTGGACGAGATGGTCGCTACCGCAGCCGCGCCCGTGATCGAGAAGTACACAGGCGTGCTGGCGGCCGCGGACGTCTTCACTGAGAGCACGACGTTTCAGGTGATGCAGTCCATCCGGCTGGACCTCGGTTACGCCTCCTACGTTCACCCCTGAACTTGGTATGACGCTTTAGCGAGGTATGCCTCACCTGGCAACTGTCCAACGAGGAAGGGAATGTCCGATGACGCAGCACAATCCCCACCGCCAGAGCCGTTGGTGGATCCTGGCAGCGCTGTGCGTCGCGCAGCTCATGGTTATCCTCGACGCCACGGTCGTGAACATCGCGCTCCCCTCGGCCCAGCGGGACCTCGGCTTCTCGAATAGCAACCGGCAGTGGATCATCACTTCCTACGCGCTCGCCTTCGGCAGCCTGCTCCTGCTCGGCGGCAAACTGAGCGATCTCGCCGGCCGCAAGCGGATCTTGACGATTGGCCTGTGCGGGTTCGCTCTCGCTTCCGCCGTCGGCGGTGCGGCGCAGTCGTTCCTGATGCTGGCCGCAGCGCGGGCCGTGCAAGGCGCCTTCGGCGCGCTCATGGCCCCGGCCATCCTCTCCCTTGTGAGCACGACCTTCACCGAACCCGCTGCGCGCAACAAGGCCTTTGGCATCTTCGGCGGCGTTATTTCGAGCGGCGCCTCGGTTGGCCTGCTGCTCGGCGGAGCGCTGACGCAGTGGATCGACTGGCGCGCCGTGATGTACGTCAACGACGTCATCGTCGTGTTCGCGCTCATTGGGGTGCTGACACTGCTCGTCAACGGGCGGCCGGCCGAGCAGCCGCGCCTCGACCTGGCCGGGGCAGCGGTTGTGACGGCGGGGTTGGCCGTGATTGTGTTCGGGTTCTCGCGCGCCGAGACCGCCGGCTGGGGCGACCCGCAAACGATCGGATCGCTCGCGGCAGGGATGGTGCTGCTCGCGCTGTTCGTTATCCTCGAAGCCAGGGTCCCCCGTCCCCTGCTCCCGCTGCGTATCCTGGCCGACCGCAATCGCGGCGCCTCCTACCTGACCATCGCATTCGCGGCAGTGGGGCTGTTCGGCCTCTTGTTATTCCTCACCTATGACCTGCAGGGGATCCGGGGCTATTCCCCGATCCGGGCCGGCATCGCGTTCCTACCGATGACGCTCGCAGTGACGGCGGCCTCGATCATTGGCTCTACGATGCTGCAGCCGCGCCTGGGCCCGCGGTGGCTGGTGGCGATCGGCATGGCGCTGGGCGCCCTCGGGATGCTCTACCTCACACGACTGGACGTGCGCTCGACGTACGCGGCCGGCATCCTGCCAGCATTGCTTATGCAGGGGCTCGGCCTGGGCCTGGTGTTTTCAAGCGCCACGAACCTCGCCACGTTCGGCGTCGAGCCTCGGGATAGCGGCGAGGCATCGGCGACAGTCAACGCCTGCCAGCTGATCGGCGGCTCGCTGGGGACGGCGCTGCTGTCGACCATCGCGGCGGAAGCGACCACCAGTTACCTGAAGGGGTTGCAGCCGACCGCCGCGGCCATCGCCCGCGCGAGCGTCCACGGCTACACAACCGCATGGGCCTGGTCTGCGGCGATCTTCGCTGCCGGCGCAGTGGTTGCCCTGGTCCTCTACCCACTCCGCCGGCCGGCGACCCCAGCGCCACAGGCGAGCGAGACGGCCCCGGCCTTCCCCGCGGAGTAACCAGCGAGTTGGACCGCTCTACGGATCGCCGAGCTTCACGCTGACGGAGCTCTGGACTCGCAGCTCGGCAACTTCCCGAAGCCGCAGCCGGTGCCACTATCGGTGCTGCTGGAGCAGAGGAGGGTTCGCGAGGTCGATCCCGATTACGAGCTGAGAATCGGTCCCGGTTGAGCTGCTGCTGTGCCTGCGACGAGCAGGTCAGCGCCATACGTCTGCAATTTCCATGGCCCCAGCAGACACAGCGCATCGAGATCCGCGAGCGTGCGCGGTTGTCGTTCCGCCACCGCCTGAAGCACGGCGTTTGATATGACGACGTCGGGCAACACGCCGCGCTCCTCCGCTTTAAGCCGGCGCCAGCGTCGTAGCGCTTCGTAACGCTCCAGAACAGCGTCGTCAGGTCTCGGCGTCCGCCGCGGCTGGGGCGGCGGCGCAGCCAGGCCTCTGGCTACGGCGGCGATGAGGGCGCTCCCGTGGCGACGAGCGATGCTCTCGGGCAGGCCGCTGACCTGTGGCAGTGCTGCCAGGTCTTGTGGCTGCTGGCCGGCGACAGCGAGCAGCGCGGCGTCGGGCGCGACGCGAAACGGAGGCCGGTCGAGCGCCGAGGCCTGGCCGTCGCGCCAGATGTAGAGCTCCCGCAGGATGGCGCGCTCAACCGGTGCGAGGCCGTAGGCGCCTTTAATGCGCCACCATCCCTCGGGGTCGAATACCCGCTCGCGGGCGGTCGCGGATTCCAAGCGCTGGAACTCCTCCTGCGCCTCCTCCAAACGTGCGACCTCCTCCAACCGGGTTGCGAGGATTTGACTCAGCGGCAGAAGATAGTGACTGTCCATCGCGGCGTATTCGAGGGCTGCCTTGGCGAGCGGACGCCGGCCCCACTCATACCGCTGGAGTCGCTTGTCAGAATCGACGCCGTAATGCTCCGACAAGAGGTCGCCGAGCCCGAAGCGTGGGAGGCCGAGTATCCGGGCCGCGGCCATTGTGTCGAAGATGCTGCGCACTTCGAATCCGAAGTCGCGCCGCAATCCGGCGACGTCGTTCTCGGCGGCGTGAAAGACCTTGCAAACGGTAGGGCTGGCGAAGACGGACCGGAGAGCAGACAGATCCGGCACGGCAATTGGGTCGATCACATAGTCGTCATCGGCGGTTGATATCTGGATCAGGCATGTCTTTTCTCGATAGGCGTGGAAGCTGTCCGACTCCGTATCGACGCCGATTCCGGAGACGCCACGAAGCTTGTCCGCCAGGATCTGCAGCGATTCGGGCGACGAGACGACGATCATGTGAACTGGGTCAGCGGGATGATACGGCCTCCGGCGGTGTGGCGATGGCGGTCGAGCAACCTGAGACTACAACAGTGAGCCCGTCTCTGGCGTTGCCGCAGGCTTGAGGAACTCGGACGAAGCCTCACTGCTCAGGAGAAAGCAGGGGCGGGATACCTGGGGTATCCCGCCCCTGAGGGCAACGCTCAGCGGCACTCAGGCCGCGCTGGTGGCCGCCTGCCTGCGGGTGAAGCTGTAGCCCTCCTCCGACCGATCGACCAGCACCGTGTCACCAGCGCTGAACTCTCCGGCGAGGACCCGCTTGGAGAGCGGGTTCTCGAGCTGGCGCTGGACCACGCGCCGGAGCGGGCGCGCCCCGAACGACGGATCGTAGCCCTCCTCGGCGATGGCCGTGCGCGCCGCATCGGTGATCTCGAGGTGGATCTCCCGCTCCTCCATCCGCGATCGGAGATCCGCCGTCATCAGGTCGACGATCTGCCGCAGCTCCGCCGGCGTCAACGGCTCGAAGATCACGACTTCATCGATACGGTTCAGGAACTCTGGGCGGAACGCATCGTGGAGGGCGCGATTGACCGCGCTTTCTAGGCGCTGCCGGTCCGACGCCGACTGCGAGCGCGTTGTCTGGAAGCCGAAACTGGCCTTGTTCAACTCGCCCGTGCCCAAGTTGCTGGTCATGATGATGACGGTGTTGCGGAAATCGACGGTTCGTCCGTGACCGTCCGTCAGCCGGCCGTCATCCAAGATCTGCAGCAGGGTGTTGAAGACATCGGGATGAGCCTTCTCGATCTCGTCGAACAGAACGACCCGATACGGCCGGCGCCGGACCGCCTCGGTCAGGCCGCCGCCCTCGTCGTAGCCGACGTAGCCGGGAGGCGCGCCGATCATGCGTGAGACCGTGTGCCGCTCCTGGAACTCCGACATGTCAAGCCGGATCAGCGCGTCCTCGTCGTCGAACAGGAACTCCGCCAGTGACTTCGCCAGCTCCGTCTTGCCGACGCCGGTTGGGCCGAGGAAGATGAAGCTCCCGATCGGACGTCGCGGGTCCTTGAGACCAGCGCGCGAGCGCCGGATCGAATCCGACAGCACGCGAATTGCCTCGTCCTGACCGATGACCCTGCCGTGCAGGCGGCTCTCCATCTCGAGCAGCTTCTGCGCCTCACCCTCCAGCATCCGGGTCATGGGAATTCCCGTGACACTGGCGACGAGCTCGGCGATGTCCTTCTCGCTGACTGTGGCGTCGTCGACCTCGCGCGATTGCTCCCACTCCGCCTTCGCCTCCCGATACTCCTCCTGGAGCCGGAGCATCTCGCTCTTGATCCGTGCCGCGTCCTCGTAATCCTGGCGCTGCGCTGCCGCGTCAGTCTCGCGATTCAGCTCGTCGAGCTGGTTGCGGATCTGGCGCAGCCGGGGCGTCATACTCTGCGCCTCGATCACGTGCTTACTGGCCGCCTCGTCCACAAGGTCGATCGCCTTGTCCGGCAGGAAGCGCTCAGTGATGTAGCGATCGGATAGCTCAGCCGCGGCCTGCAAAGCATCGTCGGCGATCTGGAGCTTGTGGTGCGCCTCGTAACGCGGCCGCAGGCCCCGCAGAATCTCGATGGTTTCCTCCACGCTGGGCTCATCGACATAGACCGGCGCAAAGCGCCGCTCGAGCGCCGCATCGCGCTCGATGTACTGCCGGTACTCATCCATCGTCGTGGCGCCGATGACGCGCAACTCGCCCCGCGCCAGAGCAGGTTTCATCATCGTGCTGGCGTCGATTGCGCCTTCGGCCGCGCCGGCGCCGACCACCTGGTGCAACTCGTCGATAAAGACGACGACCTCGCCCTCGGCTTGGCGGATCTCATCCATGACGGCACGAAGACGCTCTTCGAACTCGCCGCGGAACTTTGAGCCGGCGACCATCGCCCCCATGTTGAGCGCGAGCAGACGTTTGTCACGCAGATTCTCCGGCACATCGCCGGCGACGATCTTCTGCGCCAAGCCCTCGACAATCGCAGTCTTCCCCACGCCGGCTTCGCCAATAATGACGGGGTTGTTCTTCTGGCGCCGGTTGAGGATCTGCATGACGCGCTTGATCTCCTCTTCGCGACCAATAACCGGATCGAGCTTAACCTCGCGGGCGAGTTGCGTGAGATCGGTGCTGTAGCGCTCCAGCGCCTGATAGCGGTTCTCCGCATTTGGGTCGTTGACGCGGGCCTTACCGCGAACCTCAGCCAAAGCCTTGTAAATCCTCTCCTTGTCAATCTGACGCTCGCGCAGAATGCGGGCCGACTCCCCGTCGCGCTCATCCGCGACCGCAATCAGCAGATGCTCCGCACCGATGAACTCGTCCTTCAGGCGCTCTGCCTCAGCGCGCGCATTTTCCAGCATGCGAACGATTCGTGGGGTTGTGTAGATCTGGACGACATCATGCGCGAGCTTCGGGGCCCGCTCCAGCGTGGTCGTAAGCTCCTCGCGCAGTGCCGGAACCGACACCCCAAGCCGGTCGAGAATGCGCTGTGCGACGCCGCCCTCCAGCGAAACGAGCGCGAGCAGCACGTGTTCAACGTCCCACTGACTGTGACGGTGCTGTCGCACCAGCTCTTGCGATGCGGCAAGCACTTCCTGCGCCTGCTGCGTGAATCTATCCTGTTGCATCATTGTGGTCTGACTCTCTGTCGGAAGCCGGCATCGGGCTCCCCCCCGCCTGCCGGCAGGCCTGCCTATTTATGTACCGCGCGTCTCGAGCAGCACGCGCAGGTGCTCCAACTCTGCTTCCATCGCCCGCATGCGCTCGCTCATGCGAAGGATTACCTCGGCGCCGGCCAGGTTGACGCCGAGGTCGCTGATCAGTCGCTGCACCTGGCGCAGCCGGTTGATATCCGAAATGGAATAGAGGCGAATGTTACCCCGTGAGCGTGAGGGCTCGATCAGCCCCTCCCGCTCGTAGTATCTCAGCGTCTGCTGGTGGATGCCGAGCATCTTCGCGGCGACGCTGATGACGTAGCAGGGCTCGTTCTCGGGCATGCTGTCTCGCATCACCGGCAGCCCTCCTTTCCTTAAATCGCGCTCCTTAGACCGCGCTTGTCGATGCATCACGCTTGGGCGGACGCGCCTGCCTTCTCGCCCGCCCTATCGTCTGCCCGGTCGCCCGCCTGATGCAGGTTGCGAAGCTCCTCGAACAGCTCCTTCTCGCGCTGGCTCAGGCGGGCCGGCAGGACGATGCGCACCCTGGCGTAGAGGTCACCTTTGCCACTGCCGTTGAGGTGGGGGACTCCCAGTCCG
>Ga0193751_1000584_pt1 | contig 27133 bp, 27 predicted proteins | sample L1c2metaG_FD_143050 | JGI IMG/M metagenome (GOLD analysis project Ga0193751, IMG submission 143050) | Soil microbial communities from a riparian zone of the East river system, Colorado, United States - L1c2 | ecosystem: Environmental > Terrestrial > Soil > Riparian zone | place: USA: East River... | reverse complement strand
CCGCCGGGCGCGCGATCACGTTCTCCGGGATCACGGTCGCAGTCGGCCTGTCGGCGATGCTCTTCTTCCAGGGGACGTTCATGGCCTCGATGGGCGCCGCCGGCGCGATCGTGGTCGCGGTCGCGGTTGTCTACGCGCTGACTTTCCTGCCGGCCATGCTTGCGGTCCTTGGCCCGAGGGTCAACCGCCTGCGCATTCCGATCTTTCGGCGCGCGACAACCGGTGGCGGTTTCTGGCATGGGCTGGCGACCTGGGTCATGCGCAGGCCGCTCGTTGTGCTTCTGCCCGTGGTCGGATTCCTTCTGCTTGCGGCCTCGCCTTTCATCCAACTCCGGCTCGCTAACGGTGACGTCGACATGCTGCCCAGCCACGTCGAGGCGAGGCAGGGCTACGACCAGATGATCGCCAACTTCCCGGGCCAGGACCAGACCACGTTCAACATCGTTGTCAACTACCCGGACGGCTCGCCGCAGACGCCCGACCGCATCGCGAACCAGTTCGGTCTCACGCAGCGCATCGCCGCCATCCCCGGAGTGCTCCATGTCACCACCGCGGGTGTGGGCAAGCATGTCGTTCTAATTCAGGCCACCACCGCTTCGCCAGCGACCTCGGATGCGTCGCGCAACATCGTCAAGGCGATCCGGGCTGACCAGGGCGTCGTGGGCGGGCAGGTGCTCGTCGGCGGTCAGACCGCGGTCGACCTCGACGTCATCAAATTCATCCTCGATCGCACGCCACTCGCGGTCGGATTCGTGGTCGTGTTCACGTACCTCGTGATGTTCTTGCTCACCGGTTCGGTGGTGCTGCCCTTGAAAGCCGTGCTCCTGAACTTCCTCTCCATCGGCGCATCATTCGGCGCCCTGGTCTGGATCTTCCAGCAGGGGCACTTGTCGACCCTCCTCGGCTTCACGCCTCAGTCGATCGACCCGAGCATCCCGGTGATCCTGTTCTCGATAGTGTTCGGCCTGTCGATGGACTATGAGGTCCTGCTCGTCAGCCGCATCCACGAGGAATACGTGCGCACAGGCGACAACACGCAAGCGGTGGCAAGCGGCCTGGAGAAGACCGCGCGCCTCATCACCGGAGCCGCCGCGATCATGGTCACGGTGTTCCTCGCCTTCGGACTCGCCGAGGTGGTGATCATCAAGGCCATCGGCATCGGCCTGGCGGTCGCGGTGGCCATCGACGCCACGCTGGTGCGCGCTCTCGTGGTGCCCGCCGTGATGCGACTGCTCGGCGATTGGAACTGGTGGGCGCCGCCCCCGCTGCGACGCCTGTACGACCGCGCCGGCCTCGGCGACTTCCAGGCCGAAGCGCTCCCCGAGCTGGAAGTTGCCTGACGATAAGATTTGATTCATGCCTGCCGCGCACAAATGGGTCTACCACTTCACCGAGGGATCCGCGAAAATGCGCGATCTGCTCGGAGGCAAGGGCGCCGGCGCCGCTGAGATGACCCGGGCGGGGATGCCTGTCCCGCCCGGTTTCACCATCACCACCGAGGCCTGCCGCGCATACCTCGCGAACAAGGGCAAGTTCCCGCCCGGCATGTGGGAGCAGACGACCACCGCGCTGAAGACCCTGGAGAGAAAGACAGGCAAGAAATTCGGCGATCCGAACAACCCGCTGCTGGTCAGCGTCCGCTCCGGAGCCAAATTCTCGATGCCGGGCATGATGGACACGGTCCTCAACCTCGGCCTCAACGAGGAGACGACCAAGGGACTTACCAAACTCACCAGCGATGAGCGCTTCGCCCTCGACGCGCGACGCCGTTTCATCCAGATGTTCGGCAAAACCGTGATGGGCATCGACGGCGACCTGTTCGAGCACGCGCTGAGCGAAGCGAAGAAGAAAGCGGGGGTCAAGACCGACCCCGAGCTCAAGCCCGAAAACCTCCGAAAGCTGGTGACCAGCTTCCTCGCCACATATAAGGACGCGACAGGACACGAGTTCCCTTCCGACCCGGTCGTGCAGCTGCGAGCAGCGATCGAGGCGGTGTTCAAGTCATGGAACACAGACCGCGCCAAGACCTATCGCCGCGTGGAACGCATCCCCGACGACCTCGGTACCGCCGTCAACGTGCAGATGATGGTGTTCGGCAACATGGGCGCGACCTCGGGCACAGGCGTCGCCTTCACGCGCAACCCGATCACCGGCAAAAGGGAGCTTTACGGCGACTACCTGGCCAATGCCCAGGGCGAGGATGTCGTGGCCGGCGTGCGCGACACCGAGCCGATCATCGCGCTCAAGCGACACATGCCGAAGGTTTACACGGAGTTCGAGGGCTACGCCCGCAAGCTCGAGAAGCACTACAAGGACGTGCAGGACCTTGAGTTCACTGTGGAGCGCGCGACGCTCTACATGTTGCAGACGCGCTCGGCCAAGCGCACCGGCGAGGCCGCAGTCCAGATCGCCGTCGCAATGGTGGCCGAGAAGCTGATCACCCGTAAGGAAGCGGTGGCTCGCGTCGAGCCGCGCCAGCTCGAGCAGCTCCTGTTTCCGCGGGTCGATCCCGCCGCGCATGTTCAACCGCTGGCGAAGGGTGTCCCCGCCTCACCGGGCGCGGCGAGCGGCGGAGCCGTCTTCGACGCCGACACCGCGGTCGAGTGGGGCAAACAAGGCAAGGCGGTGATCCTGGTCCGCGTGGAGACCAACCCCAATGACGTGCATGGCATGGTCGAGGCGAAGGGCATCCTGACGCAGACCGGCGGCACCGCCAGTCACGCTGCTCTCGTGGCGCGCGGCATGGGACGGCCGTGCGTGGTCGGCGCGAGCTCGATCGACGTCGACGTCCGCAAGCGCATGTTCTCGGCCAACGGGACGACGATCAAAGAGGGAGACGAGATAACGATCGACGGCACCACCGGCGAGGTTTACGTCGGCAAGGTGCCCACGATCGAGGCGCAATCTCTAAACAAGCACAAAGCCGCCAGCGCGATTCTGCGGTGGGCGGATGAGTTCCGCAGGCTCGAGGTGTGGGCCAACGCCGACTATCCGCGGGACGCGATCAAGGCTCGCGAGAATGGCGCGCAGGGCGTCGGCCTGTGCCGCACCGAGCACATGTTCATGGAGCAGGATCGATTGCCGATCGTGCAGGCCATGATCATGGCCACCACCACCGAGGAGCGCGAGACGCAGCTCGCCAAGCTGCTGCCGATCCAGCGCGGCGACTTCGAGGGCATCTTCAAGGCGATGGCCGGCCTGCCCGTGATCATCCGGCTGCTCGACCCGCCGCTGCACGAGTTCCTGCCGAGCCTCGAGGACCTGATCCGCGAGACAACACACCTCAAGGACACCGGCGAGAACCCGGAGCGACTGCGAGAGGCCGAGAAGATCATGTCGCGCGTCGAGGAGCTGCACGAGGCCAACCCGATGCTCGGCCTGCGCGGTGTGCGCCTGTCGATCCTCTTCCCGGAGATCCCGCGAATGCAGGTGCGGGCGATCATGGAAGCGGCCTGCAACCTCCTCAAGAAGAAGGTCGACGCTCAGCCTGAGATCATGATCCCGCTGGCCGGTACCGTGGCCGAGCTGCAGGCCGTGCACCAAGAGCTGAAGCCGGTGGCCGAGGACGTCCAGAAGGAGAAGGGCATCAGGGTCCCTTACAAGTTCGGCACCATGATCGAAATACCCCGCGCCGCACTCGTTGCGGGCGAGATCGCCAAGGAAGCGGAGTTCTTCTCTTTCGGCACCAACGACTTGACCCAGATGACGTTCGGCTACTCACGTGACGACGCCGAGCGCCACTTCATCGTTCGCTATCTCGAACGCAAGATCCTGCCGCGCAACCCCTTCGAGACGATCGACGAGAACGGTGTGGGCCGGCTGATGGCGATGGCCGTCACCGAGGGACGCAAGACTAGGAGGAACCTCGAGGTCGGGATCTGCGGCGAGCACGGCGGCGATCCGGACTCGATCCATCTCTGTCACAAGCTCGGCTTGAACTACGTCTCATGCAGCCCGTTCCGAGTGCCGGTGGCGAGACTGGCCGCGGCCCAGGCCGCGCTCGGAGTCGGCGAGAGCTCCTAGTCGGTGACGGCGTCGACCCTCGAAAACTTCGCGGGCCGGCTGATCAGGCCTGACGACGCTGAATACGACGCTGCTCGCATCGTCTGGAATGCGATGGCGGACAAGCGTCCAGCTCTAATCGCCCGGTGCGCCGGCGTGGACGATGTCACTGCTGCTGTTCGCTATGCCCGGGAGCAAGATCTTGTCGTCGCTGTCCGCGGCGGCGGGCACAGCGTGGGGGGATTCGGCACCTGCGACGGCGGCATCGTCATCGACCTGTCCCGCATGCGTCGGCTGACGATCGATCCCGACCGCAGGGTGGCTCACGTCGAAGGCGGCGCCCACCTTTCGCAGCTGGACCACGAGGCTCAATCGTTAGGTCTTGCTTGCCCAATTGGAGTGGTGGGACATACCGGCGTCGCCGGTCTCACGCTCGGCGGTGGCATGGGCCGCCTCCAGCGCAAGTTCGGCTTCACGATCGACAACCTGCGTTCGGTCGACCTGGTCGCGGCCGACGGCAGGCGGCTGCATGCGAGCGAAGATCAGAACGCCGACCTCTTCTGGGGAGTGCGCGGGGCCGGCGCCAACTTCGGCGTCGTCACGTCGTTCGAGCTGCAGCTCCATCCACAGGAACCGACCGTCATGCATGGCTGGATCGCGTTTCCGATCGAGCGCAGTCGCGACGTCGCCGGTCTGGTCCGCGAATTCCTGGCCAACGCTCCGGACGAGGCCTGGGTGTCGATCAACTTCGGGGTCGCCGCCGACCCACCCTTTCCACGCGAGCAAGCGGGCAAGCCCGTCGTGATGGTCACAGTCACGCACTCGGGTTCATTGGAAGATGCCGAGCGCGACCTCCGGTCACTGCGCCAAGGCCTCGATCCGCTGATGGACACGTTCGCGCCACAGCTATACGCCGCGGTGCAGGGGATGAACGACGAAGCGATGGCCTGGGGCCAGCGCTTCTATATGAAGGGGGGATTCCTGGCTGAGCTCAGCGACGAAGCAATCGAAGCCTGCGCCGCGCAGATGATCGACGTACCTGCCGGTGGCGAATGCACCCTATCGCTATGGTCACAAGGAGGCGCGATCGGCCGTGTGTCTGACGACGCCATGGCGTTCACCGGACGCACGGCCGCGTTCTGGCTCGGTGTCGAGGCGACATGGAAGGGCGTCGCGCTGGACGAGCCGCACAAGGCCTGGAGCCGGCGCTCGATGGCCGCGCTCAAGCCATTCACGACTGTTGGGCAGTACGTCAACGATGCGGTCGATTCGGACGTGGGATCGGTGCGAGCGATCTACGGAAACGAGAAGTACGAGCGGCTGGTCCGGCTCAAGCGGACTTACGACCCGGACAACGTGTTCCGGCTGAACGCGAACATCCGCCCCTAAGTCCGCCGGCCAATCCCCGGGTAGTCGACCACCAGGCCGTCACGATCAAACGTGATGTCGGCCGTGAAATCGCTGTCGAGCGATTCGTACCGCACGACCGCACCCTCCCCCTGGGCATGCACGAACGTATATCGCTGCCGGCTGGCACGCACGCCAAGGTCCGGCACGGAAACCCAGGCCATCAGAAAGTCCACGGGCCCGCCGCCCTGCAGCAGCCCATGCCGGAGCACCGGCATCGAATTGGTCAGCGGCGAGAGGCCGAGGTCGCAGTCGAGCGCTTCCGAGAAAAGCGACGTGTCGCCGCCAGGCGCCGGCAGATCGGCATCGCCTTCGCTGTTCGTGCGCGCGCTCCATTTGCCACGCCTGTTTCGCCGGAGGTCCAGCTTTCGACTCCATCCTGTTCCGCGGGCCGTGATCAGAAGGCCCAGGGTGGTGAATCCAAAGTCGGTCTCGAGCTTGTAGTCGAGCCGGTAGACGACCGGCGTAGTTCCGGTAGCCACGCCGGTGGCCGTTAGCCTGCTGTGCGCGATCAGTACGTCGGCGAACTCAGTCCCGCCCTGGTTTTCCTTTACCCACGCGATCGCCCGCGAAGCCATGGCCGCTCACAATAGTCAGGTGCCCACCCCATCGTCCGACGACGCCTTCGCCGAGGTAAAAGCCAAGGTCGACCTCGTCAAGGTAGTCCAGGAGCACGTCCGCCTCACGAAGCGCAACAAGGACTTCTGGGGCCTCTGCCCCTTCCACCAGGAGGACAGCCCGAGCTTCAAGGTCAACCCGCAGATGCAGTCCTGGTACTGCTTCGGCTGCGAGCGCTCGGGCGACGTCTTCACCTTCGTCGAGCTCATCGAAAAGACCGACAAGCGCGGCGCGCTGCAGCTGCTGGCCGAGCGCGCCGGCGTCGAGCTCAAGAAGCTCAGCCCCGAGCAGAAGGTGCGCTCCGACTCCCGGAAACGCTTGCTGGCCATGCTCAAGCTGGCCGCCCAGTTTTACGAGTACGTGCTCTGGTCCACTCCGGCCGGCGAGCCCGGCCGCAAGCTGCTCGCGTCACGACAGGTCAAGGAAGAGACGGCCCGCCGCTTCCAGATCGGCTACGACCCGGCCGGCCGCGGCTTTGCCGACTACCTGCGCGCCAAGAAGCGCTCGCTTGCGGACGCGCAGGAGGCTGGCTTGCTGCGACGCGACGGCACCGACTTCTTCGCGGAGCGCGTGGTCATCCCCATCCGGGACGAGCGCGGCCAGCCCCTTGCTTTCACCGCACGAACGGTGCGGCAGGACGAGCAGCGAAAGTACATCAACTCTCCCGAGACGGACCTATACGTCAAAGGACGGGTGATCTTCGGACTCGACCTTGCGCGCGACGAGATCGCTCGACGCGGCCATGCCGTTCTGATGGAGGGCCAGTTCGACGTCATCACCGCGCACGGGGCGGGCATCCAGAACGCGGTCGCAAGCTCCGGTACCGCCCTGACCGACGACCAGGTCAGACTGCTGAAGCGCTTCACTGACGAGCTGCTCCTCGTTTTCGACGCCGACCGCGCCGGCCGGCAGGCCGCCCAGAAGGCGGTCCTGCTCGCTGCCGGCCACCAGATGCGCACGCGGGTGGCCACGGTCGAGGGCGCCAAGGATCCCGACGAGTTCCTGCGCGCGGCGGGTGACGATGCTGCGAAGCAGTGGGAGGAGCTCGCTACCAAGGCACCCTCTGGGTTCGAGTTCGGGATGGAGGAGGCCGCGGCCGGGCTCAACCTGAGCAACGCCAACCATGTCGAGCTTGCGGCCCGCCGGCTGCGTGAGTGGATCGCCCAGTTCCCCACCGCACTCCAGGAGGAGTATCGCGAGCGGGCCAAGCGTTGGATGGGCGTGTCCGGTCACCTCCTGGCCGCCGAGCCGGACGGAAGGCGAAATTCAGGCCGACCGAATACCCCGAAGGTGGGTAAAAACGGTTTGGAGACCCCCGCGGTGGGGAAAAAGATGACCGTAGGCAGATATCTGCTGCAACTCCTCGCCGTCCGCCCGGTTGCGTTCGATCGAGTACGAACAAAGATCACGCCCGATGAGTTGGACGAAGAGGACCGCGGTATATACGTAAGGATGTTGGAGACATACGAGCGCGGCGGTGTGCTCGGGCTCGAAAAGGAATTGGCGGGTTATCCCGCGGAGGAGCAGGACCTGATCAGAAGGGCTTGGGCGGCGCCACCGCCCAACGTTGACGAAGATGTGGCCGTGGAGCTGGCCGAGCGCATCAAGCTCGACCGCATGAAAGGCCGCCACAGTGGGATAATCCGCGAGCTTTCCGAGGCGGAAAGAGGGAAGGACTCGGAGCGGGTGGCGCGACTCGAAGCAGAGGCCAGGGAGCTGGCACGCGCCATCGCCGACATGGAAAGGAGAGGGTGACGATCGCGCGCGCAGCCAAAGTTGTGACCAAGGGTGGGAGCCGGGCCGGCAAGGCCGTCGAGAAGCCGGAGCACAAGTTCGAGGACGAGCTGATGGCCGTGGCCGAACAGCTCATCGTCAAGGGCAAGGAGCAGGGCTACCTCACGCCCGACGACATCCTGCAGGGCTTCCCGGAGATCGACGCCGAGCCGGACCAGATCTTCCGCATCTTCGCCGCGTTCAAAGAGATCGGCATCGAGGTCACAGACGGCGAGAAGGATTTCGAAGAGGTCGAGCAGATCGACGACGAGATGCTCCTCGACATCGAGATGATGGATTCCGTCTCGCTTGACGACCCGGTCCGCATGTACCTCAAGGAGATCGGACGGGTGAGCCTGCTCACCGCCAACGACGAGGTCGAGCTGGCGCAGGCCATCGAAGCCAAGCCTCTGCACGACGCCCTCAAGGCGCTGAACGTGATCGAGGAGATCGACGGCCGCCAGCGCTCAGTGGAAGAGATGCTGCCGGACGTCATCGAGCGCCTCGCCACCGTGAAGCGCAAGGGCCAGCAGGCTCACATCGCCCAGGAGCTGCTCGGTCTCAACGACCTGGCCAAGCTCCAGAACCTGCTCGACGCCGCGGCGGCGGAGCGCCGGCGCCAGGCCAACGGTGCGGCCAAGCCCCGCGTCCGCGCGGAAGCGCTCGAGTCGTACCGCATCGCCCGGTACCGGCTGACCGAGCGGTACGAGCGCGCATACGAGGCGAAGCAGCGGCTGACCGAGGCGAACCTCCGGTTGGTCGTGTCGATCGCCAAGAAGTACATCGGCCGCGGCATGTCGTTCCTCGACCTGATCCAGGAAGGCAACATGGGCCTCATCCGTGCGGTCGAGAAGTTCGACTACCACAAGGGCTACAAGTTCTCGACATACGCCACATGGTGGATCCGTCAGGCCATCACGCGCGCCATCGCCGACCAGGCGCGGACGATCCGCATTCCGGTGCACATGGTGGAGACGATCAACAAGCTGGTGCGCGTCTCGCGCCGGCTGCTCCAGGAGCTGGGCCGCGAGCCGAGCGACGAGGAGATCGGCGAGGAGATGGGCATCACGCCCGAGAAGGTTCGCGAGATCGTGAAGGTCTCGCAGGACCCGGTTTCGCTCGAGACCCCGATCGGTGAGGAGGAGGATTCGCACCTCGGCGACTTCGTGGAGGACCGCGAGGCAGTCTCGCCGTCGGACGCCGCGTCGCTGACGATGCTCCACTCGGAGGTCGAAGACGTCCTCGACACGCTGACGCCGCGCGAGCGGCGGGTGCTGCAGCTTCGTTTCGGGTTGATCGACGGCCACCAGCGGACGCTGGAAGAGGTGGGCAAGCGCTTCGGCGTCACCCGCGAGCGCATCCGCCAGATCGAGGCCAAGGCGCTGCGCAAGCTGCGCCACCCTTCACGCTCGAAGAAGCTCCGCGACTACCTGGAGTAGCGTCCCCTCGAGGCCTATTCCGCACGTTTGGATCCAACGGCGCGCTAGCTCCACCCGTTTTGCGCGCTTTTGGCGCCAACGGCGCGTTTTCCCGCCTTGTGGCGGAGGCCGTTCACCCTTAGATTGAACCGGCGATGCCTGTCATCACCGTCGGACGCCAGATCGGGGCCGGGGGCAGGACGGTTGGCCACATGCTCGCGACCAAGATCAAGGCCGATTTCCTCGACTCTGAGCTGATCGACGAGGTCTCCCACCGGCTCGAGCTGCCCAGGGAAGAGGTCGAGGCAGAGGACGAGCAGCCGGGCTCTCTGCTGAGCCGGCTGCTTTTGGCGCTCGGAGCCGCCAACACCGAGCCGATGATCCCGCCCGAATCTGGCTCCGCCTGGACCCCGCCGAACGCCGACCCGGTGTTCGACACCCGCCGCGCCGTCCTCGAGATCACCCAGCAGGTGATCCGGGAGGCGGCCAAGGGCGAAAACGTCGTGATCGTCGGCCGCGGGGGCGCCTACATCCTTCACGAATACCCCGGCGCGCTGCACGTCTTCTTGCGCGCGGACGTGGCGATCCGGGTGAAAACCATCATGGAACGCGAGAAGAAGACCGAGGACGAGGCGCGCCGCCGGCTCAAGCTGGCGGACGAGAACTGGACGGCGTACATCAAGCAGGTCTACGGGCACGACCGGAACCTGGCGTCGCACTACGACCTGGTGCTCGACACCGGCCGCCTCGGCTACGACGCTACGATCGCCGCCATCCTCGCCGCCCTCCCAGGGAGAGCCCTCTCCCCGTAGAAGCTAACCTTCTCGTCGTGACCCATGCCCTCGGCTCCCGCACGTCTGGCGTCGACGGTTCCAGTGAGGGCGGCCGGATCAACACCATCAGCCTGCCGGGAGCGCTCGTTTTGTACGGCGTCGCCCTTCTGCAGGCGCTCCAGCGCCAGAACCCGAAAACCAAGCTGACGGTAGCGCCAGTCCAGGCTGAGGGGATCTGGTCCCTGGAGCTGAGCTACACGGGGGAGCCGCCGGCAGGCGTGCAAGAACGCTGGCATGGTCACCGCGTCATCGTCCGGAAGCCCGAGGCTCCTGGTGCCTGACGTAGCGCTGACGCCACAAAGCAAGATCCGGGACGTCCTGAAGACACTTGGCGACAAGGGTCAGGAAGTTCTCCTGAAGCACGGCTACGACGTCGGCGAGGGATTCGTGGACGTCCTTTCCCAGTACCAGACGCTCCAGCACGCCGCGGAAACCGAGCGCCTCAGGGACCTGGACGGCTTATTGGAGTATGTGAACTCCACCCAATAACAGCCGCCGAATTTACAGTCATATGACTGTTACAAATTCGTGCACGGGGAGTAGTATCCGCAACTGAAACAGGCTCTGGTTCGTTATAGAAGTCAAGGAACACGTCATTGCAAAGGTCAAAGCCGGAACCAGACAAGGGCAATTGTGCTTGCGGGCGTCCCCGGAAGGATGCCGAGGTCTACATCTACCGTTCCCACACAGATCGCTACCTGTTCCACCGCTGCGAGTGCGGCACGGAATGGACCGAGCACCAGACCGACGTCGATCCCACTGATCCCGTCAGCTCGGATGAGGTGCTCGAGGTGCACAAGCGCCTCGCCACGTTCGAGGGAACTATCGCCGAGCTCCTGGTGCGCCACCCAGCTGTCTAGCTGAGGTCGAAAGGGTCGGCGGGTCGCCCCGGCACCGTGGCCGGCGCGGCAAATAGGGCGCCGGCGAGCTCATCTTTCAGCCCCTCTGCCGCGCTGGTGACGAACATCCGCGGATCATCCCGCCCCACCAGGCACACGCTCGACGGCTGCCTGGTCGGAACGGAAATCGTCTCCACCAGACTGCCGTCCGGCCGGTAACGCCTCACCTCGGCCGCTCCCCATACCGCCACCCAGACATGGTCCTGGTCGTCGATGGCCATGCCGTCTGGATTCTCCAATCCAGGCTTCATCTGCACGAACACCGTTCGATCGCTCAGGCCGCCGGACTCACGATCGACTTTGAATCGATCGATGCGCCCGCGCGCGGAGTCCGTGAAGTACATGGTCGTTCCTGCGGCGTCGAACGCGGGACCGTTGGCGATGGTGACGCGGTCGAGCGCCTTGGTCACGCGGCCATCGCGATCGACCCGGTAGAGGGAGCCGGCGTCAGGCGTGAAGTCAAACGCCATGCTGCCCGCCCAGAACCGCCCCGCCGGATCGGCGCAACCGTCGTTCATCCGCATCCTCACTCGTTTTCCGTCTTCGGGCCTCTCGAGCCATTCCAGCGTGCCGCCGGCTCGAATCAGCGCGACCCCAGTTCCGCACGCGGCGATCCACTCGTCGGTCGAGTTCGCCAGGGGCGCGACAGCGCCGAGCGGCATGTCGAGCCTTACGAGCTGCCGCAGCGGCCCCGGGTGCTGAGGATCGGCCTGCAGCAGCCGCCCGGTCGGGATGTCGACGAGGACAATGCGGTCGCCGACCCATCGGGCGCCTTCGCCGAGCTCCAGCCGATCCGGACCCCAGGCGTTCAGTCGCGCAGAGCCGAAAGCAGGCCCCAATGTTCGAGGCGTTCGCGCAATCGCGCCGTCGCCGCATCGTCGTACGCGGCCACCGGCGGAGCCGGCCATGGCTCGCAGATTCCCTGCAGGTGAAGCGCGGCTTTGATGGCCGCGGGAAACACCCCGGCCCGAACCGCCATCACCAGCTCGACCAGCGCGTCCTGGTGCTTCCGCGCGGCATCCCAATCTTCGTGCGTGAAGTCTTCGTAGATGCGAACGACCCAGGCGGGTGCGATGTTCGCGGCGCCGCAGATCGTGCCCGAGCCGCCTATCACCAGCGATGCGAGCAGCATCGAGTCGCTGCCGGTGAAGATCCGGAAACCCGGCAGCTCGCGCGTCGCCACGCACACGTTCTCGAAGTACTCGAAGTCGCGACTCGAGTCCTTGATGCCTGCGATCGTGCCCTCCCGCGCCAGCGCGGCCACGGTCGTCGGCTCGGTGAACACCTTCGTGAATTGCGGGATGTTGTACAGCAGGAGCGGGATCTTGCTCTCTGATGCGAGCCGCCGGTAGAAGGCAAGCACCGTGGCCTGGTCGGTCGGGTAATAGAAAGGCGGCGCGACCAGTGCCGCGTCGGCGCCAAGCCTCGAGGCGGCCGCGATTTCGTTGCGCGCAGTCTCGAGGTTTGGCTGCGCCACCCCGCAGATCACGGGCACGCGGCCTGCGGACGCTTCGACCACGCAGCGCAGAATCTGTGATCGCATCCGCTCGCCGAGTGATGCGCCTTCACCGGTCGACCCCAGCGGAAGCAGCCCGCTCACCCCGCCCGCGATCACGTGCTCGACGAGCCGCTGGATGCCGGCCTCGTCCACACTGCCGTCTTTGTGCAGCGGCGAAACGAGGGCGGGCAGGACTCCCTTCAGCTCATCAACTGCGCTCACCGCCATAGGCTACTCTGGCCCGAATGATCTATCGCCGGACCGGGCGAAGCGGGCTCTTGCTTCCGGCGCTATCGGTTGGCCTATGGCAGCGCTTCGGCGGCAATCTTCCTTCGGACGAGAACCGCGCCATCCTGATCCGCGCCTTCGAGCGCGGGGTGACTCACTTCGACCTGGCCAACAACTACGGGCCGCCCTACGGATCAGCGGAGTCGAACTTCGGCCGCATCCTGCGGACCGACCTGGCCGGCCACCGCGATGAGCTCGTGATCTCGACCAAGGCCGGCTGGGACATGTGGCCAGGTCCGTACGGCGACTTGGGCTCGCGCAAATATCTCCTCGCCAGCCTCGACCAGAGCCTCAAGCGTGTGGGCCTCGAGTACGTCGACATCTTCTATCACCACCGGCCCGACCCCGAGACGCCGCTGGAGGAGACCATGGGTGCGCTCGAAACCGCCGTGCGCCAGGGCAAGGCTCTCTATGTCGGCATATCGCAATATCAACCCGCACAAACCCGCGAGGCGGCAGCGATTCTCGGGCGCATGGGCATCCACCTCCTTATCCACCAACCCGTTTACTCGATGCTGAATCGCTGGGTCGAGCCGGAGCTGCTGAGCACACTCGATGAGCTCGGCGTGGGCTGCATCGCTTTCTCACCGCTGGCTCAAGGAATGCTCACCGACAAATATTTGCAGGGCGTGCCGCCCGGCTCTCGCGCGGCGCAGGGCTCTTCACTAAACCCGGACACGGTGGAAAAAAACATGACGCGCATTCGCGCGCTCAACGAGATCGCCAAGCTTCGCGGCCAGAAGCTGTCGCAGATGGCGCTCGCGTGGGTGCTGCGCGATCCTCGGGTCACGTCCGCGATTGTCGGTGTGAGCAGCGTGCAGCAGCTGGAGGAGAACCTCGGCGCGCTCGACAAGATGGATTTCAAACCCGAAGATCTCAGAGAGATCGACAGGATCCTTATGTAGGTCGCCGAGTCAAAACCAGGATGTAAGGCGAGCTCAGTTTCACGCGCCCGCCGCTCGATTCGTTCAACTCCTCGATCAGCAGCCTCTTCGCGTCGAGCACCTTCTGATAGGACTCCGGCGGCATCATGACTTTCAACGCGGCTTGAGGCGCATTGGTCGCCTGCCAGAAATCGACGAATTCATTGATTGAGGGTGATTCGAAAGTCAGCGTGCGATGTATGACCTCAATCGAATCGGCAAGTCCGCCCAGCCGCCTGCGGACTTCTTCCTCATCGCCCCATAGAAAAGGCCAGGGCAGGTCGAACGCGGGGTACGCGGAGAACGACGCCAGCAGTTGTGAGAGCTTGCCCAGGTAGCCGCCAGGGCTGTAGTTGGCCATCGCGACCAGGCCGCCGGGCTTGGCCACGCGGAACATCTCCGTGGCCACCAGCGTAGGCTGCGGCGCAAACATCGCGCCGAACACCGACGCGACGATGTCGAAGCTCGCATCCGCGAACGAGAGCCGTTCCGCGTCCGCCTCGGACCACTCGATGCTCAATCCGGCATCCGCTGTGCGCGCACGGCCGAGCTCGATCATCTTCGGGGTGATGTCTGTCGCGGTGACCGTTGCGCCGCGGCGGGCGGCGGCGAGCGCGAAGTTGCCGTTGCCGGCCGCGACATCGAGGAGAGTCACGCCGGGCGCGATGGCGCAGGCATCCGCCAGCGCTTGGGCACCCGGTTCTAGCAGTTGAGCGACTCGGGGGTAGTCACCGAGGGACCACATCCACCGTTGACCCTCTTTGAGTCTCTCGATTGGCTCGCTCAACCTCAATTATATACCATATCGGGCTCACAAATTGCAACAGTGAAGGTGGGGGTTCGGGTTGAGCGAGAATGAATTTCAAAGTGTCCGACCGCTCCGTTAAGACCGGGCTTCTGCTCCCATCTCGCGAGGCGCTGCTCTGGGCGAACGGTGACCTCGGCGTCGTCGTCGATGCGGCGCGGCAGGCAGAGCAGGCGGGCTATGACTCGGTGTGGGTCGGCGACTCTTTGCTTGCGCGTCCCCGCGGCGAACCCATAGCCCTCCTGGCCGGTGTCGCCGGCGCGACGACTCGCGTCATGCTCGGCACCGCGGTGCTCCTGCCTTTGCTTCGCCACCCTCTGTCGCTCGCGCACGCCCTCGCCACGCTCGACCGCATCGCCCAAGGCAGGCTCGTCGTGGCCGTCGGCCCTGGAGCTGAGCTGCCGGGCACGCATGCGGAGCTGACTGCGGTGGGTGTCCCGAGCGACCGCCGGGTCAGCGCGATGCTGAGCGAAGTCGAACGGTGCAAACGACTGTGGCGCAATGAAGACCCAGGCATCCAGCTGCAGCCCACTCCCTTTCAGCAGGGCGGGCCTCCGGTTTGGTTGGGGGGAGGCGGACCTCGCATGTTGCGCCTCGCGGGTACAACGTTCGATGGCTGGCTCCCGTTGAGCCCGACCGCCGACGCATACGCTGCCGGTCTTCGCGCCGTGCATGAAGCGGCCGTACAGGCGGGCCGTGATCCGGACATCATCGCTGCCGGTGTGTATCTCACTTTTGCGGTCGCTGACAGCGCACGCGAGGCGGCGAGCGAGCTCGACGAGTACACGAAGGCTTACTACGGACAGCCTGCCGAGGTCATGGCGCGACAGATGGCGTGCCACGCCGGAACGCTTGAGTCAGCTGCCGAGTGGTTCGCGGGCTATCGCGCCGCCGGCGCCCGCCACCTCGTGCTCAGACTGGCTCGACCAGGTCTCAAGGACTACAACGCCACAGTTCGTCAGCTTTTGGACGCTGCTCGCTAGTCCTATTCGTTCAACCGGTCGATCAGCTGCCGCAAGCGCCCGAAATGGCTGCGGTCGAAGTCGAGGCGCAGGCGCGGCAGATCCGGGACATCGCCGTCCTGACGCTCGCCGCTGGATGCGGTGACGCGCTCGATCGGCGCGCGCAGGATATCGCCGAACTCATTGTTCAGCGACGTGACTTTCTCGTCGGAGATCGGGCTGTTCAACCTCAGGATCAGCTTGCCGTCGACGTATCTCTGTGAGTGATAGACGCGGTAGAAGCGCTGGATGTGAGCGACTGCCTCGTCGATCGACTCGGTGAGGTGATACAGGCCGAGGTCCTCCGAATCGATGTAATTGCGCGTCAGCAGGGCCTCCCGCAACATCGCATCGATCTGCCGCCAGTAGCCGCCCCCTTCGGCCTCGACCATCACGATCGGGTGAAGGTCGCTCTTGCCGGTCTGGCTCAGGGTCAGCAGCTCGAACAGCTCGTCCATCGTGCCGAAACCGCCGGGAAACAGAACGAACGCCTCGGCCTCCTTCATGAACATGAGCTTCCGCGTGAAGAAGTACTTGAAGTTGATCAGCTTCGGATCCGAGGCGATGAACGGGTTGGGCTTGGCCTCGAACGGGAGCACGATGTTGACGCCGAACGAGCTCTCCTGGCCGGCGCCCTCGTTGGCGGCGCTCATGATGCCGGGCCCAGCTCCGGTCACGACCATCCAACCGATCGCGGCCATGCGCCGTCCGAATTCTCTCGCCAGCCTGTAGTTCGGATCGTCGGCCGGCGTCCGCGCGGAACCGAAGACGCTGACCTTCTTGCGGTCTCGATACTTCGAGAAGACGTTGAACGCGTATCGCATCTCCTTGACGGATGCATTGATGAGCTTGCGGTCGAGACGGCTCAACGGTTCTTCTGACATCCGAATCGCGGTTACGAGAAGCTCGTAAGTGGAGCGGGCGTCGACCGGGGCGAGTTTCAGCTCGTCGACCAGCGCGGTCAGCCGGCGATCGAGATCGGCGTCACCCGTCGAGTACTGCCGCCTGGTCCCGGTTCGCGATGAAGTAGTTTTCTTTTTAGGCAATGTCTTGGGAATAAGGTACGTGGGACTCGATGGCGACGACACGCTGTGGCAGAACGAAACACGCTTCCAGCTCACCCAGACCGCCCTCCGCGATCTGCTGCGGCGCCACGTTCCCGACGCCGACGTCGACGTCCATTTGGCCGAAGTCGAGATGCGCAACCTCCGAATCTACGGCTATGGGGTCAAGGCCTTCACGCTCTCGATGATCGAGACCGCGATCCAGCTCACCGATCGCCGGATCCCAGCCGCCGACCTCGAGGTGATCCTCGGCTGGGGCCAGAAGATGCTGGACGCGCCGACGGAGCTCCTGGATGGGGTGGAGGCGGCGATGAAACACCTGAGTCGGCGCTACGAGCTGCTCCTGATCACGATGGGCGACCTGTTCGACCAGGAAAGCAAGCTGGCGAGATCGGGTCTGGCTGAGATGTTCAAGGGAGTCGATGTCCTCAGCGAGAAGAACGTCGACGCCTACCGCGCGGTGCTGCGCCGCCGCCAGATCGAGCTTGGCGAATTCGTGATGGTCGGCAACTCGCTCCGTTCCGACATCGCGCCCGTGGTCGCGCTGGGAGCTCGCGCCGTGCACATCCCTTACCGGCTCACCTGGCACCACGAGCAAGTGCCCGAGGATTCGATGCCAAAAGAGGGATGGCACCAGCTCGAGAACATCAGCGAGCTCGGCGCTCTACTGGACTCTCTCTAAGCCGCGCCGGTTCGCTCGGCCGTCCCGCCGCCCGTCATCAGGAGCCCGAGCCGAGCCTCATCCGTCTCTGCCGGCTCGAAGCTCACGATCCGCCCCTCATACATAACGGCGATCCGGTCCGAAAGCGAACGCACCTCGTCGAGCTCAGCCGAGACCAGGAGAATCGCGGCGCCCTCGTCGCGCTCTTTGACAAGACGTCGGTGGATGAACTCGATGGCCCCGATGTCGACACCGCGCGTGGGCTGGGCAGCAAGCAGGACCTTCGGGTTGCTGGCCATCTCCCGCGCGACGATGATCTTCTGCTGGTTTCCGCCCGACAGCGCCCGCGCGGGCGTCTCGATGCTCGGGGTGCGGATGTCGAACTCCTTCACCAGGCGCGTCGCCCAGCGCTTGATCGCGTCGAGTCGCAGCAGGAGGCCGTGCCACGAGAACAACGGCGCCGTCTCGCGTCCAAGGATCAGGTTGTCGGCGATCGAGTAGTTCAAAACCAGGCCTACGCCCCGCCGGTCCTCCGGGATGTGCCCGACCCCGGCCTCGCGCTCTTCGCGCGCATCGGCCGAGGTCACGTCAACGTCACCCAGGAGAACTTTGCCGCCGGTGGGACGCCGCGTGCCCGCCAGCACCTCCACCAGCTCGCTCTGACCGTTGCCCTCGACCCCCGCGATTCCGAGGATCTCGCCTTGGCGCAGCTCGAACGAGATGCCGCGCAGCGCGGGGACGCCACGATCGGAGTTCGCGGTCAGGTTCTCGACGCGAAACGTGACGGCCCCTGGCGTGGCCGGTTTCTTGTCCACGCGCAGCAGCACCTCGCGCCCGACCATCATCGTGGCGATCGCCTGCTCGTTGGTCTCCTTGGTGATCAAGTGGCCGACCACCTTGCCGCGCCGCATCACGGTGATGCGATCGGAGATCTCCAGGACCTCCTTGAGCTTATGGCTGATGAAGACGATGGTCTTGCCGTCCTTGATCAAGCCGCGAAGCACCCCAAAGAGCTCGACCGTCTCCTGCGGCGTGAGCACGCCGGTGGGCTCGTCGAGGATCAGGATGTTCGCGCCGCGGTAAAGCACCTTGACGATCTCGGCCCGCTGCTGCAGGCCGACGGGCAGCACCCCGGTCAGTGCATCCGGGTCCAAAGCGAGGCCGTACTTGCGCGTCAGCGCCTCGATGTCCTTGCGTGCTCGCCCGTAGTCGTAGAACCCCGGCCCGACCACCGGCTCGCGCCCAAGCATGATGTTCTCGCCCACGGAGAACACCGGGATGAGCATGAAATGCTGGTGCACCATGCCGATGCCCAGGGCGATCGCATCGCGTGGGCCGTTGATCCGCGCGGGCTTGCCGTTGACGACGATCTCGCCCGAATCCGCATGAATCAGGCCGTACAGGATGTTCATCAGCGTCGATTTGCCGGCGCCGTTCTCGCCAACCAATGCATGGATCTCTCCCGCGCGCACCGTCAGGTCGACGTGGTCGTTGGCGACCACGCCCGGCCAGGCTTTTGTCATCCCGCGCAGATCGATGGCGACCTTTTCCGAGTCCTGCGAGCTCATTCGTTCTCCGGCGCGTACGGCACGCCGTCAGCCGCCGGCGGGATGCTCCGGCCCACGACGCCCGCCAGGACTACCAACGTGAGGATGTACGGCAGCATGCTGAGCAGGTACTGAGATACGTGGATGACCGAGTTCGCGTCGTAGATCGCCTGGCCGAGCCCGAAGATCAAGCACGCGACGAAGGCGCCAATCGGCGTCCACTTGCCGAAGATCATCGCCGCCAGCGCAATGTAGCCTCGGCCGTCGGTCATGTTCGGAACGAAGGTGTTCGAGATGCCGATGGCGAGGAAAGCGCCCGCGAGTCCTGACAGCAAGCCGCTGGTGATCACCGCGCCGTAGCGGATCGCGTACACGTTGATGCCGGCGGTGTCCGCGGCTTGCGGATGCTCGCCGACCGATCGGATCCGCAGCCCCAGCCGGGTCCGGAACAGCATCAGCTGCACCACAACGAGCAGGATCAATGCCGCGTAAACGACCACGTTCTGCTGGAACAGGACGCGACCGAGGAACGGGATCTGGTCGAGAACCGGAATACTGATGTAGGGCAGCAGCTCCGACTGGCCGACGTGCCCCACGTCCTGCAGCCCGAAAATGCGGTTGACGAGGAACAGCGTCAGTCCCGCCGCGAAGATGTTGATGGCGATCCCGCTCACGATCTGGTCGGCCCGGAAACGGATGGACACGACCGCATGAATCAGCGCCATCAGGCCGCCGGCCAAAATGCCGACCAGCGCCGCAAGCCACGGGTTGTGCAATGCGAGGTCCGCAACGACCGCGAAGAAGGCGCCGGTAAGCATCATGCCTTCCATCGCGATGTTGGTGACGCCACTTCGCTCCGAGATCACGCCGCCAAGGGCGGGCAGGAGCAGCAGCGCAGCAGCCTCGAGCGTCGCCCGCCACAGGTCGGCGGTGAGGAGCACGTGTCCGATGTCAGAGAGAAAGTTCATGGCGTAGTGGCGCTCGGTGGCGCCTTGGCCGGCCGCCTCAGACCGATCGTCGGGAACCGGAGCACGCGCAGGAAGTTGGCGGCGATGCTGAACAGGATCAGCGCCTGCAGGATCTGCACGAGGCTGCTGGAGATGCCCGCGTCGGCCTGCATCACCGATCCGCCCGCGTGAAGGGCGCCGAAGAGGATAGCCGCGAACAGGATGCCGACCGCGCTGCCCAGCCCTAGCAGCGCCACCGCGATGGCGTCGAAGCCGGTCGTGTCGTTGAAGTATTTGTCCGTCAGGTTGTGATCGACCCCCGCGATCTGGATTGCTCCCGCGAGGCCAGAGAATGCTCCGGCGATGAGCATCGTGACGATGATCGTGCGCGCCACGCTGATGCCGCCATAACGAGCTGCGCGCTGGCTTTGCCCGACGGCACGGATCTCATATCCCAGCGACGTCCTCCAAAGGAGGACGGCGAAAACCACGAGCGCGGCGAGGCCGATGAGCAGCCCGGTGTGAACGCGATACACCCCGGCAGGCAGGCCGAAGATGACGAGGCCGGGGGTGTTGGGCAGAAATAGCGGGAGGCGAGCTCCGGCTCCGATCGGCGATGAGGCCGAGAACCCGTGGGGCAGCTGCAGCGGGCCGCCGACGATGAGGTAGCGCACGAGCCACTGCGCGACGTAGTTCAACATGATCGTGGTCACCACCTCGTGCGCGCCGATAGTGGCTTTGAGAACGCCCGGGATGCCGGCCCAGATCGCTCCCGCCAGAGTCCCGCCCAGCAAAACCATCGGTAGCAGGATTGGTGCGGGTAGGTTGCTGAACTTGATCCCGATGGCGGTGCAGGCGACCGCGCCGGCGAGCAGCTGCCCCTCCGCGCCGATGTTGAACAGGCCTGCCCGGAAAGGAAGCGCGACCGCAACGCCTGTCATGAGCAGCGGCGTGAAGAACACGATCGTGGTCGAGATCTGAAGCGCGGGGTTCTCGCCGGTCGTCGTCGAGCAGGCGATCCCCAGCCCGCCACACAGGAGACCCTGGTAAGCCGCGAAGGGGTTGCCTCCCGTGACGGCGACGATGATGGCGCCGACGACGAAGGCGAAGAGGACCGAGCCGAGCGGTACAGCGAACCCACCCACTATCCGTCGTACTGCTGCCACTGGCTTTCCTTAGCGGATCAAGCGGCCGCTGCCAAAAAAGAGGGCGGGCGCATTCGCTGCGCCCGCCTGAGAATCAACCGAACCTACGCGGGAATGTCAGAAGGCGGCGTCAGCGTGCCGGCCTTGATCTTGGCCTTGAGGTCGTCGAGTGCGGTCTGGATGTCCGCCGGTACGGAGAAGTTGTCGATGGCGTAGCCCGCCCCCTCGTTCGCGATGTTGAACGTCAGGGCGCCTCCCTGGAACTGCCCGTTGACGACGTTCTTGATGGCAGTGTAGGTGGCGACGTCAACCTTCTTGAGTGCGCTCGCGATGACTGAGGGGTCGGCGTCCTTCTGGTCAGCGTCGACGCCGACGCTGTACACGCCCGCCTGGCCCGCCGCCTGCAGAACGCCGAGGCCGCATCCGCCTGCGACCTGGAACAGGATGTCGGCCTTGGACGAGATCTGGTTCGCGGCGACGTTCTTGCACTTGGCCGGGTCGGTGAAGTCGTTGGAGTAGCCGACCAGGACCTTGATCCCAGGGTCTTCCATTGTCGCGGCCCACTTGTAACCGGCGATGTAGTGGTTCACGGGCGGAATGCTGATTCCGCCGACAGCGCTGATCACACCGGCGTTCTTCTTCGCCTTGCCCTGCTTCTCGAGAAGGCCTGCCAGGGCTCCGACCATTGCGCCGGCGTCTTGCTCGCTGAAATAGAGCGATTGGACATTCGGGTGCTTGAGGTCGTTGCCGTTGGCGTCGGTACCGGCGCCGTCGATGATCGCGAAATGGATGTTGGGGAACTGGCCGGAGACGGTGCCAACCGCGGTCGCCATCAAGAAGCCGACCCCGATGACGAGGTCGTAGTTCTTGGAGGCGAAGTTGGTCAGGTTGGGCACGTAGTCATCGCCGCTCTTGGATTCGACCACGTCGCCCTGGATCTTGAAGTCGGTCTTGGCCTTCTCCAGGCCGAGGTCAGCCAGGTGGTTGAAGCTCTTGTCGTTCAGCCCACCGATGTCGGTGACGAGCCCGATCTTGTATGTCTTGGCCGGGGTGCCGCCTCCGCCGGAGCTGCCGCAGGCTGCCAGCAGCATCAATGCCACGCCGGCGAGGCCTAGGAACTTAAGCCGCGAATGAACCATTTTCCACCCCTTCACTGAACAAAACCCTTACCCCAAGAGCCTCGCTCCTGGATCGCGCGATTGTAGCCCACGGCCGGTTTGTCTGTAAGTTAGGTTCGATGCAGGCGCTGGAGGTCATCGGGCGCAAGCGAGACGGGGGTGAACACTCGCCGGAGGAGATCGAATTCCTGCTCTCCGGCTACCTGCGCGGCGATATCCCCGACTACCAGATGGCGGCCTGGCTGATGGCGGTCTGCATCCGCGGCATGACCCGCGCCGAGACGCTTTCGCTGACGCAGGCGATGGTTCGCAGCGGGGAGGTGCTGGACCTGAGCGCGATCCCCGGCATCAAGGTCGACAAGCACTCAACAGGCGGGGTCGGCGACAAAGTCACGCTTATCGGCCCGCCCCTGGCCGCGGCTTGCGGAGTGAAAGTGCCGAAGCTCAGCGGGCGCGCGCTCGCGCACACAGGTGGGACGCTCGACAAGCTGGAGTCGGTGCCTGGACTCACGGTCGACCTCGACCCCGATCGATTCGTCCGCCAGGTGCGCGAGGTTGGCATCGCGGTAGCTGCGCAGTCGCCGCATATGGTTCCCGCTGACAAAGCGCTTTACGCGCTGCGCGATGTGACCGCGACCGTACCTTCGGTGCCGCTGATCGCATCCAGCGTGATGTCGAAGAAGATCGCCGCCGGCGCCGACGCGATCGTGCTCGACGTCAAATTCGGGCGCGGCGCCTTCATGCCCGACGTCGCTGCGGCCGAGGAGCTGGCGACCGAGATGGTTTTGCTGGGCGAGGGGGCGGGCAGGCGGACGGTGGCGCTGGTGACGGCGATGGACAACCCGCTGGGGCGATCGGTGGGGAACGCGCTCGAGGTCCAGGAGGCGCTGGACGCGCTCGCAGGCAAGGGTGACGAGGAGCTGGTGCAGGTTTCGCTCACGGTCGCGCGCGAGATGTGCTGGCTGGCCGAGGTCGATGCCGACCCGGACGACGCATTGAGATCAGGCTCCGGCCGCGCGAAATTTCTGGCGATGCTGGCGGCCCAGGGCGGGCGCCTGGAGGAGGGCCTGCCGGTGGCGCCGGTCCAGATGGCCGTGCCGTCGCTCGGTGACGGCTACGTCGAGTCGATCGACGCTCTGGAGGTGGGGTTGGCCGGGGTCGAGCTGGGTGTGGGACGGGCGAGGAAAGAGGACAAGGTCGACCATGCCGCCGCCATCGTGATCGAGGCGTCCGTGGGCGCGCGCGTGCGGGCTGGCGAGCCGCTGGCTGTCGTGCACGCGCGCTCCGAGGAACTCGTCCAGAAAGTAATGACTCGCCTGCAAAACGCATGGCGGCTCAGCGCCCACGAAGTCAAGCGCCCGCCGCACGTGCTCGCCCGGGTCGACAAGGACGGGGTTACCCGGGCGTCAGGGTGAGAAAGAGTTGTTGGACAGCGGGGGCGACAACGCCAGCAGAACGATGATCCCCAGCAACCAAACCGGGAGGGCGAGGATTATCAGCGCAGACAACACGATATCCACCCGCCTGCGAGCCACGATCCCGATGACGAGCGAGATGATCGCCAACGCGACCGGCAGCAAGAACCACCAGGACCCGAAAAAGCCCGCGATGTTGATCAAGGCGACGAGGATGAATAGAGCCAGCGCCACCCACGGAAGCCACTGAGTCCAGGGTTGTCCGGCCCAGGACCTGAAGGCCTTTAAACTTCGCTGCGATGGCTGCAACAGAAGAGAAGAAGTATCACATCGGTCTCGCAAAGGGCGAGGTTGGCGAGTACGTGCTCGTTCCGGGCGACCCCGGCCGAACGCCCGCGATCGCCAAGTATCTGGATGGCGCGCGCGAGGTGGCGTTCAGCCGCGAGTACCGTACGTTCACAGGCAGCCTGCTAGGGGTTCCGGTCTCGACGATCTCTTCGGGCATGGGCGGCCCGTCGGTGGCGATCGCGATCGAGGAGCTCAGCGAGCTTGGCGTGCACACGTTCCTGCGCGTGGGCACGTGTGGCGCTGCCCAACCAGAGATCAAGATGGGGGACCTGGTCGTCGGCATCGGCGCGGTGCGCAGCGAAGGGACGCCGAATGGATACATACCACCTGAGTACCCGGCAATCGCGTCGCTCGACGTCGTCAATGCGCTGGTCGACGCCTCCAAGGCGGCGGGTGCCCCGTACCACGTCGGGATCATTCGCTCAGTCGACGCGCTGTACTCCGATCTCCTGCCCGACACGATGCCGCGACCTCGTCAGCTGCGCGAGGAGCTCGACATGTGGTCGCGCGCTGGCGTGCTCAGCAACGACATGGAGTCGTCGACGCTCTTCGTAGTCTCACGAATCCGCAAGCTGCGCGCCGGCACCATCAACCTGTGCGTCGACGAGCTGGGCGCGGGCGAGATCCATCATCTCGATCCGAAATACATGGATCGCATGCTGCGCGTCGCCGTCGATGCCGTGAAGCTTCTGATCGAGCGCGACCGTGCCGCTAAAGGTAAGTAGCCACCCGCTCGTCGCCGACAGCCTCGCCGGCCTGCGTGATGTCTCGACCCAACCAGAAGAGTTCAGGGATCTCGCGCGCAAACTGATCACGGTTCTCCTGTACGAGGCCACCGCCGACCTGCCGGTGCGGCATGGCACGGTGCGGACCCCGCTCGCCGATGCGGCCTCCATCTCCGTCGATCGCGAAGTGGTGGCGATCCCGGTGCTGCGCGCGGGCCTCGGACTGCTCGGGCCTGTGCTGGAGCTGCTACCGCGTGTGAGCGTGGGCTACATCGGGCTGGAACGAGACGAAGAGACGGCAGTGGCGCGCATCTACTACAAGAAGCTGCCAATGTTGAAAGGCAAAGTGCCCTTGCTGCTCGACCCGATGCTGGCGACCGGCGGGTCCGCTGCCCAGGCGCTGGACCTTATCAAGGAGGCCGGCGGGCGCGACACGCGAATGATCTGCATCGTCGCGGCTCCCGAAGGTGTGAAGGTGCTCGAAGAGCGTCACCCTGAGGTGGTCGTGTACACCGCGGCGCTGGACGAGCGCCTCAACGACAAGGCGTATATCGTGCCTGGATTGGGAGACTTCGGGGACCGCCTTTTCGGCACCGGCTGACTTGAGACAGGCGGCGGTTCGCGCAGGCCTAAGGCTCGAGGTCGCCACCGTCATCTGGATGGCTGTCGAGGCGGTGCTCGCGATCGGCGCCGGAATCGCGGCTCGCAGCGTGCTGCTCACCGCGTTCGGTTTCGATAGCGTGATCGAGCTGGTCAGCGGTGGGACGCTGTTATGGCGATTGGCGTCGGAGGCACGCGGAGCGAGCTCCGACCGGATGGAAACCGTCGAGCGGCGTGCCACCCAGATCTCGGCCGTGCTCCTGGTGCTGCTGTGCGCATACCTGGTGTTCGTCGGGCTGGCGGGCTTGTTGGCCAGGCTTCGGCCGGAGGGATCAGCCCTCGGGGTGGGAGTGGCCGCCGCCGCGGTTGTGGTCATGCCCCTGCTCGCCTGGCGTAAGCGGCGAGTCAATGTCGTCCTCGGCAGCTCGGCGCTGCGTGCTGACATCGCCGAGACGATCACCTGCGCCTACATGGCCGCGGCCACCCTCGCGGGTGCCGCTTTGAACTTGATCGCCGGCCTGTGGTGGGCTGAATATGTTGCCGCCCTCGCCCTCCTGTTCTTCATCGTAATGGAGACCAAAGAAGCCCTTGAGTCTGTCGCTCAAAAGGCCTGAAAAGTGGTAGGTTGACGCCGTCGTCGCCGGCCTGGGGGTGTTCGAGAGGAAGTACATGAGACGTTTGCTTCCGGCCCTGCTTCTCGCCGCCGCGCTCTGCTTGACCCCCACGACGTCATCCGCTTCGCCCAACCTCGTCGTCACCGACACCTTCCACATCACGGTCAACGCAGACGGGACGATGACCGCCAACGTCTCGCGATTCAGCCTTTCGTGTAACGGCTAAAGGCTCGGGAGGGGGAGGTGGCTTTCACCTCCCCACCCCTACCCAAAACGCGCGCCATAAGCGATTTCGTTGCAGTTCCGGAGTTCGTCATCACTCATCCCCATCCCCGAGGCGAGCTCGAACTCATGGCTGAGCGTGGTGTCGGCGACGGTGCGCGAGTCGGTGCTGATCGTGCACCGCACCCCCGCCCGTACCAACCGTGGCAGCGGATGCTCGGCCAGCGTCGGCACCGCCTTGCATTTCCAGTTCGCGGTGGGGCAGAGGTCGAGCACCACGCCCTCGAACCGGATTCGCTCGACGATCCGCGGATCCCGAGCCCCGGTCACTCCATGAGCGACTCGCTCCACGCCCAGATTCAGCGCATCTTCGACGTGTGACGGCTCGCCCGCCTCGCCCGCATGGCAGGTGAGCCGCAACCCCGCCGCACGCGCGGCTTCAAACGCCGGCCGCTGCGGCGGCGCCGGATAGCGAACCTCGTCGCCTGCCAGGTCGAAGCCGACCACGCCCCGACCCGCAAACCTCGCAGCCTCTCGGGCGAGTGCGACATTGTCTTCCACCGAGTGCTGCCGCATCGCACACACGATCGCTACCGCCCGGATCGGCGCCGCGGCGAGGCCCGCCAGCACCGCTCCGATCACGTCGTTCACCGTGAGCCCGCTGCGCATATGCAGGCGCGGCGCCCAGCGGACCTCGAGGTAATCGATGTTCTCGGCCGCCGAATCGATGCACAGTTCCAGCGCCGTGCGCTCGAGCGCCGCCGCGGTCTGCATCACGGCAATCGCGTCATCGAAATACGAGATGTAGACGGCCTGCGAGGGCGTGTCCGCGGGCGCCACCATCCGCAGCGGGCGCGGCAAATCGAGGCCTTGCTGGCTGGCGAGCTCTTCCGCGGTCGAGGGTCGCACCGCACCGTCGAGGTGACAATGCAGCTCCGCCTTCTTCCAGGCGCTGAAGTTGTCTATGAGAGCGAGTAGATGCCCGGCAGCTCGCGATAGAGCCCGGCGTAGTCGAGCCCGTAGCCGATGACGAATCGGTCGGGGATCACGAACCCGGTGAAATCGATCTTGACCGCGACCTCGCGCCGCGCCGGCCGGTCGAGGAGCGCTGCGAGCCGGATTGACGCCGGCCCCATCCTCTTGAGCCGCTTGGCGATCACGTTCACGGTGCGGCCCGAGTCGATGATGTCCTCCACCAACAGGACGTGGCGGCCGACAAGCGGACCTTCGACCATGTGCGCCAGCCTCACGTGGCCGCTGCT
>Ga0193751_1000582_pt1 | contig 27247 bp, 18 predicted proteins | sample L1c2metaG_FD_143050 | JGI IMG/M metagenome (GOLD analysis project Ga0193751, IMG submission 143050) | Soil microbial communities from a riparian zone of the East river system, Colorado, United States - L1c2 | ecosystem: Environmental > Terrestrial > Soil > Riparian zone | place: USA: East River... | reverse complement strand
AAGTGCTCTGACTGCGGTCATCGCCAACGACAAAGCGCGTCATCGAATCCTCCGGCCAAATCGCAGGAGAATCATATCATTGAAGGTGTTTTCACACAGTCTGGACCCACAACGGACATGGACCCCTTTCGGCGCTGCTCCTTAATCCGCTATGATCCCTTGTCCTGAGCCTGGGGGGAGGCAATGAGACCGCGCGACAAAGCAGGGGGCAAAGCAGCAAAACCGCAATGCCCCAAAACGTTGAAGGGCCACAATAAGACCGCACGCGTCCGCAGTTCCCGCGTTGCCCGCAAGGAAACAAATGTCGCGCGGCTCACCCGCGAGCGCGACGAGGCGCTGGAGCAGCGGACTGCCACCGCTGAAGTGCTTAAGCTTATCAGCGGCTCGACCTTCGACCTGCAGACCGTGCTCGATGCCCTGGTCGCATCGGCTGTTCGGTTGTGCGAGGCCGAACGTGGTGTTGTGTTTCGTCGTGAGGGTGAATTCTACAAGAGCGTGGCGTATTACAACCATGCACGCGAATTTCAGGAATTCCACGAAAGTCATCCCATCACACCAGGCCGCGGGACAGCCGTCGGGCGCATGGCGCTCGAAGGCAAAACGGTTCAGATTGTCGATATTCTTGTCGATCCAGAGTACACGTTCACCGAAGCTCAACAGCTCGGTCGAGGCAGGGCTTCCCTGGCGGTTCCCCTATTGCGGGAAGCAACTCCAATCGGAGCACTAGGGCTTCAGCGTACCGAGCCGCGGCCATACAGCCCGAAGCAGATCGAACTTGTTGAAACGTTCGCCGCGCAGGCCGTCATCGCCATCGAGAACACGCGGCTGCTCAGTGAGCTGCGTGAATCGCTGCAGCAGCAGACCGCCACCGCCGACGTGCTCAAGGTCATCAGTCGATCGACCTTTGATCTGCAGACCGTGCTTGACACGCTTACCGAGTCCGCAGCGCGACTTTGCGGTGCGGATATGGCTGCCATTATTCGTCAGAAAGGCGAAGCTAGCTATTGGGCGACCAGTTACGGCCTGCCACCCGATCGCAGCGAATATATCATGAATAACGTAGTGATAGAGCCGGGGCGCGGGACTGTTGCTGGGCGTGTTTTGCAAGAGGGCAAAACGGTCCACGTGCCGGACGTGCTTGCAGATCCAGATTATGCAAACCTGGATGCCCAAAAAATCGTGGGCCACCGTACAACGCTTGGCGTCCCACTACTGCGAGAAGGATCACCGGTTGGCGTCATCTTGCTGATGCGTCGTTCGCCCCAACCATTTACCGATAAACAAGTCGAGTTGGTCGAAACCTTCGCCGATCAGGCCGTAATTGCGATCGAAAACGTGCGCTTGTTTGATGAGGTGCAGACGCGCACGCGCGACTTGACCGAGTCCTTGCAGCAACAAACCGCCACCGCGGACGTGCTCAAGGTGATCAGTAGGTCAGCGTTTGATTTGCAAACAGTCTTGGATGCCTTGATTGAAACGGCCACTCGCATCTGTGACGCCGACCAAGGCGCCATTACCCGCGAGATTGATGGCGCATTCTTCCGAGCCGCGAGCTACGGCTATTCATCCGGGCTCTCGCACTTCATCGGGAAAACACCAGTGCAAATGGATCGGAGCTCCATTGCCGGACGAGCGCTGGTGGAAGCCCGGATCATTCAGATTCCCGACGTCAAGGCTGATCCCGAATACACGTTTTCGCCAGGACTGGACTCGGGTGACTTTCGCACAGCCCTTGGCGTTCCAATGCTGCGGGAGGGTGTGCCAATTGGTGTTTTAGCGTTGACGCGTAAAGAGGTGCGTCCCTTCAGCGACAAGCAGATCGAGCAAATTACGACCTTCGCTGACCAGGCGGCGATTGCGATCGAGAACGTGCGCTTATTCGAAAGCGTTGAAGCGCGCACGCGCGAGCTGGCTGCCTCGCTGGAAAATCTGCGCACAACCCAGGACCGCCTTGTCCAGACACAAAAGCTCGCCTCGCTTGGTCAGCTCACTGCCGGTATCGCACATGAGATCAAGAACCCCCTCAATTTTGTGAATAATTTCTCGGCGGTCTCTGCCGAGCTTATTGACGAACTGCGCGAGGTCCTTGCTGGAGCCAATCTGGACAACAAGCTAACAGCAGAAATCAGCGAGATTGCTGATACGCTGCAGGGCAATCTCGACAAGGTCGTACAGCACGGCAAGCGCGCCGACGCCATCGTCAAGAACATGCTGCTGCACTCGCGTGAAGGCTCGGGTGAACACCGGTCTGCCGATATCAACGCCCTGGTGGAGGAAAGCCTCAATCTCGCCTATCACGGCGCGCGGGCCGAGAAGCCGGGCTTCAATGTCACGCTGAAGCGCGACCTCGACCCCGATGCGGGTGCGGTTGAACTGTACCCGCAGGAAATTACACGGGCACTGCTCAACCTGATTTCCAACGGCTTCTACGCCGCCACTCAGCGCAAGTCGGCAGAGGGAGAGACCTTTGAGCCCGTGCTGATTGCCGCCACGAAAAATCGCGGCAAGACAGTCGAAATCCGTATTCGCGATAACGGGGCCGGTATCCCGGATGAGGTCAAAGAGAAGATATTCAACCCGTTTTTCACGACCAAGCCCTCTGGCGAAGGTACCGGGCTTGGCCTGTCGATGAGCCACGACATCATCGTAAAGCAACACGGCGGCAGCATAGACGTCGAGACGGAGCCCGGAGTTTTCACGGAATTTAAGATCGTATTGCCGCGCGCGACCCAAATGTAATTTGACCATTTCACCGGCTGAAGGCGTCAAATTTGCTGCAGTGCATGAGTCTCTTGTTGGCACGTTTGAGACATCCGGCGATGTTCGCTCCGCGGTCGCTAACGGGTGGAAAGCGGACATGGCGCGGACATCCCAATTCGGTCGAGAATGACCCACAGCAGAAGTAGTCGAGCTGGCCCTGCCTGACCATCTTTGGCATGCTAACGTCTGTGTTAGACCACGCGTTGGGGGCGGTACATGCGCGTCGCAATCTTGGATGACATCCATAATGCTTATGAAGCTACCGGCGGCGTTCGTCGCCTACGCGAGTGCGCTGACGTTAAGATTTTTACTAAGCCTTTTGATGATCCTGCTGCGCTACGTGGTTTCGATGCGCTGATAGCGAATCGAGAAAGAACTCGCTTCACGCGCGAGCTACTGGAAAAATTGCGAGATTTACGGATCATTGCCCAGACCGGTAATCACGCTTATCACATCGATCTGGCTGCCGCTGAGGAGCTTCGGATCATCGTCGCCAAGGCTGCGGGCGGATTTTCTCGAAGTGCTGGTGAGCTTGCAATCGGACTAATGATTGCAGTTATGAGGCAAATCCCGTTTGCAGACCGTGAGGTCAAGAACGGGCGCTGGCCAACCCCAATGACGCACGTTCTTCGCGGAAAAACTCTTGGCATTATCGGTCTGGGGCACGTTGGCCGTCACGTTGCAAAGATCGCCACGGCATTCGAAATGAAGGTGCTTGCATGGGGTCGACGGCTAACGCTTGAGGCGGCGGCTCAAGCTGGCGCCGAGTACTGCGACCTCGACGATCTTCTGCGGTTATCGGACGTTGTTTCGGTTCATGCGACGCTTAGCGAGGAAACCCGGGGACTAATTGACAACAAGCGGTTAGCGCTTATGAAACCCACATCATTCCTAATCAACACTGCGCGTGGGGCAATCGTCGATGAGGCTGCGCTCTGTGCGGCTCTCTCAACGCGCCAGATCGCAGGAGCGGGCCTCGATGTTTTTAATATAGAGCCGCTGCCGCTGGAGCACCCGCTTACGAAGCTGCCCAATGTCGTCCTAACGCCACATCTCGGGTGGCCGACCGACGAAATGTACTCGCAATTTGCAGAGGCAGCGGCGGATATTCTGCTCGCCTACAATGATGGCAAAGAGGTGCCTTGCTTCGTTGGCCGGCACTAGTCCGTTATTGGCACGAAACCGACATGCCGATACAGTCGCCGCATGTCCGCTCTTGAGGGATCAACGGACCCAACTAGGCCCCCCCGAGCACGACAAATCCAAGTTTCGCGCGGGGAGGGCGTTCTACGGTTGCACCTTTGCCCACCAGTACCGCAAAGAAGCCGCAAGGTGAAACCATCAAGGGTGGAGCGCCCGTTAGTCGGCGATAATGCCCCATGATCATCGCACTGTAGCCCTTGCCACCGAGGTATCCGACAGCCCAGCGCCCCCACTAATTCCAGCGGAAAGTTAGCTCAGGCTCAGTCTTCCTGATTGCCTACTTCCTCGCTACCATGTCGCTCATCAGATAATCGTGGAGGAAGTGCCCCATGCCCCAAGGCAAGCGCATAGTACTGGCATCGCGTCCCGCTGGCGAGCCCAAGCCATCCGACTTCCGCGTTGAGGAATATCCGGTCCCTGCACCCAGAGAGGGGCAAGTGTTGCTGCGCACGATTTGGCTGTCGCTCGATCCCTATATGCGCGGACGCATGAGCGACGCGGCGTCCTATGCCGCACCGGTCCCGGTCGGCGGAGTGATGGAAGGCGGTACCGTGTCTGAGGTCATTGCCTCCAACAATGCGGCGTTTAAAAAGGGCGAGATCGTACTGTCGCGTGCAGGCTGGCAGACACACGCGCTGTCCGATGGTCAGGGGCTGAACAAGATCGATCCAAAGCTCGCGCCGATCTCGACCGCCGTCGGTGTGCTCGGCATGCCGGGCATGACGGCCTATTGTGGCCTACTCGATATCGGCAAGCCACAGTCCGGCGAAACCGTCGTGGTGGCGGCGGCGTCGGGTGCGGTGGGTTCGGCAGTCGGCCAACTTGCAAAAATCAAGGGCGCACGCGCTGTCGGCATCGCCGGGGGCAAAGAAAAATGCGACTATGTTAAAAAAGAGCTCGGCTTTGACGATTGCCTCGATCACCGCGACCCCAATCTCGCAGTCAAGCTGAAGGACGCCTGCCCGAAGGGGATCGACGTCTACTTCGAAAACGTCGGCGGCGCCGTCTTCGATGCCGTATTTCCGCTTCTCAGCGTTTTCGCGCGCGTACCCGTCTGTGGCCTGATCGCGCACTACAACGACACGGAGGCGAAACCGCCGAAATGGGCATCCTCGCTGATGCGTGCGACCCTAACCAAGCGGCTAACATTCCGGGGATTTATTGTCACCGATTTCGCCGCGCGTCACGCCGACTTCTTGCGTGACATGTCGCAGTGGGTGCGTGAGGGCAAGGTAAAGTACAAGGAGTTTGTCACAGAGGGCCTCGACAGCGCACCGGGCGCATTCATGGGTCTCCTTAAAGGCGCAAGCTTTGGCAAGCAGCTCGTGCGCGTTGGCCCGGACCAGGAATAGGCAACTTCGCTTCGAAGTCGCGAAGCGCGTGACGAATTTGCGCGGGTTGCCCAGCGCGTCTTTAAAGTGCGTGTGGCATCCCGTCGACGGACGGTGCCTAAAGGGGCATAACAGATTGATCTAAACTAACCCTGACAGGCGAATAGGCGGCTGCTTCGGCCGGTTGCGTATTCGGTCCGCCGTACAGAGCACATTCCGGTCGGCTTCATCGGCAATCCTCCGAAGGACAGCGGCTTTATACTCATCAGGCTCCGTAACAGCGAGCAGCCGATACCTATCCCCACGATTAGTGCTGGCCTTTCTTACTATAATTCTATTGGCACACATTGGCATGGTGGGATGCTTCCGCCGATCAACGCTTATGGAGGCCGATATCTCTCGCTCACCCTAGCATGTTCATCCCCTTCCAAATGGGAGATGACCGAACCCTGCACAGATATCGTCAAACCGTCGAAGATGCCCTCTCCCGGAAGTCGGCCCTAGTCCAACAGCGGCCTGATATGCTTTGATGCGCTGGCCTGAAATAGGGGTTTTTCTTGACCAGCGAACGGGTCGAACGGCGATTAGCGGCTGTATGGGCGGCGGACGTCGCCGGTTATAGCCGCCTCATGGGCATCGACGAGGAAGGCACGCTGGCTCGGCTCAAGGCGGTCAGAAAGGCCATTGTCGACCCCATCATTGCGGCGCATCGCGGACGGATCGTCAAGACCACCGGCGACGGCATGCTGGTCGAGTTTGCAAGTGTCGTGGATGCGGTACGCGGTGCCGTTGAAGTCCAGAGCGGCATGGCCAAGCAGAACGCCTCTGTGCCGCAGGACAAGTGGATCGAATTTCGGATTGGCGTTCACGTCGGGGACATCATTGTTGATGACGATGATATTTTCGGGGACGGTGTCAACGTTGCTGCCCGCCTTGAAGGCATTGCAGAACCGGGCGGGATTTGCATGTCCAATGACGCCTACCGGCAGGTCCGGGGCAAGGTCGAGATTATCTGTGATGATATCGGACCGCAACCGCTCAAGAATATTGCTGAGCCCATGCACGCGTGGCGGGTTCGGCTGGCCGGTCAAGTCGCTTCCCCAGCACAATCACCTTCGGCTGTGGGCCAACCTCAGGCGCTCCCCCTCCCCGACAAACCCTCTATCGCCGTTCTGCCTTTCCAGAACTTGAGCGGTGACCCTGAGCAGGATTATTTCGCCGATGGGATGGTGGAGGACATCATCACGGCGCTATCGCGGTTCAAGTCGCTCTTCGTTATCGCCAGTAACTCGTCCTTTACTTACAAGGGCAACGCCGTGGACATCAAGCAGGTTGGACGTGATCTGGGTGTCCGTTACGTGCTCGAAGGCAGCGTGCGCAAGGCGGGTAGTCGGGTGAGGATTGCTGGACAGCTTATCGACGCCACGACCGGCGCTCATTTATGGGCGGATCGCATTGACGGAGCGGTGGAAGATTTTTTTGACTTGCAGGACAAGGTAACGGAACAGGTTATCGGAGCTATCGCACCGGAAATCGACCGTGCTGAGATAGAGCGAGCAAGCCGAAGGCCAATCGGCAGCATTGATGCGGTTACGGAGCATTATCGTGGCCTGCCTCATGCCTACAGGCCCACGGCGCCTTCGAATAATGACATCGCCTTACAGCATTTTAGAAACGCGATTGCGCTTGATCCGAATTTTTCGCCTGCTTATGGCGGTGCCACGATTTGTATTGTGTGGCGCAGAATTAACTTCTGGCCTTCGGACATTGCAGCCGATGATGCGCAGATTTTGAGTTTTGCTGAACGCATCAAAGAACTGAACACGGAGGACGCCTTCACCCTCGACGCTTTGAGTATGGCTCTCTTTTTTCACGCGCTGAACATTGGTGCAGGCAGAGATTTGAATGAGCGGGCCATCCGATCAAACCCCAATTTTGCACCGGCGTATCATACGAGGGGATGGTTCCAAGTCTGGGATGGTGGATCCGACTTAGCGATTGCAGACTTTGAGCGCAGCATGCGCCTCAGTCCGCGCGATCCCTTTGCGTTCAGTTCAATGATCGGAATTGCTTTCGCCCATTATAACGCCAGTAGATACGCAGAAGCGGCGATTTGGGCTGACAAGTCAATTCGTGCATTTCCTTATTTTATCGGAGGGCTTCAAATCGCAGTTCAGTGTTATGTGGAAGCGGGAAGGATCGAAGACGCTCACCGGGTTATGGCGGAAGTTATCCGGCTGCATCCCAAGTGGAGTTTCTCGGGAATGAGGGGCTATCGCGGCCCCATACGTTCGCTAGAAGTGAGAGAGAAGCAGTGGGCTTCTTTCCGAAAGGCGGGATTGCCAGAATGACGTAACAATCCAAGTTTCGCGCGGGGGATGGTTCCCGAATTTGCGCAGTGGATAAGACGCAATTTTCGCGGAACTGTGTCTTGCCTACTCTTGCCCGGTAATTCGACGGAGGCAGAAGCTGGCGGGTCTACTGATGATCGGGAGACCCTCATGAATTCAATGATCGCCGAACATGCTGCCCAAGTGCGGGTGCGACGGCACAGCGGTGTCCCCGAGTGCGATGTTGTCGTCGCCGTCCGCGGCCAAGAAATCTCGCTCAGGTGTCGTGACTATAACCAAGCAGTCAAGTGGGCACGCATCGAATGCAAGTCCTACAAGGTTGAAGGCGGGTTCACCGTAGAGCGTTGATTAGTTTCGACCTCAGCGCTCTTTGCAAAACGCCAACGTCTCAATGCTTCAGCAGGCACACACCGGATCCGCGCGGGGAGGGTCTTCTACCGTTGCACCGTGTTTGTAGGCGGTTATCCAAACTAGTTTGCCGATACCAAGTTTTTCATTGAGGTGCTGCAGACTTTCGTGCGTGGCTTCGCATTTTCGCACCTCAGCGTACGTGCTCGGCGCGACCGCCATACCCGAGCGGGTTAACCCTAACAATGTCTTTCGATTGTCGATAAAATTTTATTGGCTATCCTGACAACAGTTGAGCGGCGTGAAGAACTGCTCGATCAGAGGCAGCGAAGACGGCGCGCACCTTCACAGCCTCGCCGAAATCATAGCGATGGAACCGGTCTCCCGAGCCGGCAGTTGAGGAAATGAGCCGTCCGGTGATCGCCCGGGCGGCTCTTTCTTAGTCGGGATGGTCTCATTAAGAAATCGTTAACCATGTTGTTGTCCCCTGACGAAGGGGCGCAGTGGGCATTGTGTGTGGAGTAGCGCAATGGGACGTATATCGCCTCACATTCCGATTTCCAGTTCGTCGCGCCGCCGTCTCGCCCGGCGGCTGGTCGGCTCGCCCATTAGTGCGGTCGAGCGGGACCTTATTCTGGAAACCCTTACCCATACTCATGGGAATAGTACGGTGTCGGCGCGCCTGCTTGGCGTCTCAGTGCGGACACTGCGGAACAAAATCACCGAATATTCCGCAGAGGGTCTCGACATCCCTCATCACGAGAGCCGCGACGAGATCTCGAACGACAACGACCGAATGTCCATGACGAAGGAGAGCAAAACTGCTGAGCAGCTTTCCGACGCCGCCGCTCGCGATGTCTGAGTCTGGCACGAAACCGACATGCCAGTGCAGTTGCCGCGCGTCCGTTGTTGAGGGACAAACGGACCTGGCTGGGACGCGACTTCGAGTCCGATTTTTGGCCCGCAACGGGCCTATGATTGAGGGTCTGGGTTAGGTCTACACTGCGGCTGGTGGTGTAAAGCGACCGTCTTTTTCGACACCCTCAATCTCGCCACTGCAATTGCGTTTTTGAACAGAAAAGGCCACAGTTGGTCCTTGGCGGCGGAGTGAATCTCCGCTGGAAGGCGCAGTCGGACCCCGTTCGTCGATCAAGGTAATTCGATGATGCATCGGCGCAAGTTCGTTGGCGCGCTCGCGGGCGGCCTCGCCATCTCGCGGTCTATCGCAGAAGCCCAGCCCGTCGCAAAAGTGTATCAGATCGGCTTTCTTCTAGGTGCGACGGGCGAATCGGTAGCTTCGCTATTCCACTCGTTCAAGGAAAGGCTGCGCGAACTCGGATACGTGGAGGGCCGTAACATCGCCTTCGTTCAGCGGTATGGGGACGGCAGGATGGAGCGGCTGCCGGATCTCGCTGCTGACCTGGTGCGGCTCAAGGTAGACGTGATTGTTACTGGCACAAACCTACACGTCGCAGCCGTCCGGCACGCGACCGCGACGATACCCATTGTGATGGTCTTCGCCGCGGATCCAGTGAGTGCCGGGTTTGTCGCGAGCCTGGCCCGACCCGGGGGCAATGTTACCGGGTTGACCTCTGATGCAAGCCCTGAACTCTGGGCTAAATACCTCGCCCTGCTAACGGAGGTTGTCCCAAGGCTTTCGCGCGTGGGGGTGCTCGGGCAGGTATCGTCACAGGTTGGCTTCGCCGAGCTCGATGCGGCCTCACGAAAGCTTAGTGTAGCGCTCGAGGTCGCCGATCTCCGGCGCCCGGAAGACATCGACAGCGCGTTCGCGACAATGATCAGTAAGCGGGTTGAAGCGCTCTTGGTAGTTGTCGGCCCGCTGACCTATTTGCTACGACAAGAGATTGCGGATGCGGCGCTTAAGCACCGCCTGCCGGCAATGACAAACGCGAAGCAATTCGCGCAAGCGGGTCTGCTGATGAGCTACGGGCCTGATTTAGACGATCTCTACCGGCGGGCTGCGGTCTACGTCGACAAAATCCTCAGCGGGGCCGTACCCGCCGATCTGCCGGTCGAGCAGCCGACCAAATTCGAGTTGGTGATAAATCTCCAAACTGCAAAGGCGCTCGGCCTCGATGTGCCGTTGCAACTTCAGCAACTCGCCAACGAGGTGATCGAATAGGCCCGCGACTTCCGTTGTTGGCACTTTTGAGACATGCCAGCGGCCACTCGGTAAGTCTGCTTATTGGGGAATACCGGAAGTGGTCGGCCCAGGGTCGGAACGACACGATTGACCCGACTCGGAGTGCGCCAGGAAGCTGGCAAAGAATAGGAGGTGAAAGTCCCCCATGGGTAAGGACTAGCTCACCGGCAGCTGCCGGCCCGTCGCCGGATCGTATTTGACCGCTACTGCGGCGACCTGGTCGGTCGGCACGACTTCCACCCACTGATCGATGATCTCGAATTCATTCCCGTCGAGCGACTGCGCGCGAAAGCCGCCCGACAAGGGGTCGAACCCGAACTCGAACACGCGATCGACGGGAGTCGTGGACACGGTCAACGTCGGATCAGCAAGGTCCGGGATATCCTCAACGGTCGCAGCTTTTTGATGCTTGTCCGCGACCTTCTGCGCCAGCGCATCGAGTTCCGCGTTCAACGTCTCGGTGAGCCCGTCGGTGCCTTCCATCACGCCTTTGAGCCAGACGATAGCGTCCTTCTCGCGGCCGGGCCGTATCGGGACGACCGCCTTGACCCACGGGGCGTTGAGAAAGGCGTTGCGCATGGAATCGCCATCGAGTTGCAGCAGCCAGCCGAGCGAGCTGCCAAGCCTTGCCGGAGCAGAGTTTTCAGTGATGTAGTAGTTCGGACGCCCGGCTTCGCCGGCGCCGCCCCAGCTCACGCCGGCGCGATCCGGAATAGCGGTTTGCTTGACCGATTGCATCACGACGTTGCCGTGCGCATCGAGCGTGACGTTGCCGTCGGCGTCGAGCACCGCCGCTTCCGCCCCAAGGCTCTGCTGCGAACGCGCGCGCGGCCTCCACCATTCGGGGGCGACGAAATAGAGCATCTTCTCCAGATCGAACAAGCGGTTGAGGATTTCCGACCAAGCGTGGCGCGTCTGGTCCGACATCGTGGAGTAGTTGTACCCTTTGGTAGCCAGAATCTCCTCATCGCTGGTCATGGTGCTGTGCGGTGAAAGTGAGCGCACGAGACGGCGATAGACTGCGATGCGCTCCTCCTGTCGTAGGTCTTCGTATCGTCGAGGGACTATTTTCGAGGCGAGCGTCACGCGCTCCCGCGCAGCTTTGACGTATGCCTCTTCGTAAGCCCGCTGTTGCTCCGCGACAAACGTACTCAGGCGTTTGGCGTTTTCGGCTTTGATTGCGTCTTGGTCCTCACGCGATTCCCATTCGAGGTCGAGTTGCACGCTGATCGAATCGTTGCCGTGAAAGTTGGCAGCGTCAAGGTAGAGCGTGAACAGGAAATAGCCGTCCTTTTCGACATACTGCTCGCGGGGCGTTGCGCTGATGTGTGCGTAGTTGTCCGGAACAGCCGTCGCCGTCACGCTCGCCAGACGGTAGTCCTTGTCGGGCGGCCGGAATCTCTGGTCGAAGGTCCATTGAATCGACAGGTCTACCCCAGTGTGGAAGACCAGGGCGTCTGTTTCAACGTGGCTGTTGGTCCCGTTGGTCCAATTCAAATCGTTGTCGTCCAACCCCGCGGGATCGCAGCCATCGTGGCCGTAAGGCGCAAACGGGATCGTCACGACCTCGCTCGTCCTTTGCGGCGCCTTGGTCACGATCATCTGCGGGTGCGGGATGTTCGTGAGGTTCGGCGGCTCGGCAATGTGGACGAGCGGCGCTACGCCCAGCTCGCGCGCGGGGTCGTCGACGAATGACTGCCATGAAAGGTACGTGCCTACGTCCTGCACCTGCACCGCGACGCGCCGCATTTTGCGCCGGAGCTCGTAGTTGATGAGGTCGTCGCCGGGATTGGCCACGACGTAGCGCTTCGATGAAACGTCTTCGGTCTGGGTCACGGTTTTGAACGTGGTGTGGACGCTTTTTTCCATCACGGAGGAAATGCGCTGGGTCTGCTGGCGCATCAGGTCGTGCACCGAGAGACGGGACTCGGATTGAGTCTGGTGATAGCTGAGCGACGCTGAAGCCTGGGTGCTCCCGACAATCCAGCTATGGCTGCCGCTGACCGAAGCGCCGAAGCTGATGTCCTGCTGGTTGCTGCGTGCGACCGCTTCGTGCAAGTCGTCGAGAGAGAAGCTCTGGTCGAACTGATCGAGGCGGGAAAACGCCGATTCATCGATGATCGACTCGCTGAGCACGCGGCGGGAATTGATCTCGACGAGCTCCACGCTCGTGTGCGGAGCGACCCAGACGTGACCCACCGGGGAGCCGAGAAAGCTGTCGAGCTCGAAAAAGTACTGGCGAAAAAGATGGATCACGCCGACCGGGGAAATGATCGTGCCGTTGAGGATATTCTCGGGATCGAGCGGAGAAAACGGGTTGACCATCTGCAGTGTCGTCGCGATTCCATTCAGATGATTCTCGGACGCGAAGAACAACTGCTTGAGCTCACCCACGGCGCCGCCATCGCGCAGGACTTTGAGCTCGCCGGCGGTGCGCGATTCGTGATCGAGGAACTGCATCGTCTGTTGCGAGCGCACCTGGCTCGGATTGAACGCCATCCGCGATACGCGATTAAGCGGTTGCGGTGCATTCTCGGTACGGGCGAGCATGGCTTGAGCCTCGTCGCGAACGTCGCGATTCAGGACGCTGTGCAGCAGGTCATCGCTCAATGCGCTGCGCCAGAAGGCGGGATCGTCGCGGTTTCCTCCCGCCGGCAGGCGTTGCGCGACGATCTCTACGAGCTTGCTGGCGAAGCGCTGTGGGCCACCAACCCGCCCGATTCCAATTTCGCCGATCTGCGTCAGGATGTTGTCTTCGTTCGGCCGCGCGTCGACGACGGGGCTCACTCTGCGCGATATTGTCTTGCGCATTTCACGTCGATCACTTTCGTAGCCTCTCAGAAACCACGACCGCGACCGGGCGCCGCGCCAGCCGAGCAATGTCTGATATACCCCGAACAGCTCACTGCCATAAGGATACTGCCCGCGGAACCTTTCGAGATCCTCGTTCTTTATCATTTGTCATTCCTTCGAGCTTTGCGGAAAGACTGAATCAAAGCGTACCGATTTTCCGGTTAAAGTAGATGACACTGGTGCGGAGAGCCTTTCGATGAAATCCTTGATGCCTCTGGCCAGAATCGAATCTGTTCGAAGCATTTGATATCTGCGGCAATTCCTTTGCTTAGGTGCATCTACTCACAGTTCTACTCAAACTCCAAATGGTCAGCGGCGGCGAGCAATTTGGCGCTATGGTCTGATATTGTGAGCAAGGCGCACTCATGAGCAGGATATATTTGTGAAGTTCCACACCGACAGCTCAATTCGGTCGAGATTGACCTAGGCTGTGTGAAAACTCCGACTTTGAAGTTGCGCGTGGAATTTTCTGTCTCAGTTTCGTCGTTGTGGGAACCGATTGCACCGGCGACTTCTCTTGGGAGAAGGCAATTGAGAAAACAATTCTGCGCGTCCTTGGCCCAAGCGGGTTTTCACACAGTCTGGACCCATATGCGACATCGACCGAAGGCCAAGCCAAGGCGCGATTAGCTCTTCCCGAGGGCGGGTTTGCGGTTAGAGTATCGATCTAGTCCTTGGGGTCGGGAAATGCTGCGGCGGGGATTGTTCGCACTTTTTGGAGGCGCGGCAGCATGGCCGCTCGCGGCGCGCGCACAACAGGCGGCTAAGCTACCGGTTGTTGGCTTCCTAGGCGCAAACACGCCTGCAACGCAAAAGCCATCGACTGAGGCTTTTGTGCAGCGTCTTCGCGAACTCGGCTGGGTCGAGGATCGCAACCTGATCATCGAATATCGTTGGGCGGAGGGGCGCTTTGAGCGCTCGGCCGACCTTTTGGCTGACTTGGTTGGGATGCACGTGAATATCATTTTTACCCACGCAACCCAAAATGTCATTGCTGCCAAGCGGGCGACGTCGGTCATCCCTATCGTATTCGCGGCGGCGGGTGATCCGGTCGGCAATAATCTCGTGGCAAGCTTGGCACGCCCAGGAGGCAACGTGACCGGCCTGTCGCTCCAGAGTAATGATCTTGCGGGCAAACGATTAGACATTCTGCGGGAGCTTGTTGCGGGGCTCCACCGGTTGACGTTTTTGGCTAACGCCGCCAATCCCAACACCACGGTTGAGGCGGGGGAGCTTCAGGCAGCAGCTCGAACGCTTGGCGTTGACGTCGTGACGTCGCAAATCAGGCGCGCTGATGACATCGCGCCAGCCATAGAATTGCTTAAGGGTCACGCAGAAGCAATCTATGTCCAGACAGACCCGCTCATGAACACCAATCGCGCGCGTATCAACGACTTGGCGCTTGAAGCGCGGCTACCGACGATGGCGGGTTTTCGGGAGTACGCCGAAGCGAAAGGTCTCACGTCCTACGGACCAAACTTTCCGGACCTTTTCCGACGCGGTGCCGACTACGTTGATAAGATATTACGCGGCGCGAAACCGGGTGACCTGCCGGTCGAGCAGCCGACGAAATTCGATTTCATCATCAACCTCAAAACCGCTAAGGCGCTCGGCCTAACAGTGCCGCCGACGCTGCTCGCCCGTGCCGACGAGGTCATCGAATAAGCTGTTAAATTGCTGCGGTGCATGAGTCCGGTTGTGGCACCTTTCGGACGTCAGAGGTCGAGCTGAGCACGTCAGCTCTTTGAGGCGGAACGGACATCCCGCAGCCAGGCCGCGAGTGCTGTGAATTCAAATGGTGCGAACTCTTAGGCCAATAATATATGGTCGACTGACGTTCCCCAGCTTGAATAGTGAAAAACTTTCCCGTTGTCGAACTCATTCGATACATAAAATCCATTTGCATGGGCAGGATCAGCAGTAGCCGTTGAGTAATCGCCCCAGCGAGCGACGGCGTCATGCGCTGGATCAATATAAGCCGCCACGCTGTCGTGATAATCGATCGGCGCGTGGAAGGTCGGTGTAGCCGTATTGGAGGCGCTGCCTGCCCCTTGCCAGAACGTGAAGTAGTCCGCAGCATACATGTGAGAACCGCTCACATTGAAATTGAAAAGCACATCACCGGCAGCATCAACAGCAACCGATCCATTAAAAGTCGCGGCTCCAGCCGTAGCCCCTGTTGTTGGCAGGAGGCTATTGAGGTTGCCGGTGTGCAACACTGTCGGAGCCGTCAGCCCGCCGGATGAATTGAAGGCGCTCATATCGAGTTCCGCCCACTCAACCGATGGGGTTGCGTTCGAACTGCTGGGTTGTCCCTCAAAAACAACATACAGTTTTTGATTGGCTGAATCGTAGGCGGCGCTTGTTATTCTTCCATCGCCAGCATCTAGTTTATAGTTGGTGCCGTACTGACTTGCAGAATAATTGCCATTGCCGAAATCGATATTCCCAATAGAGACGGTCACTGGAGCCGTGTTGGCGCCTCCGGCCGATTTGAATATGCTCAGGCTGTTATGTGTATCGGAAACTAAATATTCTCCGCCGCCGGCGATCGCCGCCGTCTGATAGGACGGGCTCGCGTACGCCGTCGAGTTGACGAGATTTGAGGTGCTTCCAGTTGTATATAGCCCATCGTCAAAGACTGACAGCACGCTCCCCTGGTAAGAGCTGGATGCTGAGAATTGGTTTGTCGACACATAAATATTATGTCCGTCGACCGATACTAGCGGTTGGTCCGCCCAAGTGGTGGTGCCGTTTAGATTGAATGTTGTCGAAGCCGCTTCAAATTGCCAATTGGCCGATGCTAAAGATGTCCCCGCGAGGTCTGATTGAGATACAGCCAACAAAATGTTGCTGGAGGTCAAATTATTGCTGACCTCATCGACAGCAACAACAAATTGGTGATGGGTGGCATCGTAGAGGACCCTCGGATCTGTTAAGAAGTATCCCGAAAGCATCACAGAACCAAAGAACGTATTCAAAGATTCAGTCTGCGGACTGGTTCCCTGCAGTGTGGTGATTTGAATGGCGTCGTTCTCAGCGGTAATGACGACGTGCGCTCCTGCCGCCAGAGCATTATCTGGGGGATAGTATCCACCGCTTTGCGCGAATGTTATGCCATCCCAATGATAGTCGACGTCGGTTATTGTCGACGTGCTGTTAACGAGCTGCGTGGACGATCCCGAGGTTGTTGTCGTGGCATGGGCCTGTAGAGATACTTGCGCAGGAAAATTCGCCGTTGGAAGAAAATTGAAAGTATCCGCTTGCGAGTTGTGGTCTGGAAAGAGGTCGTGAAAGCTAACCCTATCGTTGCCGTCGAGATCTAGACCCGAATTGCTGTCCTGAAAATATTTTTTCATTTTCCACCTCTGAAATCTGCAGGAACGATACTAATTTTTTGAACACCCATCCTAATATTACCGGCTAAGCGTACCGGCATGGTAGGTCAACGTCGCAAGTTGCGCCAGCCAAGTGCGGGTTTGCAGCGCACACTACGGCACTAAGGTAAACTATAGGTGAGCGAGTGGCGGTAGCTTGCGATTTTTTTCAATACTGCCAGAACCTTTTTGACTCGCAGGATTCTGCCCATGCTTTACTGGCCGTCGGGCTTATATCTCTGAGCACCCAGTCAAGCCATCAGTATTGGCCTTGGGTCAATCCGGAGGATACGTCTGAGTCGAGAAGAACGTCCGGTCCTGGCAGATTTTGTTGCAGAAGTCGGCGACGACAATGGCGGGGCAGCGGCGAGGACAAGGCTGTTGATGCGGAGGTCCGCCATCTGCTGCACCGGAAGCGGATAATTGCTTCCGATGCCCCCGGGCTACGCGGGACCTACGCAAAAGCACTCCTGTGCAGCCGGCGGCGGTCGCACCAAAAGCTTGGCGAGCCGCCTGAGGTTCTGAGCGATAGCAGCCAACGTGAACTCGAACTGGGCGCTCCTTGGCCCCCGTAAGCGCAGCCGGCCGAGCCAGAGAATGCGCTTGAGATGGGCGAACAGCATCTCGACGCGCTTTCGATCACGGCGAGACTGCTCGAATGCTTCGGTCTTTGCCACTGCCCGGGCAACATCGCGGGCCGGCTCGTAGAGGCTGCGCGGGATTCTGCGCACCGGCGCCTTCGGACAGCACTGCGGTTTGAGGGGACAGCCGCGGCAATCGCGTGCCCTGGGCCGGTAGTAGAGTGTCTCCCCATCGCTGGCCAGCTTGCCGGTCGTCGTCAAAACCTTGCCGGCCGGGCAGATATAAACGTTGCGCTCCTTGTCGAAGGGGAAGTCTTCGCGGCTGAAGGTCCCGTCCTCTCGCTTCGACTTGTCATTGACCGGGATGTGCGGCGTTATCTTGGCCTCGTTGACCAGCCAGTCGAGGTTGGCACCCGAACCGTAGGCGGTATCGCCCGCGAGCCGCTCAGGCTTGAGACCGAAGCGCTCTTCTGTCCGTTCGATCATGGTCTTTGCCGCGCCGACCTCGGCCTGGCGAATGGCGCGGGATGCCTCGACGTCGACGATGACGCCGAACTTCACATCGATGAGATAGTTGTCGGAGTAAGCGAAGAAAGCCGGCCCCTTGTGCGCCCCGGTCCACTGTGTCGGATGGCGAGACAAACTTCGGGACGACGTCGCTCGCGGCGCCCCAAGCCGCGTCATCGAGCGTTGCAAGATACTCCTTCACCGCGCGACCGGACCGCTGCGGATCGCGATCCCTGCGCCAGTCCTGACCTGCGATCGAGCGTTGCTTGTTGGCGTCGGCCGCAATCAGGCTCGCATCGACGGCAAATCCTTCGCCCCCTACCAGACCGGCCGCAATGCACGCCTCGACGACCCGCTCGAACACGCGGCGAAAAACATCACCATCGCGGAAACGCTCGTTGCGGGCACGCGAGAAAGCCGAATGATCCGGAATCGCGTCCTCGATACCGAGTTTGCAGAACCACCGGTAGGCAAGGTTCACCTGCACTTCGCGGCAGATCAGTCGCTCCGAGCGGATCGCAAAGACATATCCCACCACCAGCATCCGGATCATCAGTTCCGGATCGATCGATGGCCGACCCATGGACGAATAATGAGGTGCAAGTTCGCGGCGAAGCCAGGACAGATCGAGAGCAGCATCGATCTTCCGCACCTGATGATCTTCGGGAACCGCCTCGCTAAGGTGAAACTCGTAGAACAGTTGACCTTGGTCACTCTTCAGACGGCCCATCATGGATCGACCCCGCCGCGATTCGCGTCAACACAACGGAATCACGCTTCGCGGCCTCTCTCAACCGACTTCTGCAACAAAATCGGCACGAAACCGACATGCCGATGCAGTCGCGACATGTCCGTTGTCGACGGACGAACGGACCTAGCTTGGAGGCGGCCCGAGGTCTGAAAAGGACCCGGACTACTCGGGTATCTGCTCGCCCGATCCGCCGAACTCCGCCGGGAAATCCTTAAACTTGGGGAGACCATCTTTCAGGGGGAGTACAGTCTCTGCATAGTTCACATGGACCCCCGGGGCGTATTTGAGCGTAGGCAGCGTGGCCGAGAATACGTCCACCAGTCCCAGTGGAGGGTGATTGGTCATTAGATGGCCCCCGCACTTCTTGCAGTATTGCCGCTGGCTCACCGGCGTTTTCTGAAACATGCCAACATGCTCTGCCCCGGCCGTGATCTTCACAGCATCTGGCTTCCAGAGGGTGAAGGCATTGATCGGTCCACCCGACCACGAACGGCATGATCGGCAATGACAATATCCCATGGCTTCCGGCTCCCCGGATGCTTCCACTCGAACCGCACCGCAGAAACACTCCCCGGAATATTTTGCCATCGCCGTTAGCCTCCGTTGTTTTGGCCTATGCTACGCTAAATTTTCAGCAACCGCCAACAGCAGCCCCTCGCGCGCGCTCGATACCGCCTTCGCGGCTCGCCGGTGCCGACGACAGTTGCGTCCGCTTTGTGGCGCAAAGCGGAAGTCGAACTTCGGGGCCGTCAAGTCACCTTTTGACCCTGGCTGCGTAAAAACGTGCACGACCTAAGAATGAGCAGAATTGTTTTCTCTATCGTCTTCTCTTAGTGGTGGTCGCAAGCACTTTTGGTTTTAAAATTTACGAAATCGAGACGGAATTTCTACACGCAGATTGAACGTCGGAGTTTTCACGCGGCCAAGACCCGGAAGAGACATTAAGTTTCCGGCCCGCGCCATCCGTGGGGGTTCATCGCCGAGCGCCTGAATGCCAGCACCGGAACCCTCCTGTATGGGTTGGTCGGTTACAATTCAGGGCCTTGCGCTGAACAGGAGAACCATAGGATGGCGTCACAACTCGCTTCCTTTTGGAACTAATGCGAACCGGGCGCTGTTTAAGGCTATGGATGCTTTATCAAATTGGCCTCGCAATCGGCTTTTACTGGCCTTGCCAGCCCGCAATCTCAAGCGGATTATGCCGGAGCTTGAACACATTCGCTGCCAACGCGAGCAGGTCCTCATGGACGCTGATAGTTCGCTCGACCATGTATTTTTTCCCGATAGCGGTGTGGTCTCGGTGGTGGCGGTTTATCCGGACGGCAGTATCATTGAGATGGCAACGATCGGTAGGGAGGGTTGCGCGGGTGTACAAGCCGTCTTCGGCGCCAAGAGTTCATCCGCCCGGCTTCTCGTCCAAATCCCGGGGAGCGCAGCAAAGATGTCGCGCGTGGCGTTTATGCGGGCCACGGAGTCGATGCCGTCCTTCCGAAGTCTCATGTTCGCTTACGTCCAGGCCTTTCTCGAGCAGGTCATGGTCTCGGTAGCGTGCAATGGTGCGCACAGCCTCAAGGAGCGGCTGGCGCGTTGGCTGCTCATGATGCGTGACCGCACCGACGATGACGCACTGCAGATCACCCAAGACCTGCTCGCCGAAATGCTGGGTGTCCAGAGGCCAACCATCACGAATGCCGCCGGAGAGTTGGAACATGCAGGCTTGATTGAGCGCGGCCGACAGCAAGTCACGATACTGGATCGGCCAGGCCTCACGGCGGCATCTTGTGAATGTTATCAGTTGGTCCGACAGCGCGTCGCTTTTCACCTTCCTAAAACATACGCGTAAAATGCTAAGTTTCAATTGAATGGTAATCTACATTACCGACAACACACTCCAACCAGCGCACGGTCAGAACCGGCGGAGGCTTGGGTGTTCCGGTAGCGCTCCCGCTCGCAAGCAGGGGGACCGCTATGCCGATAAATTCGCTTCTCGTAAATATAGCCTTTGATCCGGACACGATAGCACTCTCTTGCTCCCGATGATTGGGCTGCATCGGTACGTGAAGTTCTCGCCAGGCGCATCATGGAAAATGAGGCAGCAGGGTAAGCGAGACCGGCAGCGGTTTGCGGACTTGGCCGGCGCTCGTCACCCCATCTGCGCGCTTCCTGATGGACCAACCCGAATCGGGCGCGGTTTAAGGGCATGAACGCTTTATTAAATTGGCCCCGCAATCGGCTTTTACTGGCCCTACCATCCAGCAATCTCAAGCGGCTTATGCCGGAGCTTGAACACATTCGGTGCCAACGCGAGCAGGTCCTCATGGACGCTGACAGTACGCTCGACCATGTCTTCTTCCCCGATAGCGGTGTGGTCTCGGCGGTGGCGGTCTATGCGGACGGCAGTATCATTGAGATGGCAACGATCGGTCGGGAGGGTTGCACCGGTGTGCAAGCCGTCTTCGGCGCCAAGAGCTCCTCGGTCCGGCTTCTCGTACAAATCCCGGGGAGCGCGGCAAAGATGTCGCGCGCGGCGTTTATGCGAGCCATGGAGTCGATGCCATCCTTCCGAAGTCTCATGTACGCTTATGTCCAGGCCTTTCTCGAGCAGGTCATGGTGTCCGCAGCGTGCAACGGTGCCCACAGCCTCAAGGAGCGGCTGGCGCGTTGGCTGCTCATGATGCGCGACCGTAGTGACGATGACGCACTGCAGATCACCCAGGACCTGCTCGCCGAAATGCTGGGTGTCCAGAGGCCAACTATCACGAATGCCGCCCGGGAGTTGGAACGCGCAGGTCTGATTGAGCGCGGCCGACAGCAGGTCACTATACTGGATCGGCCGGGCCTCATGGCGGCATCGTGTGAATGTTATCAGTTGGTCCGAGAGCGCGTCGCTTCTCACCTCCCTAAAACATACGTGTAACAAAGTCAGCTTCCCACCCATTCGGTAATGTACATTACCGACAACGCCCCTAAAATATCTCACAATAAGGACCGGGCGGAGGCCGACGTTGGCTCTCTAGCAGGATCGTATTCTTGCTGTCGAGGATGAGCCCGCACGATCGGCGTGATTCTATCCGGCACGGCGACCCACGGCACGCTTGGACTGGATGCGATCAAGGCCGATGGCAGGATTACCTTCGCCCAGGACGAATCGGCGCGCGACGACTCGATGCCGTGCGTCGCGTTGCGTGGGTCACATTTTTTCGCCGGAGAACATTGTGAGCGCCCTACGTCGCGGGTCGCCAGCAAGAAGTCTCCGGGAAGCGCGCCCCTGCGAGCACGTCTCTAGATGAGCCGAGCCACTCCAAAGATGCGGGATTTCGCCGAACGTCTCATTGCGTATGAGACGCGGGGAAATAAATCTTCTGAAACAAAAGCCCCAGCGGCCTTTCTCGTCAGTGAGAAGCTGCGTCCGCATCTGGCAAGCCTCATGGGCAAAGTCGGTTTTCGTGAACTCCTTTCGCGCGCGCTTGTGCTGGCCAACGCGGAAATTCCGTGGCTGCGCGCAGTGCGTGTCAAAGCGGATGGCTCTTTTGAAGGGTTGGATGAACTTGGAGCGCAAGTTGGCCCGGATGAGATCTTCGAGGGCAGAGTTATTCTGCTCGCCCAGTTGCTCGGACTGCTGGTAACTTTCATCGGCGAAGATCTAACACTTCGATTGGTGCGCGAGGTATGGCCGAAACTGTCCCTCAACAATTTGGATTTTGGTAAGGGCGATAAAAATGAAAAGCCAAAATGATACGGATAAGCGCAAACTGACGAAAACAGTCGTGAGCCAACCGGCAAAAGTCACGATCCGAAAATTGCCTAGCGGCGTACGCGGCCTCGACGACATCCTGGGCGGCGGCATCCCAGAATTTTCTTTCAACATCATCGCGGGCACGCCAGGTTGCGGCAAAACCACGATGGCGCATCAGATCGTTTTCGCCAATGCGACGGTGAAAAAACCCGCGCTTTTTTTCACCGTCCTGGGCGAGCCGGCCCTGAAAATGCTGCGCTACCAGCAACAATATTCTTTCTTTGACGAATCCAAGTTGGGTAAGGCCATCCGCTTTATTAACCTGGCTGACGTGGTGCTAGAGAAGGATTTGAATGCGGTTTTCGATGAAATTACCAAACAAGTCATGGCGATCAATCCCGGCATTGTGGTGGTCGATTCCTTTCGCACCGTGATGCGTACGGCGGTTGTCGGCGCGGGCGAAATGGAAATGCAATTGTTCATCCAGCGTCTCGCCCTGTTTCTCGCTAGTTGGGAAGCCACGACATTTCTGGTCGGCGAATATGACCCGGCGGAGATCCGCGACAATCCGCTGTTCACCATCGCCGATGGTCTGTTCTGGCTTTCGCAGAGGGCGGAGAGAAATTCTGTGGTTCGAAAATTGCAAATCGTGAAAGTGCGCGGACAGAATTCGGTGCCGGGATTGCACACCATCCGCATCAGCGATGGCGGCTTGCAAGCCTTCTCGCGCACGCTGGGATTCGTCCTCAAAAATAAGAAACCAGCGCGGCGTCGACGGCTTTCCGTTGGCATTCCCGAGTTAGACAAGATGATGGGTGGGGGCGTTCTCGAAGGTGACAGTCTCCTGGTGGCGGGCCCTTCTGGGACGGGAAAATCGGCGCTGGCCACGCAATTTATAGCTGCGGGACTTCGCAACGGGGAACCAGGAATTATCGCGATCTTTGAAGAACGCCCGAAAGGATACACGGATCGGGCGGACAGTTTCGGCTTGAATTTAGAAACGCCGCAGAAAAACGGAAAACTGGAAATCCTCTACCTTCGTCCGCTCGACCTTTCGGTGGATGAAGCCATGCAAGAGATTCTCGATGCGGTCGTAAGGGTTGGCGCAAAACGGCTGGTGATCGATTCGTTGGTCGGTCTTGAGATGGCGCTGGCACCCGGTTTCCGCGAGGACTTTCGCGAGTCGCTCTACCGAATGATCGTGGCGTTGACGGGAGCCGGGGTCACTATTCTAAGCACGGTCGAAGTGGAGGATACATTTACCGGGTTCTCCTTTAGCCATTATACGATCTCGTTCCTCACCGATGATATTATCCGGTTGCGCTATGTGGAGATCGATGGCCAGCTTCGGAAGGTGATGGTCGTCATCAAAATGCGTGGCGGCAATCACAGCAAAGACATCCGCGAATATGTCATCACGGGCAAGGGTATGGTCCTCATCCACCCGCGATCCACGGACTACGACGGGCTGACTACAGGAATCCCAGAGCGAACCGGCCCGCGCCTGGCACAAGAGGAAGAAGCCGCGCCGGAACCGAAGGCGACGAAGTAGAGGGAAAAGTTATGAAGGCTCATTGCACAATTCAGCCGTGGAGCGGTAGCGCGCGTAGGACAAACGCTTACCGCCAAAATTCTGAACTATGGCTATGAAACCAACATCAGCGCATCAGCCGCCCGACTTGTCGAGCCTCTGCCAGGCGATTACCGAGTGCGCGCCTTTGCCGATGGCCACGGTGGAGGGAGCCAGCCACATCGTGCGCTATGTCAACCCCGCCTTTTGCTGGCTGTTGGATAAGCCCTCGGAACAACTCGTCGGAATACCGTTCTGCCAAATGTTTCCAGAAAGTGACGAATGCGTGACCTTGCTCGACCGCGTTTTTCGGACGGGGAAACCCGAAAGCCACACGGAAGAGGAACATTCCGAGCCTCACCGTGTCTTTTGGTCCTTTACGATGTGGCCGGTGTTGGCGGACGAACGCCCCGTGGGAGTGATGATTCAGGTGACCGAGACCGCACAGTTCCATGAAACGACGCTCGCGATGAACGAGGCGTTGATGCTTGGATCGCTGCGCCAGCACGAACTCACCGAAGCCGCCGATTTATCGAACGTCCAACTGCAAACGGAAATCACCGAGCGCAAACAGATGGAGGCGGCGTTGCGCGAAAGCGAAGAACGCTTTCGCACCTTGTTCGAGTTGGGTCCCGTGGCCGTTTATTCCTGTGATGCCTCGGGTGTGATCCGGGAATTCAACCGCCGCGCTGCAGAATTGTGGGGCCGCGCGCCAGCGTTAGGAGATACCGACGAGCGGTTCTGCGGCTCGTTCAAAATGTTTCGACCGGACGGCAGTTTCATGTCCCACGAGCAGTGTCCCATGGCCGAGGTGTTGAGCGGAAAAATATCGGAGGCGCGCGACGCAGAGGTGCTCATCGAGCGACCCGACGGCTCGCGGGTTACCGTGGTCGTGAATATTCGTCCGCTGAAGAACCAACACGGAGAAGTCACGGGAGCAATCAATTGCTTTTACGACATCACCGAGCGCAAGCAGGCGGAGGAGCGTCAGCAGTTCCTCATGAACGAACTCGCGCACCGAAGCCAAAACCTGCTGGCCGTGTTTCAATCGATCGCGACCCGCAGTCTATCTGGAACTCGATCGCTCGCCGAGGCACGCGAAGCACTCACGCAACGCATACAAGCGCTCGCGCGCAGCCAAGCGGTGCTTGTGACGGAGGGCTTCGTTGGCGCGCCCGTGGCCGAGATCATCCGTCTCGAGTTCAAAGCCTTCTCAGACCGGGTTAACGCTGCTGGCCCCGATGTGATGCTGAACCCTAGGTTAGCGCAGACTTTCGCTCTCGTCGTACATGAGCTCGCCACCAATTCCTCCAAGCACGGTGCATTATTCGGACCAGGGGGCCACATCGCGATCCATTGGTCGATTGATGGTGTGGGCACCGAGGCGAGATTCAAGTTTCAATGGCAGGAATTCGGCGGACCGCCAGTCGCCCCTCCGACCCGCCAAGGCTTTGGTCGTATCTTGCTCGAAAAGGCTGTGGCATCTGACTTTGATGCCCAACCAAAGATCAGGTTTGCGCCTGAAGGATTGATCTATGAGATCGATGCGCCGCTGTCGGTCGTCGCGGCTGGTCGCACCGTTCCGCCAACGCTACTCGGCCTCACCGACGGGGTGATCGAATGATTCTGATCACTTCCGGTATTGTGAAGGTTTGCGGATGCCGGCCCCATGATGGTGGAGCGGCGCGCACCGGGGCCGGCGTACGCAAACCTCCAATGGAGGAAACCGCGGGAGGTGTGGTGAGGTGACGCGTCAGGCGCTATGGGGATTTGACGGCTGTCGTGCGTGAGTGTGAGCACAACTTTTCCGATATGGCACGAACTTTGCGAATGGGTGAAAACACCTTTCGCCGCCCCTGTAATTTCAAAGAGTTACGCGTTGTAAAAAGGGCACATATTACAACTTGTGCGTTATGTGCCTGATGACAGCCTTTGTACCGCATCGGCCGAACAAATATTTCCACGTGACAGCGTCCAACGGAATTGTTTCGAACTCGCCTTATACACCACTCGCGATCATGACTGCATCTCCTCGATGATAGATCGCGCGATCATCATGCTGAACGATCGTCGGTTCTGGGGACATGCTTCTGGCCCCTCATCGTCAGGTAAGAGGCTCCCATCGTTGCATCCTTTGCTGGCACCGCCATGCCGCTCGCCGCAGCGCCCTACCGCGCGAGCGGTTTAGTCCCGTGGCACTGAACGGACCTCCCGCGATGTCCGCTTGATGTCTGCTTTCAGAGGTCGATCGGAAGTCGCATTTCAGGGCCGTCACTTCTGTTTTTGGACCCGAATGAGACATCGGGACCTGACTGAATGGTGCGTTCGCCGGCGCAATATTTCCGATCACTGGACGATTCATCCTGCTATTGTTTGAGGCTCAAGCAACGCTTGTTCCGAGCAGGATCCCATGCTGCGTCGCGAATTCATCACTCTAATTGGTGGTGCTGCGGCCGGACCGTTCGCTGCGATGGCGCAGGAACCGGGGCGGACCTATCGTCTGGGTTGCTTGCTGCCGTTTACTCGCGATGTGCCTGTAAACGTGGCTTTTTTCGACGAGGTGCGACGTCGCGGCTTCATTGAGGGTCAAAATCTCACGATTGATTACCGCGCTTTCGCACCACACGTCGATCTGATTTCCCAATATGCGGCGGAGTTGGTCAAAGCCCAGCCCGATGTCATCTATGCTGGCGGGGGCGCGGCAATTCGCGCCGTGCAGCAGGCGACCAAGACGATTCCGATCCTCGGAATTACAGATGACATGGTTGGAGAGGGACTGGTTGATTCATTGGCTCGGCCAAACGGCAACACGACTGGCAGCAGTATCCTCGCGACCGAGCTTGACGGCAAACGGCAGGAAATCCTCATCGAAGCAGTGCCAGGGCTTCGCCGTATGGCGGCACTTGCCGACTCTACGAACTCAGTGGTTGCGAAGCTTGACGAACTGCGGGAGGCGGCACGAGCCCGGAACATCGAGCTTTCAATTTACCGGGTCGCCAAGGGCGAGGAGATTGCAGCGGCCATCGACGCGGCGAAAACATCTGGCGCCACAGCGCTCAACGTTTTGGCCTCACCGATGCTCGACGTCAATCATCAGCTTATTATGGACCGGGCCGCGGTGCTGCGCCTGCCGGCAATGTTTCAATGGCCAGAAGTGGGAGAGGAAGGTGGCTTTTCTGCCTATGGGCCGCGCTTCATTGACGTTCTTCGAGACCTCCAAGCCCGACAACTTGTCCAGCTCTTGCGCGGCGTCAAACTTGCCGACATCCCGGTAGAGCAGCCGACGAAGTTTGAGCTGGTCATCAATCTCAAGACGGCGCAGGCAATCGGCCACGAAGTTCCGGCCGGGCTGTTGCTGCGTGCTGACAAGATAATCGAATGACACGCCTGACATCCGCTCCTGGCACGAAACCGACATGGCCGGCCTGGTCGGCGAGGTCCGGTCTCTGGGGAAGAACGGAAGTCGGATTTCGAGGCCGTCGATCTCGGCGAGCAGAACCTGAAGAACATCGCCGATTGCAAGGACACTCCGATCCGCCGTTGCGGCGGCAATCAACGAGGCAATTGGCGGAACGAACGCCGACCCTGTGTCGCAATGACCGGCCCGATCCGAGCCGGCGACAAATCGACAACACCAAGATACGGGGTCACCCTACTTCGAGGGGGAACCGGATTCGCTGGCGAGCATGGATTGGTCGAGAAGGACCTTTCCCGC
>Ga0193751_1000581_pt1 | contig 27315 bp, 23 predicted proteins | sample L1c2metaG_FD_143050 | JGI IMG/M metagenome (GOLD analysis project Ga0193751, IMG submission 143050) | Soil microbial communities from a riparian zone of the East river system, Colorado, United States - L1c2 | ecosystem: Environmental > Terrestrial > Soil > Riparian zone | place: USA: East River... | reverse complement strand
GTTGATCCGTCGATCGATCATGAGTCGATTTTAGCAGCGGCCAGGCGTACAATGTCGGTTGGGCGTCGTCACAATCGCTTGTGATGTCCCCCATCAGCGGCGTCCGTTTCCAGGGGGACTCGTGGATCAGCAACTGAAGCAGCTCATGAAAGAACTCGGTGAAGCGATCAACGAGTCGCTGTCCGATTCCGAATCGATCGCCGAAGTCGTTGCCCGCATCAAGGAAGGTGGCTACGACATTTTCCTCGTTCTCGAAGCCACCATCGGCGTCAGCAAGCAAGGCGAACACACCACCGACAAGACTTCCCTGGTCTCCACCCTCAGCACAAATGCCGAACTCAAGATCAGCGATCAGGATCTGAAATTTCTAAAGTCCCTCCGCATCAAGATCGACGACGCAGACGACGAGTAGCGCATGTCCGCCTAAATTCGCGACGTACCTTTCAGTTGTCATCCTGCCAGTTGTCATCCTGACAGTTTCGATTTACGCCCGCCCGCGTTGTGCTACGATTCTGCCCGCCATGAAACGCTATTTCCTCGCCCTTCCGCTCTGCGCCTCGCTGCTCTTTGCTTCGCCGCTTTGGGCCCAAGCCGTTCCCACCTTCGTCGGAGTGCGCACGTTTCTCGGCGCTCCGTACGTCACCAACCTCGAAAAGCTCGACGCCGACTTTGCCGTCCTCGGCGTACCATTCGACGAGGGCACCTGGGGACAACCCGGCGAACGTTATGGCCCGCGCGACATGCGCGAAGCTTCGCAGGAATACAACCATGACCTGACTGAAGGCTTCTACTACATCGACGGCGACCGCACCGTGCTCAAAGGCAAGCGCTGGGCCGATGTCGGTGATATTGCCATCATGCCAACCGTCCCCGCCCAGACGAACGATAAAGTCACAGCCGCGGTAAAAACCATCCTCGCCCACAAAGCGTTCCCCATTGTGATTGGCGGCGATCACAGCATCACTTACCCGTCGCTGCGCGCCTTCGACCAGCCTCTCACCCTCATCCACATTGACGCGCACCTCGACACCTGGAACGGCGCGCCGGGCAACCTCGATCACGCGTCGTGGGTTCTGCGCGCCGCTCAACTGCCGCAGGTCACGAAAATCATCCAGATCGGGATGCGCGGCCTGGCCAATGATCCCGAGGCCGTGGGCAACGCCCGCAAGCTGCACACGCAAGTCATCACCGCCGAGGAATTGCACCGCCGCGGGGTCGTCTGGGTCCTTTCCCAAATTGCCCCCACTGGAAATATTTACGTCACTTTCGACGTCGACTCGATGGATCCCACGCTCGCCCCCGGTACCGGAACGCTCGAACCGGGCGGACTCAACTTCGCCGAGATCCACGACCTCATGATGGGCATTCCCGCCAAGGGAAAACTGGTTGGCCTCGACATCATGGAGGTCAATCCACTGCGGGATTCGAGCGGCCGCACCGCGCAAACTGCCATCCGCCTGATGGTCGATATGCTCGGCGCGGCGTTCCACTGAGGAGCGTAACCTTCTGAGGAGGCTCGGTTTTTCGACCTCTACCTCGGTACTCAACGCTGCCGGCGCTGCCGAGCTTCGCTCGGCTGGACAGCCGGGGGCGGCCGTCCCTACGTGGTACGTGGCGAGAACGGCGGGCAGAATTTGCCGATTTTCCACAAGATGTGCCCTTCCCCAAATAGGAAAAACCTTGCAGGTGACCTCTTTTGGTCTGTTAGACTAAATTCTTTCCCAACTAACTGGCCGCTTAGCAGCATCTTAAGGGTGTAGCGCCTCCGTCGAAAATGGCCTTCGGCGTGCACTTCGTAAATCGGAAGTGTCGTCCCTCGGCTAATCTCCCGCGGTCCTTAAAATGCCGGTTCGTTGGGAGTGACCGCTTGTTTTATTGGCAAGCGCTTAGCATAAGGAGCTACACGAGGTGCAGCATATGGATTCCCAGGCTTCACAGTTGACCCTAGGCCTTCTTCCCGAGCCTAGCACTCGTTGGGGAAGGTTCGTTGTCAGTTATGGGGTGCAGTCGCTGGTGACGGCGTTCATCGTGATTGCGGCTATAGCAAACCCCGATGTCCTCGATGTGCCGATCCACGACTACCATTTCATCACCCTGGTTAGCACGCCGCCGCCGATTCCGCAGACTCCGGCGCCGGTCAGGCACTTTCCTACCCCAAAAATCGTCGAACCGGTAACGCCGCGGCCTGAAGCCATGCGCGTTCCCACCGAATTGGTACGACCGAAAAAGGTGGTTCCCGACGAACAGGCGCCCAAGGTAACGCTGGCTGCCAAGAAAGAGCTGCTGCCGGACATGAAGCCGCTAATCCCGAGGCCGCCGGTCAAGACGAATGTGTTTTCCACAGGCAGCTCGGCTACGCCCACCATGGCGGCTGCACCTTCGAAGGTACAAACTGGTGGCTTCGGCGATCCGAACGGCGTGCCCGCGCAGGATAATCACGGCCGTCCGATTACGATCGCGCAGGCGGGCTCGTTTAATATGCCCTCCGGCCCCGGCTATGGCAACGGCACCGGCGGAGCGCATGGCGCGCGCGGGGTGATCGCGAGCACCGGTTTTGGCAGCGGCGTCGCTACTGGCAACAGTTTGGGCCCGATTTCCGGCTCCCGCGGTGCGGTTCGCCAGGGCGGCTTCGGAGACGCCGACGTTGTAACCACTTCTCAGCCCAAGGCTAAGTCCGTCGAACCCGTCGTCAAGACCTTGCCTGCCGAGATCACATTCAAGCCCCGTCCGGTTTACACTGATGAAGGAAGACAGCTTAAAATTGAGGGTGAGGTTCTGGTCGAGGTAGTCTTTTCAGCGACGGGGCAGATTCGCGTCGTGAAAGTGGTACGCGGTCTTGGTCACGGGCTGGACGAATCCGCGGTTCGCGCCGCGGAAAAAATTCAGTTCAAGCCCGCCCTGAGAGACGGCCACCCTGCTGATTCCGAGGGCTTATTGCACATCGTGTTTCAACTCGCATCATAAGGTGAAATGAAACTGACTAAAATGTTGCGCTCCCCATTCGCTCTCTTTACTCTCTCCCTGGTCTGCTGCGCCACGTCCGTCTTTGCCCAGACGACACCCGCCCAGACTTCGCCGCCACCCCAACTCTCGAACCGCGACGCCGCCACCCAACAGGCCAGCGCCGCCGCCAGCAGCTTCGACCAGGTTGTCGATCGAGCGGTGGAGCGCGAACATTTCTTCATGGCCCAGATGAAGCAACTTCATCCCCTGGTGGAAACTTATCTCCAGAATCTGAAGGAAGACAGAGACATCAACGCTCCCGTCCCCGTCAGCGACGTGTACTTCCTTGGCCGATTGGATATGAGCGAGGGCACCGATGACCGCACTTTCACCTCGCCCACCACGGCCGGCCTCGGCAAACGCATGCTCAGCAAGCTGAGCAACGTTTATTCCATGAAGTTCCTGCCCCTGGGCTTTGCACAGATGGTGGTCCTCGATCAGGATTTCCAGCGCAGGTATTACAACTTCACTTTCGTCCGCCGCGAGTTCCTCGGCGAAATACGCTGCATCGTCATGGATGTCGCACCCAAGAAAGACGCCGGCAAGGGCCGGTTCCTCGGCCGCATCTGGATCGAAGACCAGGACTACAACATCGTCCGGTTCAACGGCACTTACTCTCCTCATCCCCGAGCCAGCTATTACCTGCACTTTGACAGCTGGCGGCAGAACCTCCGCCCCGGCCTCTGGCTGCCTTCGCTTATTTATTCCGAGGAGTCCGATCTCAAATACCGTATCGGTCAGACGCTCCATTACAAGGCGCAGACACGGCTCTGGGGCTACAACCTGAAGGATCTTCGCCGCAGCTCTGAGTTCACCGAGATCACCGTCGACGCTCCGCAGTCAGTCCAGGACCAGAGTCAGAAAGCCCAGGACGCTACACCCATCGAAGCTCAGCGCGCTTGGGAACGTCAGGCCGAGATCAACGTGATTGACCGCCTGCAGCAGATCGGCCTGATCGCGCCGGAAGGCGAAATCGACAAGGTGCTCCAGACCGTCGTCAACAACATGATGGTCACCAATAACCTCGACATTCAACCCGAGGTCAAGTGCCGCGTGCTGCTGACCACGCCGCTCGAATCCTTCACCATTGGCCATACCATTGTCGTTAGCCGAGGCATGATAGACGTGCTGCCCGACGAAGCGGCGCTGGCCATGATTCTGACCCATGAATTGGCGCACATCGTGCTCGGCCATCACCTGAACACCAAACTCGCCTTCAACGACCGCATGTTCTTTCCCGATGAGCGCACCTTTGAGCGCATGGATTTCGCTCGCGATCGCAGCGAAGAAGAAGCCGCTGACAAGAAGGCCGTCGAACTGCTCAACAACTCGCCCTACAAGGACAAGCTCGGCAATGCCGGCTTGTTCCTGAAAGCGGTCCAGGCCCGCGCTCCGGCACTGAAGAGCCTCATCCGGGCGCATTTGGGCGACAGCCTCCTCAATGGCAACGCCACCAAAATGTCGTCTTTGATGACTGGCTCGCCACAGTTCGACCCGAAGAAAGCCGACCAGATCGCGGCGCTACCTCTCGGCGGCCGCGTCAAGGTCGACCCGTGGAACAATCAACTCGAACTGATCAAGACCAAGCCCGTCGCCATCACCGCCGCAGCCGAGAAAATGCCCTTTGAAGTCACGCCTTTCTTCCCGTTCCTCACCAGGCTAGGCACCGCCGGTCCGGAAAAAGCGGCTCCTGTCCCGGAGAAAACGACGGCAGCTCCCACCGGGCGGTAAGACGGCTATTAGCTTTTTTGCCCTTAGCTGCCGGAGATCGGATCTTATCGCCCCGCGTCCGGCGCTCATTTCTGGAGTTCTTCAAGTTGTCGGCACCAGAAGCTGAGAGCCAGGAGCCACTTCGCCTAAATCATTGCGCGTGGAGAGTCTGTAGCGGGAGAGGACTTGCTGAAAAAATCATGGCAAGCCCGCTGCCAGGCAGCAGCGGGGTACTCGCGAGGAGGCTACTGCGCCATCTGGCTTCCGACTTGCGAAAACACGTTGTTGGCGTTGCCCCCGATCAGTTTGACCGTGCCAATCACGATTACCAGGATTACCGCGAGCATCACCGCATATTCGGCGACGTCTTGACCACTTTCCTCAGCCCAAAGCCTACGGATTGCTTTGATCACTTGTTTGCCCCCAATCGACGACACGCCCAAGCATCAGTCCTCGAGACACTGGTTCGCCGTCGTGTCATTGTAAAATATCCCGAACCGCCCCTTCCACCCAATAGCACACCAGTGACCCTAAGTGGCACAATCGTGCCACAACAAGTCAAGAAGTCAGCCAACCTATTGATTACAAAGTCTTGATTACACAATAGTTTTCAGCGGAAGCCCCTGGTTCACCGCAAACAGGGCCAGTTCCAGGCGCGTCGAGACCCCCAATTTGTCGAAGATATTGCTGAGATGGTGCTTTACCGTATCCTCGCTGATTTTGAAGTACTCGGCGATTTCCCGGTTCGCGTAGCCCGCGACGACAGCGGAGACAATCTCCAGTTCCCGCGGCGTCAACCCGAATTTCTTCTGTTTCGATTCCTCGTTCGTACTCTGCATGAGGTTTCGCAGGTACTGCACCAGATTGGAGACGCTTTCCCGCCCCACCCAGTACTCCCCGGCCATCACCGCATGAATGCTCTTGAGCAACAGCTGGGTGGCGGAATCCTTCAACACCACGCCACGGGCTCCCAACTGCAACGCCTCCACCATCTGCTTCTTTTCTACGGCCGCCGTCAGCAGGATGATGCGCACCGTCCCGGCCGCGCCACCGCTCGTACTCAGGTCGCGCAGCGCCTCTAGCCCAGTGTGGCGCGGCATCGCCAGATCGAGCAGAAGAATGTCGGGCTTGATCTCCGTCGCCAGTTTCACCGCCTCGCGGCCGTCGCAGGCCTCACCCACAACTTTCATATCGCCTTCCGATTCCAGCAGGCGCCGCAGCCCGTCGCGGAAAATGGGGTGATCGTCGGCGATCACAATGCGTATGGGATGAACTCGTTTATCCATAATTTGCCTATCAGTAATTTGCCTATCAGTGATTGGCCTATCCATGATTCGTCTTTCTCGGCGGCGGGATCCGTACTTCCAGCCGCGCCCCGTGCCCCGGAGTCGATTCTATCGCGAGTTCGCCCGCCAGCAGACGGACTCTTTCCCGGATCACTGCCGGGCCCTTACCTGTCGTCTCCAATTCAGCATCCGACAGCCTTCCGGAAAAAGAAAATCCTTTTCCGTCATCCTCCACCGTCAATTGCAGGTTACCCGCCCGCTGCGCCAGTCGTACGAGCACGTGATGCGCTCCACTGTGCTTGCGCACGTTCACCAGACTTTCCTGCACAATGCGCGCCAGTTCCCGGCACACCTTCTGCGCCAGGTCCACCCGCTCCAGTTCGCTGACAAACTCCGCTGCGATTCCCGTTTCCCGGCGGAAGCGCTCCACCGTGTCGGAAATGAAACCCAGAAGCCGGTCCGCATTCACCGAGAAAGACTTCATCGCCTGCATCAGCTCACGCAACTTTAGAACTTCTTCGCGCAGCAGTTTCTGGATCCGCCCCAGTTCCGCGTTCACCACCGGCGCCTGCGCCCCCGACTGGCGCCGCAGCACATCCAACTGCATTTCCACCGCGATCAGCGATTGAATCGCTCCATCATGCAGTTCGCGCGCGAACCGGGCCCGCTCCAGCGCCCCCGCCCGCTCCCTTAGCCGCCGCATCAGGTACACGTTGTAGATCGCCGGACCCACCTGCTGCGCGAATTCCTGCAGAAACCGCAATTCCTCTTCCGGTTCCCCCATCATCTGTGGATCGAAAAGGAACACGCGGCCCGACCATTCGGTCCCGAACACCAGCGCGACCGAAACCATCGCGTCAAATTTTTCCATTCGCTGCAGCGCATCGAGGAATCCGGTGCTTACTTCGCGCAGCCGCGCCCCGTCTTGATCTAGCAGCACCGTGTGAAAACCCCTGGCACTGCGCGATGCGTAAATCGCGTCCGCCGGCGATTCGAACAGATATACCTTTTCGCTTTCCGGCGAAGCCTCGCGCCAGCGCAGCGCTTCGCCGCCTTCGGCGCCACGAACCACCTCTGCTAGAAATACCCGGTAACTGTTCGCTTCCTGCGAGGCGCTCAGCACCCGCCGCGCGCCGTAGATGCTCATCACCTCCCCAAGAATCTGCTGCATGGTCCCGGTCAGTCCTGTCTCGACCCGCGTCGAACTAAGAACGCGCATGATCACGGCGCGTTCCGCCCGCACTTTCTTCTGGTTCTCCGACATGTAGCCCAGCAAAAATCCGAGCACAATCAGATACACCGAACTCATGAACAGCTGCTGCGGATCCAGTTCCCGCACGCTCATGCCCAGCCGCGGCAGATGCACCACCCGCAGCCACTGATCCGCCGCCGGTTCGAGTCCGGCTCGCACCGCGTAGGCTTCCACCTCCAGAAGGGCCACCGCAGCGGCCGCCGTGCCCACCGTCTCCCACAGTCCCCAGCGATAAGCTGCCGCCGCCATCACGAACACAAAGAACAAAAAGAATGGTCCGTGCTGCGCGGTCGCGAACAAGGAAATCAGCACCGGCCAGACGATATCCGCCGCGTGTACCACCAGACGAAAAGCAGTTGTCGACTGCGGCCGGAAGCGCACCAGCAGCATCACCACCACCGCATGCGCCATGTACACCGTCAGCAGCCAGTACAGCCAGCGCGAATAGGCGAAGCCGCGCGCCGGCTCCATCCAAAGAGCAGACTCCGCCGCAATCGCCAGCGCCACCCGCGCCGTGGCCAGCCAGCGCTCCGTGCGCCGGATTTCGCCCGCACTGAGCGGCGCCCGGAAGCGCCATAGATCACGGTATCGAGGGATCATCCAGGACAAAGCGAGATTCTCGTCGTTAAGCGATTCATTCTGAAGAGCGCCTAATTCTAAAGGCAATCTCAGCCAAACTCCATGGGCTTCTTGCTTCTGCAATTCTCACTTCTGACTTCTGCGCCAGGGCTTACTCTAGTAACCCCCTCAATCCCACATCACGTTCTAGAATGGAGCCCGGAGTAGTTTGCCTTGGCCGTACTCACCAAACTTTGGGTCTCTCTGCTGATCGCGCTGGTGGTCGCCCAGACGGCGGCGTCTCTGCTGATGTCCCGAGGCGATGCCCTCACCATTGCCAGCGACCTTATCGGGGGCACTCTCCTGCTCGTTGCCACCGCAGCCTACCTGCCCAATACCTTGCGCTCGCGCTCCCCTACTCTTCACATGCGGCTTTTCTGGATCCTCATGAGCGTGGGCATGGTCTTTTGGCTCACTTACCAGGGAATGTGGGTTTATCTTGAAGTCTTCAAGCATCAGGAGGTACCCGAGCCCTTCCTGGGCGATGTTGTTCTGTTCCTGCATCTGGTGCCCATGATTGCCGCTCTCGCCGTGCTTCCTCACCTCCGGGAAGACGAGCGCGATGAACGTGTCCGCGTGCTCGACTTCGCCCTCCTGCTCACCTGGTGGGTCTTCATTTATGTATACGCCGTGATCCCGTGGCAAACCGTGCAGGTCGATGAACCGGCTTACAGCGCCAATTTCAACTTCGCGTATCTGACAGAGAAACTCGTGCTCCTGATCGCGCTTGCCGTCCTCGCCTACACCGCTGATGGCGGCTGGCGAAAGCTTTACGGACAGTTGCTCGGCGCCAGTGCACTCTACGCCTCCAGTTCCTATGTTGCCAACTGGGCCATCGGTCACAAGCTTTATTACAGCGGCAGCATCTACGACATCCCGCTGAGCGTCTCCATCGCCTGGATGGCAGCGGTTCCCTTGTTCGCTCTCCGCCTCGACCTGTCCGACTCCAAGCCTTCGCGGCCTGTGCTCGGCGTCTGGATCACTCGCCTGAGCATGCTCGCTCTGTTCAGCCTCCTCTGGGCCGCCATGCAATCTGAACTGGACCCGGCGCTCTCACCTTCGGTCAAGGCCTTCCGCATTACCGTGAGTCTTCTTACCATGGTGGTGATGGGCATCGTGGTTTTCTGGCGCCAACGACTTCTCCGAGCCGAACTCTCGCAGTTTCTCGAAAGGTCCCGCCGTTCTTTCGATGACCTCAAGGACCTGCAGAACAAGCTCATTCAATCCGAGAAGTTGGCCTCGCTCGGACAGTTGGTGGGCGGAGCCGCCCACGAGATCAACAACCCGCTGACCGCTATGCTGGGATACTCCGACCTGCTCAGCGCGTCCACCTTGCCACCCGAGGAACAACTCCAGGCCGCGCAAGTCGGTGAGCAGGTCCGTCGCACGACCACGCTGGTTTCGAGCCTGCTCACTTTTGCCCGTCAGGCTCCGGCCCGGCTTGCCGCCATCGACATCAACTCCGTGCTGCAAACCGCCGTGCGCCTGCTTGCTCCCCAACTGGAAGCGGAATCCAGTTCCATCCGCCTCGAACTCGCCCCTTCGCTTCCCTTCGTGCTCGCCGACTCCAATCAGATTCTCCACGTCTGCATGCACCTTGCCGGACAGATCATCGCCCATCTCAATCGCGACGAACGCTCCACCCTGTTCGTTCGCACACACAGCCAAGGCAGCTTCGTTCTGGTTGATTTCTCTTCTTACGATCCTTCGTCGCAGCCACTCTCGTACCTGTCGTCACTCAGCTCTGAAGGCAGCAACAAGCCTTCTACCCTTTCGCTTAACGCCTGCTGCCGCATCGTCGAAGAACATGGTGGACGCCTTCTGCAGCCTTCGACTCCCGAGAACCCCGCTTTCCGTATGGAACTGCGCATCGCGGCAGATTCTGCAAGCCGCTCCTCGTTCGCCGCAGCCACCCGAGCCGCGGCCAGAAGCAGCTCGTAAAGTGCAGGTTTGAACGTTCCAAGGTTTCCGAGTTTTCCATGAAACTTTGAAACTTCCCTTTTGTATGTTATAGTAAATATTGTATAATTCCATCACCGTGAAAGACGTTCGGCGTACACCGGCAGAAATTCACTGGGAGGGAGATTCGACAGAAGTTCTAAGCGGATTCCCTAAGGACGTGAAACTGAGCCTCGGCTACTCTTTGCGCAGGCTACAGTTCGGAGAGTTTCCGGCGTGCGAAACGCGGTCAATGGCGTCGATTGGAAAGGGTGTCTGGGAGCTCAAGGAATCTGATGAACGAGCTTGGTACCGGGTAGTTTACTTAACGAAGATTGGCAGCGTGATTCATGTGTTGCACTGCTTCGAAAAGGAGAGCCGAAGGACGGACAAGCGAGATGTCGCCACCGCGCGAGCTAGGATGAAACAGGTTCTAAAGAGAATTCAAGAGGAGAAGCACAGGTGAAATCCGAAAATAAGCCGAGCCACATCACCAAGGGAGATGTATTCGACGATCTCGGATTGTCACGTTCCGAGGCGTCCGCGCTGAAGGTCAAAGCGACGTTGCTCGACGCTATCCTCGGGGAAATCGAGAAGCGAGGCTATACGCAGAGCCAACTGGTTGAGATTCTCGACGAATATCAGCCTTCGGTCAGCAACCTCACTCGGGGGAAGATAGCCAAAGTGAGCGTGGAAAAGCTGCTGACCTATTCCGATCGGCTAAAAATGAAGACTAAACTCACGGTGCACACCAGCTCCGAAAAGCACCGCAGAAAAGCTTCAGAGTCTCAAGGTTTCAAAGTGTCAAGGAAAAGGCCGGTGTCGTTGAGGGGTTAACATTGAAACCTTGAAACTTTGAAACCCTCCCTACTCCACCGTGCGTTTCAGCTGTCCGCACGCCGCAAAAATGTCGCGCCCTCGCGGCCGCCGTACAAATGTCGGGATTCCCGCAGCCACCAGAATCCGCTGGAACGCCAACACCCGCTCCTGCTCCGGCGTCCGGTATGGCAACTCCGTACCCGGATTCAGCGCAATCAAATTAATTTTTGCCTTTATGCCCCGCACCAACTCCACCACTTCGCGCGCTTGCTCCGGAGCATCGTTCACGTCCGCCAGCAGCACATACTCAAATGTGAGCCGCTCTCGCGCCCGCAGCGGAAACTCCCGCGCCGCTTTCATCAGATCCGCCAGGTTCCACTTTCGATTGAGCGGCATCACTTCGCTCCGCAACGTGTCATTCGACCCATTCAACGAAATCGCCAGCTTCGGACGCAGCGGCTCCTGCCCGAAATCATGAATCCTCGGTACAATCCCGGCTGTCGACACCGTCATCCGCGACTCCGGAATCCCCACGCCCTCCGCCAGCAGCCGCACCGATTTCATGAAGTTGTCATAGTTCAAAAAGGGCTCGCCCATGCCCATGAACACGATGTTGACGCGTTGCAGCGGCGGCTCAACTCCCTGCTCCCAGAGCACCGCCGCGATCTGCCCGACGATTTCGCCCGCCTCCAGATTTCGCTTCACCCCAAGCAGAGCCGTAAAACAGAACTTGCAATTCACCGCACATCCCACCTGGCTCGATACGCAAATCGTGGCCCGACGCCACCCCACCCGTTCCGCATCGATGCCCGCATCGGTTTCGTCACCCGCTTCGCTTCCGTCGCCGCTCTCCCCGCCATCTCCCTCCGGCATCCAGACCGTCTCCACCGTCTCACCGTCGGCTAATTCGATCAGATACCGCACTGTGCCGTCGCTCGAAATAAACTTGCGCGCAATCCGCGGAATCCCGACCTCCCAACCCTGCTCCGCCAGAAGAGCGCGATATTCGAGCGGCAGCGTTGAAACCTGATCCAGTCGCTCAATCTTTTGCCGATATACCGCATCAAATAACTGTTGACCCCGGTAGGCAGGCTGCCCCGACCCAAGCGCAAGATTCGTAAGCTCCTGCAAATTAAGTCCTAATAGCGAGTTGGATGGCTGGCTTGACATCTGGCTTGCCGGTGGAGCGACGGGCGCCCTCGCCCGTCTCACAAGTGTAATACTGAAATTATGATGCAAGGATTCGCCGTAAGCTAAACAAAATAATGGCTAAGGTTCGACCACGGTCGTCTCGCCTCGGATTGTGGGACAATAAACATCAGCGACCCGTCCCGGAATTCACAAGTTGGATCCTAACGTCATAGTAGGAAATTATAGGAAATTCATAGTAGGAAACTAATGGTAAAAGAGACTCGCAGCATTCGTCGTCAGGTTCTGCCGAACGGCCTAACCGTTATCACCGAGCAGATGCACCACATCCGTTCCGTCGCGATCGGCATCTGGCTGAAGTCCGGCTCGCGCGACGAAGATTCTGAATGGAACGGCATCTCTCACTTCATCGAACACATGGTGTTCAAGGGCACGGAAACCCGCTCCGCCGAAGCCATCGCCCGCCAGGTCGATTCGATCGGGGGAAATATGGATGCTTTCACGGCAAAAGAATGCATCTGCTTCAATATAAAAGTCCTGGATGAACACCTTCCGCTCGCCATGGATGTCCTCAGCGATCTCGTCCTTCATCCCGTCTTCGATGCGGGCGATATCGCGCGCGAGCGCGGCGTCATCCTCGAAGAAATAAAAATGGATCAGGACAATCCCGACTACCTCGTCCACGAAATCTTCACCCAAAGTTTTTGGAAGGACCATGCTCTCGGTCTGCCGATCCTGGGCACGCGCGACACCGTAAAGAAATTCGAGCGCCCCGTAGTCTCCCGCTTCTATGGACACCACTTTGCTCCCGGCAATCTTATCGTCAGCGCCGCCGGTAACCTCGACCACAAGCACTTTGTCGAACTAGTCGAGAAACATTTCGAGCACGTAAAGCCGGCGAAAAACGGCTTGCACTCGCCCCAGCCCAAGATTTCTTCCCGCATCAACCTGCGCAACAAGAAGTCGCTTGAGCAGGTCCAGATCTGCATCGGCGTTCCCTCGCACCCCATGGCTCACGAACGCCGCTACGCCTCCTACATCCTGAATACCCTCCTCGGAGGAGGCATGAGCTCGCGCCTGTTCCAGAACATCCGCGAGCGCCAGGGACTCGCCTATTCCATCTACAGCGACCTGAACCCCTACCGCGACACCGGTTCCATGTGTGTATACGCGGGGACCTCACGCGAGTCGGCCATCAAAGTTGTCGAGTCCGTGATCGCGGAATTCCGCAACCTGAAAGCGACGCCCGTCCCCGAAGAAGAACTGCGCCGCTCCAAGGACCAGCTCAAAGGCAGCCTCATGCTTTCGCTCGAATCCTCGATCGCGCGCATGTCGAACCTGGCACGCCAGGAAATGTACTACGACCACTTCTATGGCCTCGACGAACTCATCGAGCGCATCGAAGCCGTCACCATCGACGACCTTCAGCAAACCGCCGAAGAATTTTTCCGCACCGAGCAGATCGCCGTAACCATCCTCGGCAACCTGACCGGCCTGAAACTATCCCGCGACCAGCTAGCCTGCTGAGTTTTAGTGTGGCGCGGGCGCCCTCGCCCGCGTTTTACGTTTGCCACGGACGTCCCGGTCCGTCCGCCTGCGACCCTCCTACCCAGCATGCTATTCTGTTGCACTCTTTTCTCAACGAACGGATTCCACAATGTCCCTGCGCATCCTGGGCTTCATTCTGGCCGCCATGGTCCTGGTCGGCTACCGAATAATCAAGCCTCGAACCCAAGCCTCGGGCGTCCCCGACCGCTGGAATCTCTCCACCCTGTTCCTGGCCAGTGCGCTCACCCTTTTCGCGGAGCTCGCCCTCATCCGCTGGGTCGCGACCGAAGTCCGCGTCTTTGCCTATGTAAAAAACCTGGCGCTGCTCCTCTGTTTTCTCGGCTTCGGACTGGGCTGCGCTCTAGCTCGTCAACGCCCCCGCTGGCAGACCGCCGCTACCGCGCTGGTCGGATTGATCGTCATCGTTCGTCTGCCCTGGCGCGGCGCGCAGATCATGGAAACCCTCTCGCAATCCCTCGGCGCGGCGCAGGACGTCGAGATATGGGCAACCGGCACCATGCACGACACCACTGGCTTTCTCCTGGCCGTGGTTGTCACCACCATTCTCCTCTTGCTCATCACTTACATTTTCATCCCCATCGGTCAAACCGTAAGCCGCCAGATCGAACTCGCCCCGCGCCCGCTTTATGGTTACTCCTGGAATCTGGCCGGCAGTCTGATTGGCATCCTTGCATTCTTTGCCGTGTCCTGGATGGCTCTGCCTCCCGCGGTATGGTTCATCATCGTTCTGGCTGGCATGGCGCTGTTGCAAGCCAACCGAAGCGATACTATCCGGATCGCCGCCGCCGTCTTGCCCGTGGCGTTCCTGCTCATTGATCCTTCCACTCCGCACCACTTCAACCTTTGGACTCCCTATCAGCAGATCGAAGTCGAGGACGAAAATTTTCCTGGCGGCGAGCCTTTCCGCACCCAGATTCGCGTCAACCACACCGGCTACCAGATAATTGTGAATCTCTTTCCAGAATTTCTCGGGCTTCATCCGGGATTGTTGAAAGAAGCGCCAGACGAGAATCCCTACAATCTCCCCTTCCGCTTTGCGCCCCCGAACCCGAGCGTACTGATCGTCGGCTCAGGTACTGGCAATGACGTTGCCGGTGCGCTACGGAATCAAAGCCGCTCCGTGGACGCTGTGGAAATCGACCCCAAGATTCTCGCTCTCGGCCGCAGCCGACATCCCGAGCATCCCTACGACGACCCGCGAGTCTCCGCCCATCTCACCGATGCCCGCGCCTTTATGAAGCGCACCGACGCCCGTTACGATCTCATTCTTTTCGGATTACTCGACTCCCATACCCAGCTCTCCGACTATTCCAACATGCGCCTCGACAACTTCGTCTATACCGAAGAGTCTTTCCGTGAAGCGCGCTCTCTGCTCGCACCTAACGGAATCATATTTATCAAGTTTCAGATCAACCATTCTTTTATGGGACAACGGCTGGCCGAAATGCTGACCCGCACTTTCGGAAAACCTCCCGTAGTTTTCTTCGCGCCTTCGAGTTATTCCACGGACGCCACCTGCTTTGTCATTTCGCCCTCTTCGCAGGTAGAGACGAGCCTCGCCGCCGATCCGCGTTTGCGTCAGCTCGTCGACGCCCGGCCTCGATCGTTTCTTGCCTCACCTTACGGAGCCGCCCCCGGCGCAGTTAATCCCGTCGCCGTCACCGCCGTCGCCGTCACTACAGACGACTGGCCCTATCTCTACCACCAGGGACACTGGATCCCCGGCATCTTCTACCTGCTCAGCGCCCTCGTCATTTTGCTCGCGGCCGTCTTCTATTTTCAGATCCCCGAAGCCCGCACCCGCGTACCTTCTCTTTTCTTTTTCAGCATGGGCGCTGGATTCCTGCTGCTGGAAACGCAAGTTGTCAGCCGGCTGGCTTTGTATTTCGGGACCACATGGCAAGTCAACGGCATCGTGATCGCCGCCATTCTCTCGGCGCTTCTCCTCGCCAATTTCGTCGTTGAACGACAAACACATGAAAGACAACAGCGCGCGTGGCCACGCGCCTGGACTCTGGCCGGCATCCTCGTCGGCATTGCCTGCGCCTACTTCGTACCCTTCAACCGCATTCCCGGCTCGGCGGCCTTGGTGGGCTCCGTTGCCGCCCTCATCTTCGCCATCCCGGTTTTCTTTGCCGGCTTGCTGTTCGCCTCTGAATTCCGCTCTGTTGACTCCCCCGCCGCGGCCCTCGGCGCCAACATCCTCGGAGCCGTCGTCGGTGGCCTCCTTGAAAACCTGTCGCTGATCATCGGAATGAAAGCGCTCCTGCTGGTAGCCGCTGTCTTGTATTCACTGGCAGCTCTGGGCTTTCTCGGACTCCCATCGCGCGGGGCCGCCGCGCAAATCTCGCCAGCCCTAAAGCAACCGTAGAGACGAGGCTTGCCGCGTCTGAGACGAGGCAAGCCTCGTCTCTACGGGAAATTGATGCAGGGAGAACTCGTCAAACAATGCTCGACATCTTCACCAGCGCAGCCCAACCGTTATTGGAAAAACAATAGTCTGGCCGTCGCTGTGATAAGCGCGATGGTAGCGGCCTTCGATGAAAAGCTTGGTATTGTAGAGACGGCTCAGACGGTAGGTAACTCCTCCGCCGTAGTTGAAACCGCCAGCATCCTTGGAATACGAGGATAGCGTTTGCTGGCCTTGAAGGCTGCCGTTGAGGCACTTAATGCCCCACCAGCGATCCCATACATCCGCGCACGTCTGGGGAGTCACGAGCACCTGGGTATTTGCCGAAACGCTGCGTCGATAGAAACCTATGCCGAAAATTCCATAGGCGCCCAATTTGCCGTAATGACGAGGCACGTTAACGATTCCGTCCAGGCTTACTGACTGCATATTTCCGCTTACGCCGTTCAGGTGCGCATTCTGGCTCACGCTCGGTCGCAAGCCGAGGTCGTAGTACATGTATTCGGCATCCACCCCGAACATGCGGCTGAAGTTCACGCCACCTCCGGCCACCCCCTCATAAGAGTTGCCGACAAAGCTGGCGACCTCGTGGCGGCCGACGCCAAGTCCGCCGCCAACGGTAAAGTTAAGCCGATTGAAATCTGATTGTGCCGAAGCCGATGTGATGAGTCCGCAAAAAACAAGCAAGAACAGTATCCGATTCCTCAATCTCGATCTCCTGTTTCGTAGAACCTAAGGTTACACAGCCACGCTGGTAAAGCCGTGCTGCCGCGACCGCGGTTTTTCACTTAGATGCGCGCCCAGAAAAGGAAAGCCAGCCTTTTTACCGGACTTGGCGAATTGGCATCGCTAGAGATTACTCAATCGCGAGCCCGGCGGCAAACGCCTGGAATTTCAAAAATCAGGTTTCAGCGTTTCAGGCAACTTCTCCGGATCGAGCCGCCAGGTACTCGAGCAGTTCGCCAACCGTCAGACCCGACTCCAGCAACAGAATCATCTGGTCTGTATTGACTCCTACTTGCGCGCCCAGCGCAACAATTTTGGTGACCGCGCGCTGCAGCGCTTCTTTCTGCGCAACGGTGAGCGGCTCAGCTAGGTTATTCGTTAAGGCTGCGATCAGATGCAGTTCTGTTGTCATTCGAATACTCCACGTGTTTGCACAGCGATGGTTTCGGTTCCATGCGGCCACATCGTTCCCGAAATCGGAGTCCAGCCGGGATCGCCGACTTGTGGCACCGCCGATTCGCCCTATGATCCACCAATCCTGCGGCCCGGGCTGTGATGCAGCTTACTTAAATTTGTGATGGAACGGACGTGGACCCAAAGTAGGATGAGACCCGCCGGGAGTCCTCCGCCTTGCTCACCGGAGGAACACAGAGCCGTCTAAAGCAAGACAACGGGTTGATCGCCAAAACAAACTATCGATTGCTGTTACTCCTGCTGCTTTGCGCCGTCCCTCGCCTGTTCGCCGACGGACCAGAATTTCGCAGCGTTCGTATCCCGCGCGTCCCCAGTGCTCCCCATCTCGAAGATTTCCTCACCATGGAGCCGGCGCCCGCATGGCAAGGCAAACTGGCCAAGGTCACGGGTCTCACGCAACGGGTTCCAAGCGACGGCGCACCGATTTCGCAGCGGACCGAAATCTACCTGGGATATGACGACAGGAATCTTTACGCGATCTTCGTGTGCTTCGACCGCGAGCCCAGGAAAATTCGCGCCCGGCTTTCCCGGCGCGAGGACGTCCTCGACGACGACACGGTCGAGATCATGCTCGATACGTTCCATGACCACCGCCGCGCCTACGCCTTCATAACAAACCCCCTTGGGGTGCAGTTGGATGCCCTGTGGACGGAGGGCCAGGATTTCGACCCGTCATTCGATACGGTCTGGAACTCGACCGGTAAAGTGACTGATCGAGGTTTCGTGGTATGGTTCGCGATTCCGTTTCGCAGCCTTCGCTTTGCCTCGAGCGACCCGCAAACCTGGGGGATCATCCTGAACCGCGAAATTCCTCGCTCTAGTGAAGACGCCTTCTGGCCGCCCTATTCCAGCCGCATCCAGGGACGGCTCAATCAGGAGGGCACGGCGACCGGTCTGGAAAAGATTTCGCCGGGCCGGAACATTCAGCTCATACCGTACGGCATTGCGAGCTCGTTCAAGGAACTTGATTTAAACGATCCGAACCACGTCTTCTACTCGCGGCGGGCCGCGTTCGGGCAGATGGGCCTGGACGCCAAGCTGGTGCTCAAAGATAAGTTCGTCATCGACGCGACCGCCAATCCCGACTTCAGCCAGATCGAATCCGACCAGCCGCAGGTTACGGTCAACCAGCGCTTCGAGGTTTTCTTTCCCGAGACGCGGCCCTTTTTCCAGGAGAACTCGAATTATTTCCAGACGCCGATCAATCTCGTCTTCACGCGCCGCATTGCCGACCCGAAATGGGGCGTGCGCATGACCGGCAAGGACGGGCCGTGGGCGGTCGGAATGCTGGTGGCCGACACCGCGTCTCCGGGCGAGCGGGTGGACGCGAACAATCCGCTGTTTAACCGGCACTCTCTATATACCGTGGGCCGGGTCAGCCGCGATATCGGGAGTCAGTCTTCGATCGGACTGCTGTACACCGATCGCGAGGTCAACGGGTTCTACAACCGGGTGGGCAGTGTTGACGGTCGCTTCAAACTGAATGACCACTGGACGCTGAACGCACAGGGAGTGCTGAGTGCGACCATCAATCCGAACCAGGGCATTTTCAACCAGTTCAATACCACGGGAGGTTATCAAGCCGGCAACGCCGCGGAAGTTGTATTGAACCGGGATGGGCTCAAGCTGCACTACTTTCTGGACTATGCCGATCGGAGCCCCAATTTTCGGACGCTTACGGGTTTCGATCCCCAGCCGGATATCCGCAACCTATATCAGCACTTGAAGTACACCTTCCGCCCCGAGGGCAAACACCTGATTTCCTGGGGACCAGAGTTTGAAACCTACCAGACTTACGACCACGAGGGAAATCGCATCAATTCCGGTTATTTTCCTTCGATGCGAGTCGAACTGATCGGCCAGACGTTCCTGGCTGCTCTGTATGCCCAGGAAATGGAACGGCTGCGGCCGCAGGACTTCTCAGCGCTCAGCAGCATCCAGAAATACGTTCGTCACACCACGGAGTTTTCTCTGGATACAAACTATTTCAGGAAATTCTCGCTGCATGCCGACTATCGTTTCGGCACGCGCGTCAACTACGATGCCCCGCTCATGCAGGTGCTGCCAGAGTTTCCGATCACTCCGTTTCTGGCGCGGAGAAATAGCGCGACCGCAACCCTCACGGTCAGGCCGACCCGGGCGCTGAGGATCGACAACACGTATATGATGTTCCGCCTGCACAGTCTGGACGGCTCGTTTGGCGCCATGAACAATCACATCATCCGGACCAAATGGAATTACCAGTTCACCCGGGAACTTTCCTTCCGATTCATCGGCCAGTACAGCACGGTGCTATCGAATCCGTATTTCACTTCCCTGCAGACCACCAAGAACTTCAACGCCGATTTCCTGATCACTTATCTCGTGCACCCAAGCACGGTGGTCTACGTCGGCTACAACAGCAATCTGGAGAATGTGCTGCTGCCGCTGGGGACCGACGTCAATGGACAACTGCGTCACGCCGAAGGCGGACGGCTGCTCAACGACGGCAGGAACTTCTTCGTGAAGGCTTCGTACCTGTTTCGCTTTTAGGGCGAAGACGCAGCAAGGCAAGTCACACGCGGCAACCCGCTTCTGCAGCGATGATAGAAAAAGATTCGTATCCGATAAAAGGAATTCGAATCAGAAGGAAATTCGTATCAGATAGAAGGCGATTCGTATCAGGGCATCGCTTTAGCGATGCCGATGTCCGCACAATTTGCACGCGCCTTTAGGCGCTGCGGCTGCCAACCCAATCACCCGCGCCTGAAGGCGCTCTCCGTGTAGACCTGTTGCGTCATCGCTAAAGCGATGACCTGATACGAATCCCATTTTTTACAGAGCCGTTAGTGCTTGCTCATCAATTCGAGAATCGCCGCCATCTCGACTTCGATCCCAGTCTTGAGGCTGGGTTCGCGATCGGGCGCGAAGTAGGGCGAATGCGGGCCGGGAAGCGCTTCTCCAGTTTTCTTTGCCTCCGCATATTTCTCCGGGTTGACCGCACCCAATTCGAGCATGACGCTCGGAATTCCCGCGAAGCGATATTCAGCAAAATCATCGCTCGCCATGATCGGACGTGCGATTACGACATTCGAATCTCCCATGACCTGCTTCAGCCGATCCGCGAGACGATTGGTGGTTGGAGGATCGTTGTAAACCGCGCCGACACCTTCAACGTGCTCGACCAGCGGCTTCTTCGGCGCGCCCGCTGCTTCCGATTCAGCCACCGCAATCCGCTCGATCGATGCCAGCAGATGCTTGCGTACCTCGTCCTTGTAGGAGCGTACGGTCAACCCCATCACGACTTCGTCAGGAATGATGTTGTTCTTGGTGCCCCCATGGATCGTACCCACGGTAATAACTGCCGGATCCTGCGGATCGATCTCGCGGGACAGGATGGTCTGCCAGCTAACGACGGTTCGCGCGGCAATCACGATGGGATCGACCGTCTCCTGCGGGGCCGAACCGTGTCCGCCGACGCCATACACAGTGACGTTCACGGAATCGGCATTCGCCGCGCTGAAGCCGGGCGTGTAGCCCACTTTCCCGGCAGGAAGTCCATTGCTGTCGTGCACGGCGAAGACGAAGTCGGGCTTAGGGAAGCGAGTGAACAGTCCCTCTTTGATCATGGCCTTGGCGCCGCCGATGCGCTCCTCGGCGGGCTGGCCGACATAGATAAAGGTTCCGTGCCAGCGGTCTTTATTCTGCGCCAGCAGCGCGGCGGTCCCGATGCCGATCGCCATATGCAGATCGTGTCCACAAGCGTGCATCACCGGCACCTCGACTCCGCGGTCATCATGGGTGGTGACATGGCTGGCATAAGGAAGACCCGTTTTTTCCGGGACCGGCAAAGCGTCGAGTTCGGCGCGCAACATGACCACAGGGCCCGAGCCGTTCTTGAAAACCCCGACCACGCCGGTGCCGCCAAATCCGGTGGTGACGTCGTATCCGAGCTTGCGAAGCTGGTCGCCGATCTTGGCCGCGGTCTTCTCCTCGTGATAGGAAAGCTCGGGATTGCGGTGCAGGTCGAGATAGAGCGCTTCGACCTGGGGATACACGGAATCGATCTGGGTGGATGGGGCGCGCCAGGGCTCAGCGGCCCAGGATGTTACGGAGAACGACGCAGCCGAGAACGAGAGGAGAAGAAGTAGGAGACGTTTCATATTTTTCCCGTGGAAGTTTTGTGGTGACGGCATTAGACCACAAACGGCCGGGAGAACGCAGCCACGCAAGCGAACGCGTAGGGACAGCCGCCCCCGGCTGTCCGGCGGGGCGAAGCCCCGCCTCGCTTTTGACTACTAGGATGAACTATTGAAATTCCAGGCGAGCTGCGCTCGCTTGGACAGTCGGGGCGGCTGTCCCTACGCGAACCTAGCGCACTGCCGGCACCGCGCAGTGCTGATCGAAGGCAGCCTTCAGGTCGGCGGCGATAGCGGCGGCATCTCGGGTTTCGATCTCATGGCGCTGCATCATGTAGACCGGCTTGCCGTCGCGCAGAATCGCGATAGAAGGCGACGATGGCGGGTATCCCGTGAAATAGGAACGGGCGCGCGCAGTTGCCTCCGTGTCCTGTCCGGCAAATACGGTTGCGATCTTGCTGGGCTTGGTCGCATTCTGCAACGCCAGGCGCACCGCAGGACGCATGCGTCCGGCAGCGCATCCGCAAATGGAATTCACCACTACCATGGTCATGCCCGGTTCATTCTGCACAAACCGATCAACGTCGGCAGCGCTGCGTAATTCTTCAATTCCCAGACGCGTCAGTTCTTCGCGCATCGGGATCACCATAATTTCGGGGTACATGGACTCTCCTGTATTTTCAATTCAGTCTTAATAAGGCCGTTTCGCAACAGCAATTCGAAGCGTAGCCGCGTTCTCAATATGCCTTCACACCGCTACCATGAGATGCTCAACTAACATGCTTACCTAACTATAGAGTGAAATTAGCTTTATGACGATTCAGGAAAACGTTCCGCTGGCGCCACTGACCACCTTGCAGGTGGGCGGATCGGCCCGCTACTTTGCGGAACTGAGGCGAGAAGACGACGTTCGGGAGGCCGCACAATTCGCGAAAACCAGCGACCTGCCGCTATTTGTGTTGGGCGGGGGAAGCAACCTGGTGGTGGCGGATTCGGGCTGGCCGGGACTAGTGCTGAGAATCGCAATCGGCGGAATCACGACTCAAACTACGGACGCTCCGGGCAATGCCGTGCTCTTCAGCGTGGGCGCGGGCGTCAACTGGGATGACTTTGTGGCCCAGGCGGTGGTGCAAAATTGCGCGGGAGTCGAGTGCCTGAGCGGTATTCCGGGCAGCGTCGGGGGCACGCCCGTGCAAAACATTGGCGCCTATGGGCAGGAGGTCGCCGACACGATCGAATCACTGCGCGCGCTAGACTTGAAAAAAGACCGCATTGTGGTTTTGCCCAAACCAGCCTGCGGATTCCGTTATCGCACCAGCATCTTTAACACCACGGAACGCGGGCGATACATCATCTTGCGGGTGAACTTCCGGTTGAAGCGCGGTGGCGCCCCGAGTCTGAAGTATGCCGATCTGCAGAAGCACTTTGCGGAAAAAAAGACGCCGCCATCGCTCGCCGAAACCCGCGAGGCGGTGCGCGAAATACGGCGGAGCAAAGGCATGCTGATCGTTCCCGGAGACGAAGATTCTCGCAGTGCCGGATCGTTCTTCAAGAATCCCGTGCTCAGCGAGGCGCAGTTCAAAGACCTGGCCGAGCGAGCCGAATCCAAAGGACTCGAAATTCCCAGCTACCCCGCTCTCGATGCGCAACACAAAGTTTCGGCGGCATGGCTGGTGGAGCATTCGGGATTCTCCAAGGGATATAGGGAGGGAGCCGCCGGGATCTCGCACAAACACGCTCTGGCGCTGGTCAACCGGGGAGACGCAAAGGCAAGCGACGTTGTCGGCCTGAAAGATGAGATCCAGCACGGAGTGCAGGAAGCATGGGGGATTCTGCTCGAGCCAGAACCAGTGTTCGTAGGATTCTGAACTAGTCCCGACTCTCCCGTAGAGACGCGGCTTGCCGCGTCTCGAACCGCACCCAACAGTTGGGGCGCGTCACGCAGAGACGGGGCAAGCCCCGTCTCTACGGGGAACAAAGGGCGGCGCATCCCGCAGCAAACGGCTCCCCCATGCCGGCCCAGAAGTGTCCGCTACCGCGAGATCCGCCCCGTTGATTCATCGGCCAGCGCGCGCGCGCGCTTGAAAATCTTTTGGAACATCTCCTTGGTCAACTTCCCCGTCTGAGTGTTCTGATTCGAGGGGTGATAGGACGCCAAGAGCACGCGCCCATCCGGCAGGTCATATTCGGCGCCGTGGCGGAATTCATACTCCCGCTTGCCAACAATCAGCTTTCTTCGCTTCAGGTAGTTGAGATAGGCTTCGAATCCGATTCTCCCCAAAGCGACGATGACGCGCAGATCTTTCAGTCCTTCGAGTTCGCGCTCCAGAAAAGGAGCGCAGTTGGCCAGTTCCTCGGGCAGAGGCTTGTTGTCAGGCGGCGCACAGCGGGCGGCGGCGGTTATATAAAGACCGGTCAGCACCTGGCCATCGTCGCGAGCGGTCGCGGTGGGCAGGTGGGCGAATCCCGTCTCGTGCAACACCGGGTACATGAAGTTGCCGGAAGCGTCTCCGGTGAAAGGGCGACCGGTGCGATTGGAGCCGTGGGCACCAGGAGCGAGTCCGAGAACGAGGACCCGGGCTTTGGGATCACCGAAGCCGGGAACGGGCTTGCCCCAGTACTCGCAGTCGCGATAAGCGCGGCGCTTCTCGCGGGCGATCTGCTCGCGATACGCGACCAGGCGCGGACAAAGCGTGCAGCTGATGACCTCGGCGTTCAGAACCGTGAGCCAGTTGGGGACGGGCATCCGACTTCATTGTATTTGTTTGTGTGTATCTGTTCGTGTGGAGCGGGCGCCCTCGCCCGCTGCCGTTGCCTTTGCCGTTGTAGTTGCTTTTCCTAGGCCGCGACCATCGTGTCGCCGAGGGTCCGCCTTAGCCGCACGCTTTTCGCGGTCAAGAGTATCCGCCGGACACGAAAATCTGCCCCTATAATGTAAGAGTTCAGTAAGGGAACGCAACTCTTGGACCGTCGACGATTTCTTAGACAGGCTTTCATCGGGACGGCGGGGTTAGGCGTTGCCGTTGCGGTGGATGGTTTCGTGATCGCGCCGCACATTCCCGTTGCTGAGAACGTCAACGTTCGCCTGCCCCGTCTGCCGGAAGCCTTCCATGGATTTCGCATCGTCCTCATGGGAGACATGCATTTCGGTCCCTACATAGGGAAGGCCCAGGTCGAACGCGCAGTTCGGCTCGGCCTCTCTTTAAGACCGGATCTCACCATCCTCACTGGAGATTTCGTCTCGCACCCGCTTCTTGAGCGAAAGGGCCCTCGTGGCGCTCGCCATGCCGAGCCGTGCGCGCAGGTTCTTCAACAATTGAAAGCAACTCCGGTCGTATCTATTTTGGGCAATCACGATCACTGGAACGATCCCGATATCGTTGCAGAAATCCTTGATAGCCATGGTCTCCAGGTCTTGCGCAATCAATCCATACCTCTGGAACGGGATGGCCAGCGGATCTGGGTCGTTGGTGTAGACGACGTTTATGAAGACGCTAATGACCTGGACAAGGCGCTTCAGGGGGTCCCACCAACCGAGACCAAGATCGTAGCGGTCCACGAACCCGATTTCGCAGATGAGACGGCCCGGCATTCCATCGATCTTCAGGTTTCAGGGCATTCGCATGGTGGACAGGTCCGAATTCCCGGTTACGGTGCCCCGGTCTTGCCGCGACTGGGAAGGAAATATCCAATCGGCCTCAACCGGGTTGGGAACCTGCAGGTTTATACCAACCGTGGAATCGGAATGGTCACTCCTCCGGTGCGTCTGAACTGTCCTCCTGAAGTCACCGTGATTACTTTAGTGGGTAGCGTAGCCCCCTCCGCCGTTTGACGTTGCTCTTCGAGAGTCTTTACACTCAAGCTAAGGCGCAGGGCGTCGCAGTCGAGCGACTTCCCTCCCGACTCTGCCGCGACCGCTTTGGAAAGGTTACTGTGAGCCCCACTGATATCAAGGACAGCGCGACCAAAGACAGCACGACCAAGGAAAGCACCACCAAACGCGAGATTCAGGTGGAGATTCCGGTCGCGGATGTCAACCGGCAGACCGATTCGCTGATCCAGAAATATCAGAAGGTAGCGCGGATTCCTGGCTTCCGGCGCGGCCATGTTCCGGCGTCGATTATTCGCCAGAGGTTTTCGGAAGAGATCAAGACCGACATGGTCGAGGCGCTGATCCCGCGCTACTTCCGGCAGGAGGCAGAGAGGCTGGGCATTCATCCCGTATCTCAGCCGCGGGTGACGGATCTGCACTTGCACGATGGCGAGCCGTTGCGGTTCAAAGCCGCCTTCGAGGTGCTGCCGGAGATCAAGCTGGAAGGCTACAAAGAGCTGCGCGCCGATAAACCTGAGATCGCGGTTTCCGAGGCGGATGTAGAGCACGCCCTCGCCGATCTGCGCGAGCGGCACGCCAGTTTCAATCCGGTGGAGGGCCGCGCCCTCGCCGATGGTGATTTCGCTCAGGTCTCGCTCGATGGCAATCCCAAGCCCGGCGAATCCGAATCCGAAACAGAGTCCGGAACAGAGTCCGGAACAAGGCCCGGAACAAAGTCCGGCGAAGGCCAGCCCGTTCATATGGATGAAGTGCTGGTCGAAATCGCGGGCAAGGACACGATGCCGGAATTCACCGAGCACCTGCGCGGAACCAGCCCCGGAGACGACCGGACGTTCGACGTTAATTATCCGGCAGATACGCAGGACAAGCGTCTGGCGGGGAAGACGTTCAGTTATACGGTGAAGGTGCAGTCCATCAAACAGAAGAGTCTGCCGGAGCTGAACGAAGAGTTCGCGAAGCAACTGGGGGAATTCCAGACTGTGGACGATGTGCGGAAGGCGATCCGCGAGCAAATGGAATCCGAGCGCAAAAACCAGGCGGAACGCGAGGCCAAGGAAAAGTTGGTGGGCGAGCTGATTCAGCGGAACGATTTTGAAGTTCCCGATTCGTTGATCGAACAACAGATTGACATCCGTCTGGAGCGGGGACTGCGCGCGTTGGCGGCGCAAGGCCTGACTGCTGAGCAAATGAAGAAAATGGATCTGTCGCGTCTGCGCGTGGGACAACGCGAGCAGGCGATTCACGACGTAAAAGCTGCGCTGCTGCTAGAAAGAGTGGCGGAGAAAGAGAATGTACAGGTCAGCGACGAAGAACTGAATCAGGAGCTGGAGTCGCTGGCAAAACAATCAAAACAGACATCCGAAGCTGTACGCGCTCGTTTGACACGGGATGGGGGCCTCGATAGAATCCGGACACGAATCCGCAACGAGAAGACCCTCGATTTTCTGTATGACCAGTCCGCGTAATCAGTGATGATGCGGACCATTTTGATCCTCCCCCGAGCCGACGAGACCGACTTCAGGGCAGCAGTGTGGAAAGGGTGAACGTGAACACGCAATCCAACGATGCGCGAATGATGCTGGTACCGATGGTGATCGAATCGACGGGCCGGGGCGAACGCGCTTATGACATCTATTCCCGGCTGCTCCGTGACAACATCATCTTTATCGGCACGCCGATTGATGACAACATCGCCAACCTGGTGATCGCCCAGATGCTGTTCCTGGCGCAGGAGGACCCGGAGAAAGACATCCAGCTCTACATCAATTCGCCAGGCGGGTCGATCACGGCGGGCATGGCGATTTACGACACCATGCAATACGTAAAGAACGACGTGACCACGATTTGCATCGGCCAGGCCGCTTCGATGGCGGCGTTGCTGCTTTCGGCGGGCGAAGCCAAAAAGCGGTTGGCGCTGCCGAATTCGCGCATCCTGATCCACCAGCCCTCGATGGGCGGGCTTTCCGGACAGGCGACCGACATTGACATTCATGCCCGCGAAATTCTGCGTATGCGCGAGATTACTAATCAGTTACTGGCCAAGCACAGCGGCCAGAAGCTGGATAAAGTGGAGAAGGACGTGGAGCGCGACTTCATCATGAACTCGCAGCAGGCGAAGGAATACGGAATCATTGACGATATCATCTATAAGACCAGGTAGAGGACAGCCTTAATATATGATCGGCAATTCGTTAAGCAATAATAATGTAGAGACGCGGCTTGACGCGGCTCAGCCCGAAGTTAGGAGCCAGCCGCGGCTAGGCCACCAGAAAAGGAGTAAGGCGGAGTGAAAACCAGATCGGGTTCGGAAGAGATGTTGCGCTGCTCGTTCTGCCACAAGTCGCAGGACGCGGTCGCGAAACTGATCTCGTCGCCAAGCGACTATCCCCGGGCATACATCTGTGACGAGT